>Ga0315285_10005162_pt1 | contig 13508 bp, 17 predicted proteins | sample YL17G09_36_MG_FD_203698 | JGI IMG/M metagenome (GOLD analysis project Ga0315285, IMG submission 203698) | Sediment microbial communities from Yellowstone Lake, YNP, Wyoming, USA - YL17G09_36 | ecosystem: Environmental > Aquatic > Freshwater > Lake > Sediment | place: USA: Wyoming | collected... | reverse complement strand
GTGAAACTGCCTGGAAGGTTTTTGCTGGAGAGTATAATGATTCGACTTTTGAATTAAAAGGCGAAGGAGAAAAAACTCCTTCTTATGTGGTTACTCCGCTTGGTGCCAAAGTTAATCGTTTATTTATAATTGGGGTTCTCACAGATGTTGAAAATATTTCTGAAAATGGAGAATTTTTAAGAGCCCATATTTCTGATCCAACTGGTGTTTTCACATTGTATTCAGGGCAATATCAGAAAGATGTAACTGAGGCTCTTTCACATATTGAAGTCCCTGCATTTGTAGCAGTAATTGGGAAAGCAAGAACATATTCCCCTGAAGAAGGGACGCTTTTTGTATCTGTTCGTCCCGAGAGGATTATGGAAGTTAACGCTGATACAAGAGATAAATGGATCCTTGAAACATGCAAAAACACTAAAGATAGAATCGAAGCAGTTATAGAAGCAAAGAAGATGACCCAGTCAAATACTTATGATCTAGTAAAACTTGGATACAGCAAAGAACTTTGTGAAGGGATAGTTGCTGCTTTGAAAAATTATAGAAATATTGATTTGAATAAATATATAACATTAATCCAGGAATCTTTACAATACCTAAGGCCAAGTAAAGAAACGTTACCAGAATTAAAGATCGATGAAAAAGCTGAAGAAGTGGAAGAAGAAAGCGAAATCGATGAAGAAACAATCGAACCAGAAGAGGAGGAAATAATACAAGATAGAAAACCAAAAGCTAAAGAGACTAAAAAAAAGGATAATGAAACTAAAAAAGAAGATAAATTTCTTGAAATTGAAAACTCTGTTTTAGAAACAATTAAGAAAATTGAGGGGGATGATGGAGCTCCCTGGGATTTAATAACTGAAAAATGTGAGAAAGCAGGTATTGATAAGGATTTAATTGAAGAGGCACTCACATCACTTATGGATAAAGGTCTGATTTACGAACCTACCTTAGGAACGATTAAAACAACCTAAATTCAATTTTATTTTATTTTGTAGTATTTTCGATACCAAATATATCCAATTGGCAAACAAAATAAAATTGCTACTATCATACCAATGATAAGCATTCTATAAAGTGATCCTTCGTCAACATAGAATTTACCAGTCCTAATTATCCCATAATAAGGCATCATCAGCGGATATCTATCCTGATTGTATCCACCAGGCATGGGATATGAGACGTCTCCTATACCGTCGTTGTTTTTATCTATTCCACCATAGTCATCCCAGTAGTTTCCGTATTCACCGTTATCCCAACTGTTGTTTATACATGAATCGTTAGCATTCTCAGAATTATTAATGAAGTTGTTAAAATATATTGAATTGTTTTCACTTAAGTATGATAATTGGATACCTATACCTGAAATATTTGAAATTGTATTATTAGTGACGATGTTATTATAGGAGTTGTACATAGAAATACCGTAGCTGAAGTTCGACCAATCCCATACTGCAAAATTTCGGTTATCGGCTGTTATTTCGTTGTCTATTATTATGGTATCAGATGACTGCGTTAGGTAAATTCCATTGCCGTTATCTATAAAGATATTATTAGTTATTTTATTATGAAATGAATTTTCAATATTAATTCCAAATGTATTTTCTGTGATAATATTTTCAATAATTATTGAATTATTAGCATCAATTAATATACCATCACCAGGATGTAAAAGTTCATCAAAAGGACCAAAAGCATTAGTACTATTTTTTATAGTAAAACCAGAGATGTTAACTTGATCTGCCATTATTTTAAAAACGTATCCAACCCCAAACCATCCACCTCCATCTATTATAGTTGTTTCCTTATTTTCGCCTATAATATTAACACTTTTATTAACAACGACATTCTCATAGTAGGTTCCATTGTAAACAAAAACAGTATCCCTTTCTGAGGCAGCAACTATCGCATTATGTATGCTACTGTAATTTCCTGGTCCACTACCACCAACATACAATGTATTTCCAACTGATTCTTCACCTCTAGCGCTAATGTAAAGTACAGATATGTTTACAAATAGAAAAACAGCTATAAATAAAGCAACAACTCCTCTCATACCAAATCATATATGTAATTAAGAGTGTAACTTATATTTTTTCATTTTGACATATTTACATATTTGATGTTTTTACAGGATATCTTTATATAAAATTAACATAGACAATATCTTATAAATAGATGGTAAAGGTGATTTTGTGAATAAAAATGGTAAAGAAATAAATTACCCATCTTTGTATGATGCATTTGATCTTGGGGACAGAGTAAAGCGAATTTACAAAGATAAAAACGGTAAAAATAAAGAATATAAAGGTATAGTTCTTGCAATTGATAATAATGGTATCGAGATTTATTGGGATACTCGAGATGGGAAATACAGACCAGAAGATATAGAAATTGCATTTACTAATTGCTCAATTAATGAAATATTCCAGGGAAATGAAAAATATACTCCAATAGAAAAAGACATCCATTAACTATAACGTATATTTTGGGATATACCTAAAAGTATTTATTTGTATATATTATTAATGAGAGGGAGAAATGGATGGTAAATAGAGAGTCTTTACCATTAATAATTGGCCTATTAGTTCCTATTATTCTAGTTATAATTATTTTGCTATATTATTATGGGTATGATATAACTGAATTTCTTAGAAAAATTGACATCATCTATTACATAATTATGATTCCGTTTATATTAGGTTTTATTGTAGTTATTGTTAAACTAATGAGACCAGATTAAGACACTTAATTCAGAATAAAAAATTTTTAGGTATCTATGTTATATGCCATAAATTGTTTTAATATTTAAATAATCAATAAAAAATAATTTTTGTATTAAAAATAAAATATATTTGATAACAACTGTACAATAACTATTATATACATTTTAATATAAATTTAAATTGTTGAAAAATGTTAGTCGTAGGGCTGTTATCAACCGAACAAGAAGCGGAAGAGCTAAAATACATAGCAAAAATTTGCGATATTGAGGATAGAGTACATTTTTTAGTACGAATGCAAAGAATAAAAGAAATGTTAAAAAACGAACGGAAAAACTAAAAAGAGTAAAATTAAAAAGAAATCTAATGTTTCGCTAGCATTAGGTGAAACTCATAACGGTTTTAATTTTGTCTTCTAATGAAGATCCAGCCAGTACCAACATTAAAAAAGAACTTTTAACACAATCAAAATGGGATGAAATAGATACATTGTATGATAATACAGTCTATAGACACTCAAACATGAAAGACTTAGTTATTGTAACAATAAACGATAAAAAAATAACACATGAAAACCTAGAAAAAGATGTAGATGAAAAACTAGGATTAAAACCTAGACAAGCAATTTTTTTATCCCGCCATAGAAGCAAAACAGGAGAACCAACACTGACAACACATCCAATTGGTAACTACGGAGAAGCACAGTTTGGAGGTAAAACAAAAACATTATCAAAATCATCACCAAAGCTAATGACACATCTTTTGAGAATTTTGAGAAAAAACGCTGAACAGGCTAAACTTTATCATAAGGTTTGCTTTGAGGTAACTCATCATGGGCCATACATGAAAATCCCAACTCTTTTTGTAGAAATAGGAAGTAACGAAGAAGAATGGGAAAAATTTGAACCAGCAAAAATAATTGCAAAATCAGTCTTAGAACTACTAGAATTATATCATTACGAAGAAGATTTTACAGAGGACATACCAGTTTTAATAGGAATAGGTGGGGGACACTATGCGCCAAGATTTACAGATATTGTTTTTGAAAAAAAAGTGGCATTTGGACATATGATACCATCTTATCATATAGATGCAGGTAACATTGATGGAGAGATATTTGAAAAAGCATTACAAGCAACACCCGATGTTAAAGGTGTTTATATAAATAGAAAATCTCTAAAAAAATCACAGGTATCAGAATATAAAAACTGGTTCCAAAACCGTGGAATCCCAGTTATATCCAGTAAAGAACTACAAGACCTGTAATTAGATATTTTTAACAGCTAAAATATGTGCCTGTCTTAAGGGCTCAGGTATTTTGAATTTACTAAGGTTTTTAACAATTTTTAAAGTTGATTCAAAAGATATTTTATGACCTGGTGATACATAAATAGGTCTTTTGATTTTGTCAGAGGCATAAAAAGCTATTCCTTTTTTAACTCCTTTTATTTTAACATCACCGCCCTCTACATTACCATATAATAGTCTCTTTGCAACACCTATACTTGGTTTGTTTAGAGTAATTCCTGTTTGAGTTGCTAGTCCAATTCCATATGGGTGCAATATCCCGTTTCCATCAAACATAAAAACCGTTGGTTCAGACTTTATGATACTTGTAAGTTCTCTAATTACTGGAAACTCTCTATAAAACAAATATGTTGAAATATATGGAAAACTAGTTTCCCAAAAAATTGTTTTCTTTTCAATTACTTCTTTGGTTTTATAATCCATTACAATACATGCACCGCAAGCTTGCTCAAACTCATTTTTTGGATATGCAACATCAATTCCTGCGACTGTTTCAATTGTTTTAAATGAATCTTTTAAGCTTACTTTTTTAGAAAGATTTATCTGCTCTTGTCTAAGTTTTTTAAGTGGAAAATCTGTTTTGAATTCTTTAAAAAATAGTGAGTTAAAGTCAACAATTTTATCGTTTTCAACTTTTATATTGACTTCATTTAGCCTTCTAATTTTATCATCGACTCCAAGTCCAAAACCACCAAGTTGACCATTGGAGTGAACGATTTTGTAGCAGGGCATTGTATCAGCGTTTGGATTCTGATTCATCATTCTACCTATGGATCTAGCAGCAATCTTATCACCAAGAGCTTCAGCAACAGCTCCATAGGATGAGATTTTCCCATCAGGTATTTGACGGACAAGGTCGTATGTATATTCAAAAAGGTTCATAAATGAAAATAGGATAGGCCCTCTAAATATTTTTCTTTGCAAAGGAAATAAATGAATAAAATAAAGTTTTTAGGAACTGCTGGTGCTCGTTTTGTTGTTACAAAACAACTTAGAAGCTCAGGAGGTACTTGGTTAACGCTTGATGATACAAACGTCCTTATAGATCCAGGTCCAGGTTCCCTTGTGAAATGCCATTCAAGTAAACCAAAACTTAACCCTTTAGATTTAGATGGGATAATATTAACACATCGTCACTTAGATCATTCAAATGACATCAATGTTATGATTGAGGCTATGACCAATGGGGGATTTAAGAAGAAAGGTGTTGTTTTTGCACCTATTGACACTTTAGAAAATGATCCTGTTATTCTAAAATATGTTAGAAGTTATGTTGAAAAAATTGAGGTTCTCAAAGAAAAAGGAACCTATTCTATTAAAAACATTTCGTTTTCAACTCCAATTAAACACAATCATGGTGTTGAGACATATGGCTTAAACATATATGGAAAAAATCACTCTATATCAATAATTACAGATACAAAATATTTCGAAAAATTAGAATCATATTATAGGGAAAAAATATTGATTATTAACTCTGTTTTAATTGAAGAAAAAGATCATATTAAACATCTATCACTTAGAGATGTTGAAAAGATAATTTCGGTAAATAAACCAAAACTTACTATTCTAACGCATTTTGGTATGACTTTTATAAAAGCAAAACCTTGGGAGGTTGCTGAAAAGCTTTCTGAAAAACTTGGGGTTAAAGTTATTGCAGCAAGTGATGGGATGGAAATAGATTTAGATAATTATTAAAAAACATCAGATATACTTTTGTATATATTTTTAAATTCCTTTTATATATCAATCAATTATTAAATAATTTATAATATGTTGATTTCTCATTTTGACATTTTGACGAGACACATTTAAATATGTTGTTTTAGAAAATTGAAACGTTAAATTGAAAATCTAAAAAAGGAAGAGGATGTGAATAGATGAAATATTGTATCATGTGTGGTGTAAAAAATATTGAAAAGGCTAGTTTTTGTATAAATTGTGGAAGAAAATTTGAAAAAATTAATACAGCAGTAAATCAACCCATTAATACTCAAGCATATCAAAATCCGCAGTCTCAATACTATGGACAACCTTATTCATATACGCCTCAAACTCCTTCAAGAAATTTAAAACCTATTATTGCAATAACAGTAATATGTATTGCAGCTGTACTCATCACTGCCTCACTGTTTATAAGTGGCATTTTTACTGGTGAAGCTAACAATTCAAACATTAAAAAAATTCCAGTAGCTGGTGGACCAAGAGGTAATCTGCAATCAATAGCTACAGGTGGTAATGCCTTAACAACTCCTGATATTTTTCATACAGCAGTATATGGGTACTATATGAATGGAAGTAAGATTGGAAGCATATCATTCACAAATAAAGGTGAAGAATATTACCAAGGAGAGCTATGTTATAAGATTGAAGGTGATGGTATATTTGATATTGAGATTTATAACCAACAAATGGAAATGAATTTCTATATAGATGGATATGTAACAAAATCTGATTCGACATTACTATATTATAACTACGATTTTAGCATAGGTTATTCTGGATATAGTGTGGATATGAGTGGGACAATATATGTAGATATGGAGAATGGAACAATAACTTTAGTCATCTATAGCTCAATGACAGGTAGTATATCAACTGTTATTGAAGTACCCGATGATTTTTGGACTAAAACAAATTTAGAGGACAATTTGTATGTTGGATATACTGGCGAGGTATCTTATACAACAAGTGTTAGTGGATATGATACTGATGTATCAATGAAAATAATTGTTATTGGGCAAGAAGATGTAACAGTTGCAAAAGGAACATTTGAAGATTGTTATATTGTAAAAATTGATCAAACATCTGGTTCAATAACTACAACTTCATATATGTGGATAGATGAAAACAATGTTTGCCCAAAAATGCAAATATCAAATAGCGAGGCTTTTTTAGGATACGGTGATATGGTTATAGAACTAGAGGAATATTATACAACATAAAATTAATTCTTTTATTTTTACAATAAAATTTCTTTTTCTTCAACTATTTTTGCTCTTCCACCAACTCTTACAATATCATTATTTATTTCTACGTAGACTCGCCCAGGTCTACCAATAATATCTCCTTGTTCACATATCAAATTTCGCTCTTCAATAATTTTATTTATTATTAAATAACTACAAACGGCACCATTTGCTGTTCCAGTTACTGGATCTTCATTTATTGCATAAACTGGTGCAAAGTTTCTTGCATGATATACCGATCTAGGCTCAAGGGTATCAAAAGTAAAAAGATGGAAGCTACCAACATTTAACTTATTACAGATTTTTTTAATTTTTTCAAAATCGGGTTTGATTGTTTTAAGGGTATCGAATGATTTAATACATACAGGAAACGTGAATAAACCAGTGGAAACAGCTTGTTTTGGAAAAGAATCATCAATTTCTTCTTTTGAAATATTAAGTGAACCAGCAATATCAGATATATCTAAATATATATCTTTAAATATAGGTTTTTTCTGAGTCATCATCACTCTATCAACTTCCCCATCATCTGAAAATTCAACACTAACAGGTAAAACGCCAGCCTTAGTCTCCTGCTTTACAATGATATTTCTATTTCCTGGAAATATTCCTTCGCTCGCCATTATAAAAAACGCTGCAATTGTAGCATGACCACATAGGTCAACTTCAGTTTCAGGAGTAAAAAATCTAATCATAAAATCTGCCTTAAAACTTGGAAAAACAAAAGCTGTTTCAGAAACCTTCAATTGTTTAGTAACACTAGCCATCTGTTTATCAGTTAATTTTGGCGAATTAAGTACAACACCTGCTGGATTTCCACCTTTAGACGAATCAGTAAATGCGTTTACCTTTTTTGCTATAACCTTCATGGTTTCCCAAATAATCAATCTTGAATTTATCTTCTAAAATTCCAATCTCTTGTTGAGAAACACTCCTTTTCATACTTTTTTGATAGCTCAATTTCTTCCCTAGTAAGAGTTCCTTTGACAAGCTCTACATTAAATTCCTCTTCAAAACCTAGCTTCATTGCTTTAGCGGTTTCCTCAAAATTAATGTTTCTACCTAGAATTTGTTTTATTGAAGTCACTCCTTGCTTTACATCAGCTATCATTTTATCCTTAATCTTTTCATTTGGTACTACCAAAAGTGAAAACATTTTATCAACATCAACATCCATTAAAACAGTACCATGCTGTAAAACAGTTTTTGCCTTCCTTGTCTGAGCATTACCTGAAATTTTTTTTCCATTTGTAATTATATCATTAATAGGAGCATACTTGCTTTCAATTCCTAAATGTTTCAAACCTTTCATAACTGCTCCACAGATTCTACCATAACTTTCAATAATATTTTTTGGGATTTGATAGTGAGATTCAGGAATAACAATACTGTAGGTTAACTCATTGTCATGAAAAACAGCTCCTCCACCAGTTATTCTTCGCACATAGTCAACACCAAGTTTTTTACAGATATCTAGATCGACTTCTTCTGCCAGGCTTTGAAAATAACCAATTGAAATAGCAGGTGGTTTCCAGGTATAAAACCTTACAGTAGGAGAAACCTTACCTTTGCTACAAGAAACTAGCACAGCTCTATCAATGGCCATATTAGTAGAAGCTGTATTGTCCTCAGTTTTTAATAAACGCCATTTTTCTTTCATTTTAAACACATCAAAATTCCTTCAGTTAAACCTTCTGGATTAAGACCAATAAATTCGATATTATTTTCTTTGATTACAGAATTTATTTTCTCTAATAAACTATTTCTTTTTAATGAAGTGTTTTTAAGTTTTTTCTCCAAAATTTCAATTGCCTCTTCAGGATAAGCAAAAAAATCTCCAGTAATTTCAATATTTTTAATGGAATTGTTTTTTTCATTATACTCTAAAAATATTTTTAGAAGTTTTCCATTTGGTACTTTGTAAACAGATTTAGATTGCATTTTTTTAAAAAGGATTCATTACTTATTTATAAAGTTCATCTTTTATTGCTATAAGCACATTATTTTTTCAGCATGATATGAACTTCTAACAAGCGGACCAGATTCAATATGTTTAAATCCCATTTCAAGCCCAATATTTTTAAGTTCTTCAAATTCTTTAGGAGAATAATATTTTTTAATATCAGCATGTTTTTTTGTTGGTTGTAAATATTGACCAATTGTCAAAAAATCAACATTTACCTTTCTTAAGTCCTTCATGGTTTTCAGAATTTGTTCTTTATTTTCACCAAGTCCTATCATGAAACCAGATTTTGTTTTTACTGCCGGGTTAATACTTTTAATATTTCTTAATAGTTCCAAACTGGTAATATAGTCTCCTTCTGGTCTAATTATAGGAAATAATTCTTGAACAACTTCAATATTATGATTAATTAAATCTGGATTTGCATTAATGACTTTTTTTAATGATTCAATCTTTCCATTGAAATCAGGAACCAAGACCTCAACTTTACAATTTTTATTTAGTTTTTTAACTTCATTTACAGTCTCAAAAAAAATAGAGGCACCACCATCATCTAGATCATCCCTTGTAACAGAAGTAACAACTACATATTTTAAGCCTAATTCTTTAACGCTTTCGGCCACATCCTTTGGCTCATTAGGGTTCAAAGAAAAAGGAATACCATGTTTAACATTACAATATTTACAGTTTCTAGTACAGATATCACCTAAGATCAAAAAAACAGCAGTTCCAGATCCAAAACATTCAGCAATATTTGGACATTTAGCTTCTTCACAGATTGTATGCAATTTTGCATTCCGTAAGAGGGATTTCATTTTAACAAAATTTTTCCCTCCGCCAAGTTTTACTTTTAGCCAATCTGGATGCCGCCTCATAAAACTATACACCCATAATTACTCTTAATAGATCACGCAATCCAGGTGAAAAACCTAAAATTATGATAGATATCTTTAGAAGGTTAACAAGGGTCAAATAATTCTTCAATTCCTCCTTATATAATACATCAAATACATAAATAACTAATATTATCAAAACAAACTTCACTATAGGGAAAAGTGGTCCCCATATCTCAAGCAGGGCATTAGAAGCAGGATGTTTCTCAATATAGTGAAGGTTCATAGATAATGGGTCTTTTATACTAATGTAACTTGTTAAACCATCCATTAGATGCCCAGCAAGCATTGTAATATTTAGAGGATTTTTGTAAACAGCAATTTTTTCTTTGTTTCTGAAAATATAAGTGATCAGATAAACGATTCCAACAATCAAAAAAACTAAACCAATAACAATTAAAAATACATCAAAACGCACTCCAGCAGTAGTTCCCCATTGGTCACCTAAAATCCAGATTGCTATCAAATAAATAGATGGAATTAAGAAAATCAAGCCTCCAAAAAACAAAACATAATTTACAGTCAACCTTGGATTCTTGAATTTTTTTTCAAGATAATAACCAAGTAATAAGAAACCCAGAGCATAAACAGCTATTTGAAGATAAATCAAAGGAGAAATAAACCAATAAACAACAGGTTCTTTAAAATAACCAGTATCCTCTAAAACTCTACTAATCGGACCAAACAAGATATACGGCATTAAAGCTAGGGCAAATCTCCAATCAACAGTTATTTTAAGTCTCTTTAAAAGCTTGTAAATTGCGTATAAAGCAAAAACAAGTATTATACCATAGGTTATCTCTGAAACAATAGTGTATCCTTCTTGAACCTCTAAACCGTTATATACAGCAGTTCTATCAGAAGCATCGGCAACTACAGAACCCCAATAATATTTCCATATCCATTGATCATAAAAAATTGAAGGCATCAATACAAGCCCAACCATAATAACAACAATTATTCCCAAAAGTATGAATAGACCAAATATTACTGGATTTCTCCTATACATCTCTATTATTTTCATCTTTTTCATGGTAGTAAAGGAAAAAATAATATATTAAACCCGTGGTTTACCCGTTTAATATGGAACGATTTACAAAATCTAAAACAATGGTGTTTCCAAGGGAAATTATTGTAGGTCATAATGCTACTTCTCAAATCGCCGAATTATGCAATAGGATTGGTAGAGGTAACTCTACTCTAATAGTAGCAGATAAAAGAACCAGGAAAATCTCTGGAGACGCAATCAATAAAATTCTTGCTAAATCAAATTATGAAGTTAAAGTAAAAATAATCTCATCACCAACGGTTCATGAAGTAAATAGAGTCATTAAATACGCTCATAATAGCGACATCGATTTTATGCTAGGGGTTGGTGGTGGAACTGTTATTGATGTTACAAAACTTGCAGCATATGAGCTTTCTATACCATTTATTAGTGTACCAACATCTGCAGCTCATGATGGTATTGCTTCACCGCGGGCATCGTTGAAACATAGCAAAGGATCTGTTTCAAAAACCGCAGTATCTCCCTTAGCAATTCTAGCTGATACTAAAATTATTAATAAAGCACCATATAAGATGCTTGCATCTGGTTGTGCTGATGTTATATCTAATATGTCTGCAGTTATGGACTGGGAATTGGCTCATAGGTTGAAAGGTGAAGAATTTAGCAGCCACGCAGCAGTTCTTGCAAAAACAGCAGCTCAACTACTTATTGAAAATGCTGGAGATATCAGACCAGATTCAGAAGAATCTGCCTGGACTGCAGTAAAAGCTATGATAGTTTCTGGTGTGGCTATGAGTGTTGCTGGTAACACAAGACCTGCATCTGGATCAGAACATATGTTTTCCCATATGTTAGATCATTTAGGACCAGGGATTTTGCTCAAAGGAAAAAAGTACAAAAAGCCATTACATGGAGAACAATGTGGTATAGGTGCTATTATGATGGTCTATCTTCACGGTGGAGATTGGGAAAAAATTCGAGAGGCATTAAAAAAGATAGGGGCACCAATAACTTCTGAAGAGCTTGGAGTTTCAAAGAAAAAAATAATTGAAGCATTAGTAAGAGCTCAAGAGATACGACCTGAGAGATACACAATCCTAGGAGAAACTGGACTAACTGAGGATGCAGCAAAAAAACTAGCTAAAATAACAGGGGTAATTTAAGATGCCAATGGTGACATTAATTGGTGAAAAATTAGCAGAAGAAGAAGCCGAGTTCACTTATTTAGGGCCTAACAATGAATGCAGAAATTGCAAATTAAAAACAGTATGTTTCAATCTAAAAACTGGAAGGAAATACAAAATAACAAACGTTAGGGATAAACGCCATAGTTGCAATGTTCATGAGGGATCAGCAGTTGTTGTAGAAGTTAAAGAAATGCCAATACTAACAGCTATTGACAAAAACCTATCTGAAGGATCTAAAATAAAAATTGATGATAAAGAATGCAGAAACATAGGTTGTGTTAATTACGAATTATGTAATGTTAGTTTGCAGAAAGATAAAAGCTATAAAATAACAAAAAACTATGAAATTATAGAATGCCCAATTGGGTACGATTTACAAAAAGTAGAACTAGTTGAAGAATAAGTTAGTGGCATTTCACATTGAATATTAACCCATCTTCTCCTTTAAAATCTCCAAGTCCAAAAGTCCCTTCTTTATCTCTAATAATTTTTGTCCAATGAGCAGTATTTGTCTCTGAATTATTAGTAATTTGAGCAAAACCGATACATATTATTGAAGTACCAGACGATCCACAGTTCCAAGTTTCACCAATTATTTTTATCATTTCACCTAACGTATTATTTCCATCATAAACCATGTACATTGTTTTATGTCCATTAGCAAGCACTCTTTCCCCAGTAATTTTAGTTTCTTCACTAGTAAATATACCTTGCTCTGATGCTTGTTTAATTGTATTAAATGTTTGATCTCTAAGTTCATCCTCATTCATCATAAATAATGTTTTAAAGCTTGTAATTGTAACATATGCAGGGAACCTGCTATCATTATTTTTATAGGTATAACTAGCCCATTTTTCTAATCCATAGAGTTGTGAATCACCAGCACGCTCATTAATATCCTCACTCCAAGTAACACCAAGAATGTTATCCACTATATATGCCTCTGTCAGCTGATTAGAGCTAAAAAAAATCGCTAACACTATAACTACGATTATAAATATTGCAATAACAGCATATATTTTATTATCTGCACTCTCACCTTTAAAAGCCACATCTCCAAATAACCTCTCGCCTACTTTAAACTAACGAAAAACAACACGTTAAAATGATAAATTTAAAGGAAAAATATGGAGCAAAACTTACATTTGTATAGTATTAAAAAGATTTTATTAAATCTGCAATATTTTCACGTTTATCCTTCTCATTAGGCAGTGCAATAGATGCTCTCCATCTTTTAGTTCCATCTGGTAGATAGTAACCACGCGAGATAGCTATAAATTCATTTTCACCTATAGGAGTGGCTACCTTTCTTTTAGAAATCTCTATAAAGCTGTTTCTCCCAAATTTTATTTCTTTAGCCTTTAGAGTCTGAAATTCTACCATATTTAATTTCCCTCCATAGAGTAGAACATATTATATATTATCTTATTACTAATTAATATAATTATTTATAACAGGA
>Ga0315285_10005160_pt1 | contig 13509 bp, 15 predicted proteins | sample YL17G09_36_MG_FD_203698 | JGI IMG/M metagenome (GOLD analysis project Ga0315285, IMG submission 203698) | Sediment microbial communities from Yellowstone Lake, YNP, Wyoming, USA - YL17G09_36 | ecosystem: Environmental > Aquatic > Freshwater > Lake > Sediment | place: USA: Wyoming | collected... | reverse complement strand
AAAATTGGCGGCCATTTAGGTCACCAATTTTTTTGTTTTGCCCTTTTTTAATAATTCTTCACTTTTTTGGGGGCTGCTGGAGTTTCTTTCCGGACAGCCCCTATCTTACAGCTTCCTCCGATTAAAACAATTTAAGTTGCATTTCCTTATGCAGCTCTTTGTACTCTTTTTCATTCCCTTGTTCCTGCACATACTTCCGTACCGTCTCCTCACTCCCTCGTTGCCCTACTGTACTCACATAGTACCCATCCGTCCATAGCTCCCCTCCCCATAGCTTCTCCTTCACTCCTGGTACTTTTGCAAATACCTCCCGCGCCGTTATGCTCTTTACCATCTGTATGATTTTCTTCGCACTATATGTCGGTACCGACTGGATGAGAAAGTGTACATGATCCTCATCCGCCCCTATCTCTATGAATTTTACTTCATACCGTTTCTCTATCTCTAGACATGTTTCCCTTAGTACTTTGTCTACTTCTTCAGTGATTAATACCCTGCGATATTTCACCGGACAAACATAATGATAGATCAATACCGATATGTTATGGCTTTTCCTCCATATCTCGCTCATCCCTTAATCTTACTTCTTTTCGCAGCAAGCTGCGGGGAAATGCCCTCCTTTGAATTATAGGGTCACTCCTGAATTTACAGGAATAACAGATAGGGTTAGAAGATTTCCTGTACTTGCAACTTTTGGAAATGCAATTCAAGGCATTACACCATATGACAAATATAGAGGGCAAAGTTCAGATTTGATTAAGAGACGAGCCTACCATTTTGATCATAATAAGGATGACACTTGCGGAAAATGGCTTGCAGGAAAAGATGTATCTCGTTATTCACTTTCTTGGAGTGGCGAATGGCTGAGCTACGGTTCATGGTTGGCTGCGCCAAGAGACCCGATTTATTTTGAATGCAAAAGAATACTTTTCCGTGAAGTGCCCGGTATTGGTAAAAGGATTCAAGCAATGATCGCAGAAGAAATTTATTACCACGGGCATAGTGTTACACCCTTCAAAATCTTCTCTGATAATGTATCCATAGATTTGTTATATTTACTTGGTATAGTAAACTCGAGACTTATCAGTTGGTATGGTGGAAAAACTCTACCAAATTTCGGAAAAGAAATATTTCCAAAATTGAATCCGCAAGATATTTTAGCCATTCCTATCCGCCCAATTAACTTCTCTGACCTTGCCGAGAAAGCCGCGCACGACAAAATGGTCGCGCTGGTGGAGCGAATGCTGGCGCTGCACAAGCAGTCCGCACACACGCCGCAGGAGCAGGAGATAGTGAAGCGCGAGATCGAGTCAACGGATGGGCAGATTGATAGGCTGATGTATGAGTTGTATGGATTGAGTGAGGAAGAGATAAAGATAGTGGAAAGTAAATAACCCCCTCCCGTCCTCCCCCATTCGTGCTCTCCGAATGGGGGAGGAGAATGTAGAGTATTTATGAAGATAGTAATTCCTGCCCAAGATGAAGTTGTCCCTCCCCCATTTTCGGTTTTTGAAAATGGGGGAGGCTAGGAGGGGGTATGTACCACAAACGCACAACCCCCAAAATCTTTGGGCGTGCCAAAGAAATGCGCCGTAACTTGTCACCTGCCGAGGCCAAACTCTGGGCGCGATTACGTGCCCATCGTATGGCTGACTTTCATTTCCGTTGTCAACATGCCATTGGTAACTATATTGTAGATTTCTGCGCCTCGCGCAAGAAATTGATTATCGAAGTGGATGGCAGCCAACATCTCGAACTGGAGGAGTATGATGCAGAGCGCACTACATTTCTAGAGTCACGAGGCTATCGGGTTTTGCGTTTCTGGAACAATGATGTGATGAATAACATGGATGCAGTATTAACAGTTATTTGGGACGCATTGAATGAATAAAATCCAACCCCGCCAAAAAAGCTATGCACGATAAGATGGTCTCTCTGGTGGAGCAAATGCTGGAACTGCACAAGCGGTTGCCATCTGTACGGACGCCGCAGGAGAAGGAAATGTTATCTCGGCAGATCGATTCCACGGATGGGCAGATTGACCGGCTGGTGTATGAGTTGTCCGGGTTGACGGAAGAAGAGATCAAGATTGTGGAAGGTGAATAAAAGTTGCCCCATCCGGGATGAGGGGGGCATCCCAAACAGGGCAACGATATTTTACACTTTTTTTAGAGCTTTAGCAAATGTCGAGAATTACTACAAACTCATATCGTAGAATACGCGTTATGTCCATTGCATTAACGGCTGTTTGAGGAACTAGTTTGGCCAGTATAATGATTATCAGTGGACGGCAATTCCTTGCATTTTAGATTGAGTGTTATATATTTGTACATCATTTGTGGCAATTTCTGTCCATATGCTGTTAGATTGAGAGCGTCAACCTAGTATATAGTTAGGCTGGTTACGTGAGTAAATGCATGAAAAATCATGAACATTTAGCTGCACACCCTTTCATGGAAAGGAATTCTTGGTACATCAAACCTGTGATTGTTAAATTATCTCCAAAGTTATTGAAACGTGTTCAAGAAACAGGGGAGATTCGTAATAAGGGACCGACAGTTCTTGAAAGTTCAGAGTATTACCATGTTACAGTTTTCCAAAAAGCATCAGCCCTGATAAGCGCTGTTGAAAGGTTGGAAAATTCCTTAACATATATTCATAAGTTTCCAAGCCCAAGAACCTATGAAAAAAAAGGCATCCACCAATTTTCCTGGCTTGAATACCACTATTCTTACTTCGTGGTGACTTATGATAGTTTGTTTGATATTGCACTTATTTTGACTAACACCGTATTTCAGCTCGGGATTTCAGAAAAAGACTGCAAACCACGCATAATCGAAGATAATGCGTGGGTCAAACAGACTTCTGTAAAAGCATCACTCGTTGCACTTGAAAAAATCGCTTCGATTTATGGCAAAAAACGAAACCTTTTTGTTCATCGTGGAGATATACCCGATGTAAAATCCATCACAGAATCTGATATGCTAGACTTGTTGAAAGTGTATAGTACAGTTCATCAACACTCTGAGCCAATCGTGCCTCTTGACCTGATTGACAATGTATTCAAATATGAGGGTAAAAAAATAATAGCGGAACTTGATGATGATGTTATAAAAGCATGGAAGGCAGTAGCACGGTTATTTGACAGTCTTTTACCAATTTACAAGAATATGGCGCTATTATTAAAAATCGTTGTATAGCAAAAACCGCCGAACACCGCGTGCAGCGGACCCCAAAAGAACTGGGGCAGGCAGCGGCTTTGCCGCTCGCGAATTGCGCATGGTTTGCCAGAAGTGCGCGATAATAGGAAGGAGTCTAGCCGGTCCCGCCGCTGCCGCTGAGTAATTCCAAACGAATGTAATTCCCCTATTATAGATTTCTACAAAGGGTGAACAAAAAAACACGATATGCACAATCTGCGATCGATACGTTTGAAGGAATATGATTACACCCAGCCAGGAGCGTATTTTGTTACGGTGTGCACGTGGACACGCGAAAATCTGTTTGGGGAGGTGGTGGATAGGGATGTGCGATTGAATGAGAAGGGGCATATTGTGGAGGAATGCTGGAACGTAATCCCAGAGCATTTCCCACAGATTGAATTGGAAGCGTTTGTGGTGATGCCAAATCATATTCATGGAATAATTGTGATCAATGGGAATGATGTTGTTGTAGGGGCAACGCATGCGTCGCCCCTACGTAAGAAATCGGGACCTACGCCAAAATCATTGGGGGCAATGGTTGGGTCATTCAAATCTGCGGCTGCGCGGAGGATAAAAGACAAGGTAGGTGAGACTGGTATCTGGCAACGAAGTTATTATGAACACGTTATACGTGATAAGAAGGAATGGGATTTGATACGCAAATACATTGAGGCTAATCCAGATAATTGGGAGCAGGATGAGGAGAATCTCGCAAGGGTTTTATGGAAGGAGAGCAGGTAAAATATTAATGTGTAGAGGGGAGTGACGTCGATGAAAACCTGGAGACCTGCGGTCGAGCATATAGAAGCGGATGGCATCCCGCAACTGATCGAGGGTTTTTTGCCATGGTGCTTGACTTTACCAACAAGGTCATTATAATGATTATCAATGGATGGCAATTCCTTGCATTTTAGATTGAGTGTTACACATTTGTACATCATTTGTGGCAATTTCTGTCCATAGGCTGTTAGATTGAGATCGTAAACCGAGTACATAGTTGGGCGGCTCACCAGCCGCCTTTGCAGTCATCACCCAGGGAGCAGACATGATCCGGAATCTCATATGGGACGTTGATGGTACGCTCTTCGACACTTATCCTGCAATTGTTCAGGCATTCCTCCAGGCGCTCGAATCCCTCGGTCAGTCGGCTCCTATGTCGCAAGTTGACTCGCTGGCCAGGGTGGGACTGTCGCACTGTGCGCGTGAGCTGGCTGCTCAGTTCGGTCTCGTCGTAGATGAACTCGCCGACAGATTCGGGGAGCTCTACACTGCCATTCCGAAGGTGCTCCAAGTCCCATTTGAAGGCGTGAAGGCCGTCTGCAAGGTCATCGTTGCAGGCGGAGGCATCAATACGATCGCTACCCACCGTGGATACGAATCCACTGAAGAGTTGCTAACAACGCACGCGATGTGTGACTTTTTCACACAGATCGTGGCAGGGGACGAAGGGTATCCGAAGAAACCCAATCCAGCCGCGTTTCAGGCAATCATCGACAAGTGCGGACTCGATCCACGGGAGACGGCTGCGATTGGCGACCGAGATGTCGACATTCTAGCTGGGAAGGCAGCAGGGCTTTGGACTTGCCTGTTTCGGGGTGATGGTTTGGAGGTCAACCCAGATTTTTCTTTCTCTGATTACAGGAACCTCCTTCATTACCTTGAGGGGAATCAGAGCCGCCCAACACGGGCATCCAGGCGACGGGGCGAACGGGGGCAGGCAGGATGACATGGGGGAGGTGAGGCGCGAGTCTGGCGGCGAAAGAGCCGCACCTACGGGAGGAGACTGCCACGCCAAAGACCGGCTCGCGATGACATGCCCGGGGGGAGGAGACAGCTTGCTTTCAGCACCCCGTCAAGCGGGATCTATCGACGGCGCTGCGCGGTCGCTCACCTGCCAAGACCACAAGTGCAGGTCGCTCCCCGACACACCTGCCCTCCCGAAAAAGCATCGGGATAATGTGGCGGGCGGTGCCAGGGAAAACCGCCGCTCCGTTCGGGAACTGCACCCGCCGGACGAGACGGGGACAGGCAGGGTGACACACCCTTTTTGCAGGGGATTCATATAAGAAATATTGATCATAAGAACATCATTTCAAGTGAAGTAAGGTAACTTTAATAATACGAACCAGAATTACCATATCAAACGATCATTCAAAAAAGAACCATGTTGCATTCCATCGAAAAAGTGCTACAATAAAAATGTGCACTCATTCCATTGTAAACCTACCAAAGCATTGCATAGACAGCACCCCCAGTCATCAGACAGGGGTATTTTACTCCTATTTTTCATCCCATTTGATTGATTTAAAAAGGAGGCTCATATGTTCGAAGATCGTTCCATATCCCCCGATTCCATCGAAATGCTCGAGGTCGCAAAGAAACTCGGTGTTGAAACCGCCTGGGACCGGTACGCAACCCAACTGCCACAGTGCGGTTTCGGTGAGACCGGCTTATGCTGCCGTCACTGCCTGCAGGGACCCTGCCGGATCGACCCATTTGGGAATGGTCCAAAGGTCGGAGTGTGCGGTGCGACATCAGATACCATCGTTGCACGAGGGCTCGACCGGGCAATTGCCGGCGGGACTGCAGCACATTCCGGTCATGCCAAGCACCTGGCGCACACGCTGAAGAAGTATGCCGAAGGCAAAGCCCCGGATTATGGCATCAAGGATCCGGGCAAACTGCGGGCAGTCGCAGAGCGGCAAGGGATCAAACTCGATGGTAAATCCGATACACAAATCGCGGGTGAACTGGCAGATGCAGCGCTCGATGAGTTCAGCGAGCGGGACGAGCCGGTTAATTGGGCGATGAAGACGCTGACTAAAGGACGCCTGAAGAAGTTTGGTGATATGGGCATCCTGCCACATGGCATCGACTCAGCCATCTCGGAGATCATGCACCGGACGACGAACGGAGTGGACGCCGACCCAGTAAACCTGCTGTTGGGTGGGATAAAGTGCGCCATTGCGGATTACGACGGCATGGCGGTGGCGACCGATCTCGGAGATATCCTGTTTGGCGTCCCACAGCCGACAGTGGCGTCAGCAAACCTGGGAACATTGAAGAAGGAGGCGGTGAACATCGCGGTGCATGGACACAACCCGGTGCTCTCAGACATGGTCGTTACCCTGGCACCACAGATGGAAGCGGAAGCCAAAAAAGCAGGTGCGAAAGAGGGCATCAACATCGTAGGCATCTGCTGTACAGGCAACGAAGTGATGATGCGGCACGGCATCCCAATGGCGACGTCATCAGTCTCGCAGGAACTTGCCATCCTTACCGGCGCACTGGATGCCATGGTAGTGGACTACCAATGTGTGATGCCCAGCCTGACCAAGATAGCAGAGGGATTTCACACCAAGGTCATTACCACAATGAACATAGCCAAGATGCCCGGAGCGACACACATAAACTTCGAAGAAGGACAGGCTGCCAAAGGAGCGCGCGAGATCATCCAGTTAGCGATCGAGGCGTTCAAGAAGCGCGATCCAAGCAAGATACACATCCCCGATATCCGCAATACAGCAATAGCGGGCGTGTCAGTAGAGGCAGTCCTGGGCATCCTATCCAAAGTTGATGGTGGTGATCCACTCAAGCCTCTGATCGATAATATCGTCAATGGCAATATCAGCGGGGTATGCCTGTTCGCAGGCTGCAATAACGTGAAAATTCCGCAGGACCGCAACTTTATCACCATGATAAAAGAACTGGTCAAGCGGGATGTCCTGATCCTTGCGACCGGCTGCGCATCGGGTGCATTTGCGCGACATGGGATCATGACCCCCCAGGCAACTGAAAAGTATGCAGGACCCGGACTGAAGGCTGTGCTCACCGCGCTGGGTAATGCGGCTGGATTGAATGCACCTCTGCCACTGGTGCTGCATACCGGCTCATGTGTGGACAATACACGGGCGGTCGCCATTGCGGTAGCTATCGCCAACAAACTGGGCGTTGACCTGGATAAACTACCGGTTGTTGCCAGCGCGCCCGAAGCCTCGATGGAGAAGGCGGTCAGCATAGGCACATGGGCGGTAGCGCTCGGCCTGCCGACACACGTCGGGGTCGTCCCACCCGTTACCGGCAGCCCGCTGGTCACCCAGGTCCTCACGCAAACCGCGAAGGATCTCTTCGGCGGTTACTTCATCGTCGAACTTGACCCGGTGAAAGCGGCGGAAAAACTATTCGAGGCAGTGAACGAGCGGCGCAAGGGACTGGGATTAGCGGAGAAGATCCCCACGATGGAGGCGGTGCAATGAAACGCATCTTCGTTCAACCTGAGAGGTGCACCGCATGCAAGACATGCGAACTAGCCTGTGCCATAGAGCACTCCCAGGCAAAATGCATCTTCATCAGTCCTTCCGAAACACCCCATGCGATGAACCGGGTCTTTGTGGAAGCTGCCGATGGGCGGAAAATACCCATCTTCTGCCGGCATTGTGATGATGCACCATGCGTGGCAGCCTGTATATCCGGGGCGATGTTCCGTGATGAAAAGAGCGATGCAGTCATGTGTGACACCAGCCGGTGCATCGGCTGCTGGACATGTGTCATGGTGTGTCCTTATGGTGTAATTGGCCGGCAACTAGAACTTGGGAAGGCAGTGAAGTGCGACCTATGCCCGGAGCGCGAATCCCCAGCCTGCGTTGACTCATGCCCAACCAAAGCCTTACTTTACGAGGATGTAGAAAATTTCAGCAAAGAGAAGCGCCTGACATTCGCGGCAGCAGTCGCAGGAGGATAACACCATGAAACACGTGATCGTTGGCGCTTCAGCGGCAGGGATGGCGGCTGCAGAAGCAATCCGAAAACGCGACCCAACCTCGGAAATCATCATGCTCTCTGAGGAAGCGCATCCCCCCTATTACCGTCCACTCATCTCATATCTCATTTACAAAGGGAAGAAGGAGGAGGAGATCCTGCGTGAGAGGCGCCTGACACCCCGGAATCTTGACCTGCGGTTAAACGTACGTGCAACCGGTCTTGACCCATTAAAACATATACTCACGCTGGAGAATGGATCAGTACTACCCTATGACCGCTTGCTGCTGGCGACCGGCGCAAGCCCCATCCTACCCGAGATCGAAGGGTTGAAAGGTCCCGGCGCGTTCACCCTACGCAAATGGGAGGATGCGACCGACATTGCCCAGGCGGCAGAAGGTGGAACACACGCCGTCGTCCTCGGAGCGGGGCGAATCGGCATGAAGTCAGCTTTTGCCTTGCGACACCTGGGTTTGAAGGTGACTGTAGTCGAACTGCTCGAACGCATCGTACCTCAGCAACTTGATGCGGAAAGTGCGGAGATATTTACGGAAGCCGTGAAGAATGATGGGATCGAAACCATCCTCGGACGCACTATAAAGAAGGTCAATCGTAAAGGAGAGAAAGTCATCTCGGTGTACCTCGACGACGGTCGTGAACTCCCTGCCAACCTGGTTGTAGCCGGCGTGGGTGTGCAGGCAAATATCGAGCTTGCCAAATCCGGAGGCCTGAGGACCGACCGCGGACTGTTTGTGGATGATCACCTGCGGACAAGTGACCCATCAGTGTTTGGTGCCGGGGACGTCGTTGAGACGAAGGACATCGTCTCAGGAGTATCGATTGTATCCGGCATCTGGACGAACGCGAGCGCCATGGGTCACATTGCGGGTGAAAATATGGCTGGCGGGGATTCAACCTACGAAGGGGCGTTCAACCTGCTCAACGCCATGGAACTTGGTGAAATACCGGTAATATCGGTCGGTGAGATCCATGCAAAATCTGGAAATGGGGTTGAAGTCTTCAGCGAACGGCATGGAATGAATTACCGCAAGCTAGTTTTCAGAGGAGACCGTCTGACCGGCTTGATCCTGGTTGGAGCGATCGAACGGGCGGGAGTTTATCAGACCCTCATTCGGGAGAAAACGGATATCTCCACCCTGCGGAAAGAGCTGCTCGGTCCAAAATTCCACTACGGTCATTTCATCTTCTCCCAACCTAAAAAGATCGACAGATATGTCGTGAACGCTTAATTACAATCTCCCGAAGGCGAACCATATCGCCTTCGGGATCAATTTTTACCGGTATGGAGAAAACCAAGTCGGAAAGAGGGGATATTTAAATCGTCAATCGTCGCTGCAGGTGTGGTGCAAACCCTGGTCCTTGCTGGAACCCATCGCAGCAGACATCTCCCCAATCATGGGGACACCGGTGCGATATTGAAAGGGCCACATACTTTGCAGGTGAAAGAAAGCCACCCGGTCACCGCTCTGCAGTGGGTGATCCAGGTCCGGCTGGAGACCAGGCATGGCACTGAGATTGCCGTTAATGAAGGTGATGCCGCGAAGCTGGGTCGGCATCTGCAAGTGGGCCAACAGGTCTGCAACCGTACTCCCGGGAGGAAGTTTGACCTGCAAATTTGCATAACTCCCCTGGTCAGCCGAGCCTCCGTAGCGAGCAAGCTCTCCATAGAGCCATGTATCCACGATAATATCTGTCATCTTAACCACCACCAATCGGCGGGAAAATTCCAATCTCGTCTCCCGCTTTGAGCGTACAATCCATTGATTGGATAACTCCATTAACGAAAGCAATCCTGGTCTCCTCTGGAGGAATTCCCAACTGGTTCACAAAATCCTCCAGAACAGAGCCTTCGGGTACTTCCACGTCAAAGAAAGTACCTGCAGGCACACCACCAGAAAAGCGAGCCAGGGTAGCGAAGAGCTTCACATGAACAAGCATAACCATCTACTCACTTCTTAACTGTCAAGGACAACGAATTATATCCTGAGCCCACAAACAATCAGCACAGGATGGATCCCAACCCCAACAACCTTTATTCTGCTCGCGCAGGTCGCAGGAATCCCGCAGGTCACAATCCGGGCAAGAGGGGAAATAGAAAGCTCTTACCTGGCTTCGAAAACGGACATAGTCCTCGGACATCCAGATCTCGGCCAGCGATCGAGAATCCACATTTCCAAACAGGTAACGGCAGACTCGTTTCTTACGACCGTCAATCGCATAATAGGAGTAATTATGCGAAAGAGCATAGCACGGCGAAACCCCGCCATCCCAGCCGACCACAATGGCGTGGTCGTGCACAAAACGACAATGCCGTTCTGCACCCCAGTGCATGCGCGGGAGTTCCTGCAAAGCCCACATCACCCAGGCACCAGCCTTCAACGCCCAGCTGCTTGTTTTATAAGGTGGTACCGGCTGATAACCATAAAGTATCTCAGAGCGCATCTCCTCTGTATATGCAAGGACATTACTGATCAGGATATGGGAGACATTCAAGCGGGCTGCCAGTTTGGCAAGATCATCCAGCTCGTCAATATTACTACGCAAAGCGACGAACTCAATCCCCACGGCAGGAAAGAGGGAGCCGAGCTGGTGTTTCATCTCGTTAAGATAACGGATATTTTCCACGACCTGAGCAAGCATTGCTCCACGGACTTCGGTATATGTTTCCGGCTTGCCACCATCAATCGATACCATCACCCGATCCACGCCCAATCTGACCAGTTCGCGAGCCATGCTGGGACCAAGCAGCAAACCATTGGTGCCAATCGTCACAGCCAAATCACGGCTACGGACCGCTTCAACCATATCCAGGAGGTACGGATGGGTCAGGGGTTCACCAAAGCTGGTGAAAATGACACGCTTCAAGTCTGGAAGGTCATTCAAACCAGCAACCAGATTGTGGAACTTCTCCAAGGGCATTTCTGCCTTTGGGTCATCCCAGACATTACGGACGCAGGTGCGACATCGAAGGTTACAGTCAGTTGTGACCTCAACATAGAGTTTATGGATATCTGGCAGGCAGGGGTGAAGTATCAGGTCACCATCACGCTCATCCAACCAGTACTTCATATCCAAGGGGAGACGCCGTCGTTGAAGGAAATCCTCAGGCAGGATAACCCCCTTGTTTTTATTCATTGAGATTTTAGGCATACTCTTTACCAATAAAGGGATATCAAGAATTAATATCTCGTCCTATAATCATTTTCCCTTAAAGCCCAACTGGCAACGAGAAAAATATTATTGGAAAAATCCTGAACAGCGGACAGGGCATTTTTACCCTGTCCGCATGTGGTGTAAAGTTTAGAGTTCCTTGTAGACCGAGTCCAACGTCTGATCAGGGATATCGAAGACCTGATTATGAGGTGGGAGAGGCTCAACCTTCATGAACTCAGGTACGCGATCGGCTACCATGCTGATGCCGGCAGCTTCATTGAAAGCACGCTCCTTTATGAGGACCGCGGCGCCATAGGCTGCAACATCATCAGCTGTCCATTTTGTACCGAGAACGCCGTTGCACTCGTCGATCATACCCTGGTAACCAGCGGCGATATCCAGGATGGCAAAGGCAATGAACAGACAATGACCGGTTGAGTCGATAAACGCCGTAGCAGTCTGAAAGCCTCGACTGAGGGCGGCTTTCCCTTCATTGCTCAGGGGGTCCTGCTTGCCACTTACACCGAGGATCTCCGGCGCGATGGTATAGCCGGCAGTGTGATCGGCACCCATGGTACTAGTTGCATAGGTGATGCCAATTCCCTTGACGGCACGTGGGTCATAGGCTGGCATTGATTGACCCTTAACCACCGGAATACGTGTCAACCCATAAACCCTGCCCGTAACTTCTGTTCCGCTTCCAAGGATACGACCAAGTGGTGTGCCCTTACCCATCTCATGGATCAAGTTGATGGCACCTTTCCCGTCACCGAAAGGAATAATGCTTGCTTCCATGGCTACGGCGATAGACGTACCGGTCTCAATCGTATCAAGACCAAAATCGTTACACAGCTTGATCATCTCAGCGATGTCGTCCAAGTTATCGATACCGCAGTCAGCTCCCAGAGCCCAGTCGGATTCATATTCAACGCAGGAGGTATACTCACTGCCATCCGCCTTATACCATGTATTCGAGCACTGGATGATGCAGCCAGGGCTACAGGCATGATTGTAAAGTTCCTTTCCCAAGCGCTGCTTGTTGCCTTCGAAGATCGCCTCACCAGCGATCTTTGCTGCGCCATCAAAGCGCCCTTGGGAGAAGTTGCGCGTGGGCAGACCACCTGCCTCATTCAAGATATTAATCAGGACGGCGGTCCCATATGAATTGAGGGCACCTTTGGGCTTGGTAATATCATGGGTCCGGAGAGCATCGGTAATCTTCTTACACCCCTCTTCAAATAGAGGTTTATCCACAATCCCCACCCCCGGAGCATCCTTACGGTCCAAGATGATGAATTTCACTCCCTTACTACCCAGCACAGATCCCAAACCACCACGACCAGCATAGCGGGAGGCACGTTTCGCCTGGTCATTAAAGACGACACCTGAGTTGGCATAGCCACGCTCGCCTGCCATACCGATACCGCTGATAGAAATCTTATCCCCAAAGCGCTTATAAAGCATTGGGAACACTTCGAGGAGTGGTTTACCTGCATACTCATTAGCATCGAAGAATTCCAGCGTGGGCTTAGCGGCAGATTTGTCCCAAGTAATATATAGTCCCCAGAATTTTCCTTTCTTTTCAGGCTTTCCTTCCAGAACCAAAGCCCTAATTTGCATATCTGCAAGGTCCGACCCCCATGAAGAACCAGCGTTCGACTCTTTGATACCACCAGTGAGAGGGGACTTGCCACCAACTGAGATCCGGGCTGAGGTCGGGGCAGGTGTGCCTGTAACAATGCCGGGTGAGAAGACCAGCTTGTTATTCGGTCCCAGGGGGTGGCACAACGGTGGGACTTCATCGGCGATGAGGTTAGAAGTCATCGCCCGCCCAGCCAGATGTGCATAGGCTCCTGGTACCGGCGCTATAGAATATTTTTGATCCGTCATATTTACGCGAATTATCAACATGTGCTTTCTCCTAGGTCCATTTAAGAGGAAATTGAGATAACGTCGACCGAACTGGTCGGATATAAAAGATCATGCAGATTGTATCTTATCCCCATTCACCTCCTCCAAATAAATCAAAGTGCGCAGAACCAGAAATCACCGGAAGCCCGGTTCTTGATCTTCCCTGCGCACAGATAATGATAAAAATCAATTAACAGCTGTACCATTCCCTCACCTCCTGAGATGCAGAACAGCGAAGAAAGGTAAATATGAAATGAGCGATATATTGTGTTGAAATCATTTTATGATATTTGTTAGAACTTGTCAACATTTTGTGATTTTACTCACAGCTTTAGGACGTAGATTCAACTTCCAAGTGCAACTTTGAAGGTCGACACGAGAGGTAAGCTGGTGTAGGATGAATACTTCTCAGACGACCAAGTCAAAGGAGCACTCATGCGGTCCTACACACAGCTTACCCGAG
>Ga0315285_10005159_pt1 | contig 13510 bp, 10 predicted proteins | sample YL17G09_36_MG_FD_203698 | JGI IMG/M metagenome (GOLD analysis project Ga0315285, IMG submission 203698) | Sediment microbial communities from Yellowstone Lake, YNP, Wyoming, USA - YL17G09_36 | ecosystem: Environmental > Aquatic > Freshwater > Lake > Sediment | place: USA: Wyoming | collected... | reverse complement strand
TCCGGAATATATCCCCCATTTTGAGATACGCGTCGATGTTGTCTGTGTCCTGGTCAACTGCCTGGCGGAATTTGACGAAGGCCGTTTGCTCGTCTCCGGCGTTGAGAAGGCGCAGGCCCTCGACATACGATTCCATGGCAGTCTGTCTGCTGGGACCAGAACGACGCCTATAAAACGCGATGAAGGTCAGTATAACGACCAGCGCGACGGGAATGACGACGATCCAGTAATTTGCCATTATTATCCCCTGCCCTGCGGTTCAGAGGCGAGATCACCGGGGGTGGTTTCCTCCAGGGGGAGGTTGCGCAGCGCCTTTATCTCATTTGAGAGCTGTTTATTCTTTCTCTTTAATTCAGCGATCTTGCCGGTATACTTGAAATACTGAAATATCGAGATGATAAACCAGAAGATTACTCCCGCCGAGAAGGCTATATACAAGACAATTACAAGCGGAATGGAGTTGTATTGTTTGCCGGCAAGATTGACTGTCGTCACCTGGTATGAGTTCTGGAAGGAAAAACCGAGAAAGGCCAGGAATATTATCACACCCAGGGCAGATTTAATTATCCACATAAATCCTCCTGATTCGCATCATGGGAATCATAAATAATATCTATGGATCAGTCAACAGGAAAGCTGGTCGCAGGCCTCCCCAAGAATATCGTTTTTCGAGAGGCCTTCCGTATTTCCCTCACAACCCTGTCATTCCAGGCCCCAATCCGACGGTTGCCCGATTTGACCTGCGCCTGATTTCCCCTCTCAGCCAGCCATCTGAGCCCGGCGCGAATTTCAATATTTCATGGACTTGGCCATAGACTCGAATTCATCCTTGTTTTCCTTGGCAAAGAATTCGCGCTCGCAGAAGGCTTGAAAAACATAGAGAATATTACCATTCTTTACGAGAAACAGCTCATGCACCTCGTGGTCATTGATGAAACGATCGGCCTGGCGCTCGACTCTGGTATCGCTCGAGTAGGAATTTGGAGACAGCAGGCGCTTATAATTACGCTTGAGGAACACCTGGCGAGCAGGTATGGAATCAATGACCAGATCGTTGGATATGACATATTCGCTATCGCGCAGGAGGTTGAGTTTCTGGATGATCTCATTGTCGGAGCTGTGCTCGTCGAGGCTCTTTTTAAGCAAGGCCTCGAAATCGCCGATGGCCCCATTGAATTCCTGGGCGAAGATGACGACGGTCGGGATGGTGTAATCGCCACCGAAGGACTGAGCCTCCCGGTTTACCGAATAGTTTCTCTTTTCAAGATAAACCCTCTCGATGCTGGGCTCCTTGAAATCCCTGACCTTCCAGTTGTTGTCAACCACGAGCGAATAGCCGTACTTGTTATCGGTTACAAGGGTATCCTGGCGTGTTATGGTTTTTTCCTTTTTGGCATAAGCAGATGATGCGAAAGCAAGAAAAGCCAGGGTCATCAGCATTACCGCTTTTTTCATTAAACCTCCTATCCTCAACATAAACTACTCACTTACCATAGCCATTGTTGCATTTTTTCAGAACACCTTCTCGGTCGGGTTCTCCATCAAGCCGGATTGCGACATAGTGTCCTGACACAATTTCGGCCATAAGACAATAGCGAAAAGACTATCATTAGAAGCGTGAGGTAAGCCGAAGGCAATTTCAGGGCATCTATCCTCAATAAGTAAATTGCAAAGCAAGCGGTCATCATTCCCATGGTAATACGGCCGATTATGTCCGAAACGGGTACAATCCGCCTCGACTTAAGGATAACCAGCCCGGCCAGAAGAATGATAATATCCCTCGCGACCAATGCCGCCAGCAGCCATTGCGGAAAATCGCGGAATCGAACCATGGCCAGTGCGGCTATGGCGGTGCATATCTTGTCGGCCAGGGGATCGAGAATCTTGCCGGTATCGGAAATGGCGCCAAAGCGACGAGCCAGGTAACCATCGAAATAATCCGAAACCACGATTACAGCAGTGACTATGGCAAGCCAGAAGTAGCTGTCGTGGGCCAGAGCGAATACAAATGGAATTATCAACACCAGGCGACTCGCCGAGATCATATTGGGAAGATTGGTCTTGAACCAGCTCATCTATTTGGCGCTGCCTTTGTATCCAAGTAGCTCCTCGGCGCCGGCGATTGACTTTGGGGTTATCTTCTCCCCTGAAATCAAGCCGGCGATTTCCTTGACACGCTCCTTGCCCTCGAGAAGCTGAACGCGTGTGACCGATCGCCCTTTGGATGTGGTCTTGAATACCCGGAGGTGATAGTCCGCCATCGAGGCTATCTGAGCCAAATGTGTGACGCAGATAACCTGATGCTTACGCGACAACTCTTTCAACTGACGCCCAACCCTTAAAGCTACCTCGCCGGAAATGCCAACGTCAATCTCGTCGAAGACCTCGCAGGCGGCCTCCTTCTTTTTAAGGAAGGCGTTTTTCAAAGCCAGCATGACACGGGAGATCTCGCCGCCGGAGGCGATTCGGGCCAGGGGCTTGAGGCCCTCACCCGGGTTGGCGCAGAACTGGAATTCGACAATATCGAACCCAATGGCATCGCCGGCCAAACGCTTGCCGTCCTTCTCATAAAGGCCGCTTTCGTTTTCAGCCATATCGATTCCGATAACAAACTGGGCCCTGGGAACACCCATAAGGATAAGTCTTTCGATAACCAGCTTTTCCAAATGTGGCGCGGCCTTAAGCCGGGCGCCCGAAATTTCGCCAGCCAGCCGATTCAATTCCAGGATCGCCTTGTCGTAACGCTCCTTGGTCGTTTTGGTGTCGAATTCGCGGGCCTTAAGCTCGATCAGCTGGGCTGCTGATTTGTTCATATAGGCCACAATATCGTCGATAGTCGGGCCGTATTTTTTCTTAAGGCGAAAGAGTTCGGCCAGACGATCGTTGATCTCCTCGAGGCGGGCAGGATCGACATCGAGGCGCTCCACCAGGTCTTTCAGCTCTATGATGGAATCACCAAGCATATCGGAGGCGGCCTTGAAGGATTCGATAATTTTCCTGATGGATTCGCTGCCGCCGGCAATAGCGCCCAGGCCCTTTTCGGCCTGACCGATTTTTTCTAAGGCCGAGCCGTCATCATCCTGAAGGGAGCGCACCGCCCAATCGGCGGTTTCGCGAATGCGCCGGCTGTTTTCCAGCAGCTTCTTTTCCTCCCTGAGGCCTTCCTCCTCGCCGGATTTCAATTTGGAGCGCTCAATTTCGTTGATCTGGAATGTAAGTAAATCGATCCTGTCGCTTATTTCTTTTGCAACCCTGTCGGAGGCCTGAAGTTCATCTCGGAGTTGCACGGCGCGGCCGTAAAGTATCCGCAATTCTGCGACCCGGTCGTCAAGGCCGGCAAATTGGTCGAGATAACCGCAATGGGTGGCGGGATCGAGCAGGGTCTGATGCGAATGCTGGCCAAGAATATCCGCCAATTGACCGGAGATATCCTTAAGAGTAGATACGGGCACTTGCGAACCCTCGATGAAAGCCCGGCCTCCGCCCCGGCGCTTGTATTCGCGACGAACCATCGTTGCCTCACCATCGAGTTCGATTTCGTGAATTTCCTTCAGGTAGGTTTTAAATCGCCGGCTCGGGATCCGGAATTCAGCCTCGACCAGGCAGGCCTGCACGCCGGTGCGGATAATTTCTTCCGAGCCGCGGCCGCCCAGGATAAAATCAAGGGCTCCGATGATGATCGACTTACCTGCGCCGGTGGCCCCGGTGAGTACGTTCAGGCCGTCACTGAATTCGATGTCTAAATTATCTATGAGCGCGAAATTTTCTATGTGAAGACGAGCCAGCATCAGGAGTTATACATCGGCCTCGCCCCCCAATTGAGCTTGGTGCGCAGGACCTCGTAATATGACTTGATTTCCAATTTTACCAATTTCAATTTGTAACCCGCCCTGCGGATGGAAATTTCCTGGCCGAGTTCCAGCTCGCCGGCCACCTGGCCATCGATAGCGATCCGGAGCTTCATTTCCTCGGTGCCCGAGCGCACGGTCAGTATGACATCAGGCGGAAAGATTATGGTTCGCAGGGTCAAAGTGTGCGGCGAGATAGGGCTGACCGCAATAGCCTCGATGGCCGGGTGAATAACAGGGCCACCGACCGACAGCGAGTATGCAGTCGAGCCGGTTGGGGTAGAAACCACGAGGCCGTCGGCGTCATAAGGGCAAACAAACTCGTCGTTAGAAAACAGGTCGATCTTGGTTAGCTTGAAGGCCCCGCCATGATCCACCACGACATCGTTAAGCGCCACCAGCCCAGAATGGCCGGGGATCATGGCCTCGAGCACCATGCGTTCATCGATGTTGTATCGATCTTCCTTTAGCCTGGTTAGCGCTTCCTCGACCTGATTTTGGGCTACCTCGGTAAGGAAGCCGAGCTTGCCGAGATTTATGCCGAGAATGGGGACGCCGAATTTGCCAAAAGCCCTGGCGGAGGCCAACATGGAGCCGTCGCCGCCGAGAGTAACGATGGCCTCGCACTCCCGGCAGATATCTTCCTTGGCCCTGGAAAAATCATTTTTGACTGTGGAGTTGGCCAGGTCGGCGCAGATATGGCATTTCAGGCCATTCTTCTCGCTCCAGCGAATAATGCGTTCGGTCGTCTCCTTGATAAGGGGACGATCGATATGAACCGTGATACCGATTGTTTTCAACTGGTCTTCTTGGATCCGGTTCTGGCCCTGGTTCGCTGATGGAGCTCGAGCGCGGCCATGGCAATGCCGTCGGCGTCGAGACCGATGCCATGAAGTAAAGCCTCGCGCGGGCCATGCTCGATAAAGGTATCAGGAATGCCCAGGATTTTAGTCGACCTGCCCTCGATACCGTTCTCAGCCATCCACTCCATAACTCCGTCTCCAAATCCTCCATGAATGGCGTTTTCACATACAGTCACAATTTTATCGAATTTGGCGCATGTATCGGCCAATATTCCATGATCCATCGGACGAATAAAGCGGGCATTAACGACACGGGCGGTAAGGCCATCTTTTGTCAGCATGTCGGCGGCCTTCCAGGCCTCGTAGACCATCGTGCCGACCGCCAGAATAGCGACGTCGGCGCCCTCGCAAATGACCTCCCAACTGCCAAGTTCGAGAGGTCGGAATGCCATCTCGACCGATTCCTCAGGGACGTTGCCGCGGGGATATCGTATTGCGAAGGGGCCGTCTTTATAGACGGAGGCCAGCATCAACGAATCGCGCAATTCGCGGCCATCCTTTGGCGAGAAAATGACAATATTGGGGATAGCGCGCAGATAGGAAATATCGAAACTGCCATGGTGTGTGGGGCCATCATCGCCAACCAGGCCAGCGCGGTCCATGCAAAAAACCACGGGCAGCTTTTGCAGAGCGACGTCATGGATTACCTGGTCGAAGCCACGCTGAAGGAATGTCGAATAAACCGCGTAGAACGGCTTGAAGCCTCCCGCGGCCAATCCTGCGGCGAAGGTGGTGCCGTGCTGTTCGGCGATACCGACATCGAAGAATCGGGACGGGAACTCTTTGGCGAATTTCTCCAAACCCGTGCCGCTGCACATGGCAGCCGTGATGGCGCAGATAGATTTGTTAACTCCTGCCAGGTGAGCCATCGTTTCGCCGAAGACCTTTGTGTAAGGCAATGATTTGCTCATGGAAAGCGATTTGCCTGTGACCTTATCGAATTTGGGGACGCCGTGGAAACGAAGCGAGTCGCTCTCGGCGAAACTGTATCCCTTGCCCTTGACCGTGATGACATGTAAGAGTTTCGGGCCAGGCAGATTTTTAATATGACCGAGAGTCTTCACCAGGAGCTTGACGTCATGGCCATCGATAGGGCCAAAGTAACGAAAGCCAAATTTCTCGAAAACGATGCCGGGAACAACAATTCCCTTAATTGACTCATCGAGGGCGGCAATTGCATGGCGCAATTTTTCGTGTTTCGGTAATAGGCCTGAAAGCCGCCAGACCTCATTTTTGAGCTTGTTGTATGGTTCGTCGGCCAGAATCTCGGTCAGGTATTTGGAGATGGCGCCGACGTTTTTGGAAATCGACATATTGTTGTCGTTGAGAACAACGAGCAGATTTCTGCCGGAGGCGCCTATTTGGTTCAGGCCCTCCCAGGCCATACCGCCGGTGAGTGAGCCATCGCCGACGACTGCAATGACTCTATGGTCCTTGCCGCCTAAGTCGCGGGCGGTGGCAAATCCCAAAGCGGCGGAAAGCGCGGTACAGGCGTGCCCGGCGCCAAAAGCATCGTATTCCGATTCATTTCGGACGCAGAAGCCCGAGAGGCCACCGGCTTGCCTGATGGTATGAAACCTATCCTTGCGGCCCGTCAGTATTTTATGAGGGTAAGCCTGGTGGCTGACATCGTACACTATTGTATCTCTGGGAGCATCGTAAACATAATGCAGCGCTGTGATCAGCTCCACGGAGCCGAGGTTGGCGCCCAGGTGCCCGCCATTGGTCGAAACGACATCGAGAATCAGCTCCCTGATCTCCTCGGCCAGGTATGGTAAATCGTCGATTTTCAGCTTTTTCAAATCCGCCGGAGTATTGACCTGCGGCAAGAACTTATCCATTTGAATTGCCTTCTTCTTCAAAAAGCTCCAGGCCGATTTCGCCGCCGGCTTTTTCCAGGACTTTCTTTACCCTTTCCTCGGCGGCCTCGAGTTTCTCCTGGCACAGTTTGGAGAGCTTGATGCCCCTTTCGAAGGCATTGATCGATTCTTCCAGTGTAAGCTGGCCTGATTCAAGATCGTCGACGATCTTCTCGAGCTCCTGCATCGACTTCTCAAAATCGATGTTTGCTGCTAATTTTACTTTTTTTGCCGTCATGCGGTGTCGAAACTCCCGTCCATACGGATCCGTACGGACAAAATATATTATACCCTCGTTGAGGGGTAAATATCATAGAAATAAACCGGGTGTGCAAGAAATTTTCTGCCGAATGGTAGTAATTACCTCAGACCCTCCGCTTTGGGATCGCGGATCATCAGGTCGTTTATGGCCTCCAACGGCGACTTACTTTCGAAAAGGACCTTGTAGACCTGCGCGGTTATGGGCATCTCGATGTCATGCTTGAGGGAAAGTGCGTAACCCGACCTGGTTGTCTCAACACCCTCGGCCACCATGGTCATGTGCGACAAAACCGCGTCGAGCTTGCGCCCCAGGCCTATCTGTTCGCCGACAAAGCGGTTGCGCGAGTGGCGCGAAAGGCATGTGGTCACCAGGTCGCCTATACCCGACAGACCGGAGAATGTCATTGGATCGGCGCCAAGCTTTTTGCCGATACGCGCGATCTCGGCCAGGCCGCGAGTGAGAAGCGCGCCGCGGGTGTTATCGCCCAAACCGAGGCCATCGAGCATGCCGGCGGCCAAGGCAATGATATTCTTGAGCGAACCAGCCAGCTCCACCCCAAGTATGTCGGTCGAGGTATAGACTCTGAATCGCGGGGTGATGAAGAGCTCTTGGACGGCTGCCGCCACTGCCTCGCTTTCCGAGGCAGCCACCACAGCTGTGGGAACGTCGCGCGCAACCTCCTCGGCGTGCGACGGGCCGGAAAGCGTGCAGATTCCGCTATGGCCTCTCAGGTCAACCGTTTCCCGCAAGACCTCCGACATACGCAAGAGCGATGCCACCTCTATCCCCTTGGAAAGATTTATAAGTATCGGTCGTCGGGCCAGACGCGACTTATTGAGCAGCTGCCCAACCGAACGCATGGTTTGGGATGGCACGACAAGGCAGATGAAATCGGCATCGCCTGTAGCCTCGAGAATATCGTTGGTGACCAGTATATCGGGGGAAAGCTTGACGCCGGGGAGCTTCTTGGGAAGCACCCTCGATGTGCGCAGATCGACTGCGGCCCTGGGATCGAATTCCCATAGCCTGACGGCGTGCCCTTTGGCGTAGAGAAGGTTGGCCAGCGCCACTCCCCAGCCGCCGGCACCCAGGATACCTATGATTTTTTGACTCATGTTCTGGCCCCAAATCGATTTTCCTGTCCATGCAGGAGCCGGTTAATGTTAGCGCGGTGGGTGAAGATGATGATCCCCAACAGAACAACTGCCAGGCCGATCATCTCATTCCCGAGCGGAAAACCAAAATGGTATTTTTCAATGATTAAGGATATCGAGATAAAGAAAGTTGCGAGTATTGAGCCCAGCGAGACGAACCGTGTCAACCAGACCGTGACAACGAAGATCAATATGGCGAAACCAACCTCCAGCGGCGCCAGAAACAGGAGCATACCGGCGCCCGTCGCTACCCCCTTGCCGCCCTTGAATCGCGCGAAAATCGGGAACAGGTGTCCGAGAATGGCGGCCACGCCAGCGACCATGGCAAGCTGACTTGATGTCAATAGCGTGTCGCCGAAATTAAGGCGCGAGCAAAGATAGGCGGCGAGAAATCCCTTGGCAACATCGACAATGAGGACACCGACGGCCAATTTCGCCCCAAGGACGCGGAAAACGTTGGTGGCGCCGGTCGATTTCGAGCCATGCTGACGGATGTCGATCTTCTTGAGCGTCAAACCGGCCCAAACCCCGGTGGGAATCGAGCCGAGGAGGTAGCCGAGGAGAATTGCGGAGAGAATGGTGATCATCTTGCCCAGGTGCCGTCAGGTCCCCGAACCTGACGGCGATTTCTTAAGTGTCGGGTTCGGGGACCCGACACCACGAGTCACGAGAATTGCCTCGGGAAATGCTATCATGTTATTTTGCCTTAAAGATAAATTTCAGCGGTGTGCCCACAAAGCCGTATCGTTCCCTGATCCGATTTTCCAAAAACCGCATGTAGGGGGTTTCGATATATTTTGGATTGTTCGAAAAAAAGACGAGTGTGGGCGGGTCGCCCTCGGGCTGCGTGACATAGAGGATGCGGATGAACCGTCCCCCCTTGGCCGGCGGCGGATTATTCTCGACAAGCTCGGTTATGAACTTGTTGAGCTCGGCGGTGGGGATACGCTTTTTGCGTTCCCCGGCCACCTGCCGGACAGCCTCCCAGACCTTGTGCACGCGCAGGCCGGTTTTGGCCGAGACAAATAACACCGGCACGTAGGAAAAGAGCGGTGCCTTTTCGGCAATAGCTTTGCGAATCTCATCCGCCGAGTTCTCATCTTTCTCGTAGATATCCCACTTGTTGACCACGAAGATCAGACCCTTGAAGAGGTCGGCGGCCTCGGTCGCGATACGCAGATCGCCCACCACCAGGCCATCGATGCTGTCGAGCACCACGACAGCGATATCGCATCGGGAGATGGCGCGCAGGGTGCGCAGGGTCGTATAGAATTCCAGGTTGTCCTTGTAGATATTTTTCTTTTTTAGGCCGGCGGTGTCGATCAGGAGATATTTGTCGCCCTCGATCTCGAACCGGGTGTCGATGGCATCGCGAGTGGTGCCGGGGATCGGCGCCACGATGGTGATATTTTTGCCGGTTATGGCGTTAATCAGCGAGGACTTGCCGACATTGGGCCGCCCCACGATAGCGACCTTGACATCCTCCGCGAACTCATCGGTTACGCCCCTGGGGAGCAGATTGGCGATAGCATCCAGCAACTCGCCGATATTGCGCCCATTGGCAGCCGAGACGGGATAAATCTCGCCGACACCGAGCGCATAGAACTCACTGGCGTCGATCTCGTCGTTGGGGGTGTCTGACTTGTTGGGGACGATAATGACCTTCTTGCCGGCGCGCAGAAGCTCGCGGGCGATCTGCTGGTCCTGGTCCTGGACACCGACCTTGGTATCGAGCAGAAAGACGACAACGTCGGCCTGCTCTATGGCGATGCGGGCCTGCTCGGTGACGCTGGCGGCCAGGGGATCGGCGGCGCCGACCAAAAGCCCGCCGGTGTCGACCAGCATGAAATCGACGCCGTTCCAATTGGTGGGGCGGTAGAGGCGGTCGCGTGTGACGCCGGGCATGTTATCGACAATAGCCTGGTGCGTCCGTACCAGGCGGTTGAACAGGGTCGATTTGCCGACATTGGGCCGGCCGACTATGGCGACGATTGGCAGAGACATGGTAGTCATCATAGATTATGGCGATGGGAATGTCAAGGATGGCGGGGGCTGCCTTATGTGCTGTCGGGGTGGCCTCACCCGACAGCTTTGGGTTCTAATAATAGCGTCGGGTCAGGCGACCCGACGCCGCCGATTATGGTCATGAACCTGAACCTAAGATGTCGCTCTATCCACATATATAGGCGTGTTATGCTACATCGTTTTGCCGCCAGCGCTCACTTTCCATGTCCAAACCCAAATGCATAATAAATCACATAAAACCAATTTAGAAAGCCATGCAACATTGCCCATAGAATCGAATGATTGACCGACCATGAAATGGCAACCGCTATGGCCGTTCCGAGGCTAATACCGGTGTTTGCCGCCACTGATTTACCTTCCACTTGCTTATCCTTTCTCCAGACTATCAGGCATTATATGCTTTAATGAAAATCATACCTTAAGACGGAAATTCTGTCAAGAATACCTATGAAGGATGTGGACCCAAATAAAATAGCGGGCGAAGGGGCTCGAACCCTCGACGTCCAGCTTGGGAAGCTGACATTCTACCACTGAATTACGCCCGCTGGAATTGAAATCTGCATTCATGCGGTCACAATGAATTGTGACACGCATATTCAACCGCAATATACCCTGCCCGGAATAGGGAGTCAAGAGGATTGGGGGGCATAAGCCGTGGCGCACGCGGACATACGCCACGCACATTGTTATTGGGGTTTTTGAGCCTTCAGAAGATGCCATATGGCTTGTGGTGGGGCGGGGGCGGGGGCACTGTGCGGGCCAAGGAGTAAATTAGCATCGTCGCGGCGTCGGGAACCCATTCCCGACGCGAGAAGGGCCGTCAGGAAAGGGTTCCTGACGGGGCGGGAAGCAATCTCATGATATCAAAATGCGCCGGCTTTGTGCGGGGAGATCGCCGCGCTCGCCAAATGCTCGCTCGCGATGACTCGCCTTTTTGAAAGTCATTCCACCACGCCAATTTTCTCCGCCACAACGGTGAGGCCGCCCATATCGGTTTGGACGACGCCTTCGATATCGAGGATCGGCTTGCGGAATATCCTCTCCCCCACGCGCTGGTAGATATCGGGGAAGAGCGTCACCTCGAACATATCGAACTGGTCCTCCATCGAGAGGAAGACCATCTGCTTGCCATTGGCAGTCTTGATCCGTTTGCGGTCGGCAACCAGGCCGATGATCCTGACACGCTTGTTTTCGAGGCGTGGCAGGTCGAGGCTTCGCACATGGCCGTTGCTGACCGGGATTCGTTCCATCGGGTGGCACGTGACCGACATCTCGAGGATTTCAGCCTCGGCCTGAAGGCGCTGATCGATAGTGTAATCGGGCAGCGACGGTAAGAACGCCAGGCTGGGATCAGGGACAGTAAGGCCATCGAGCGTGGGGGTCTCGCCTGCCATCTTGAGCCGTTTTTCGCCGAAGACGCGCATGAGCCAGAGGAGCTGGGGTCCGCACAAGGCAGGACCGCCCCTGCCTTCAGGGCGGGGCGGGCGGGCTTGCCCCTGCCGACGCGAAGCGTCGTGCGGGGTCTGCCCCAGGCAATCCAACGCGCCGCACTTAATCAGGCTCTCGGCCTTATCCACCGAGGGCCTTACGCGGGCGAGGAAATCGAAGAGGCTGGCAAATGGCCCCTTCTTGCGCTCGGCGATGATATTATCAATCGTCTTGCGCGAGAGGTTGCGCACGAACAGCAGGCCGATATAGAGGTCGGAGCCATCCACGAAACAGACATCGGAGGGGCGATCGATCGTGGGCGGTTTAAGGCGCGCGCCGAAACGCCGGGCCTCCTCCACGTAGACGCGACGCTGGTAATACCCCGCGAAATTGTTCAACATCGAGGCCATATACTCCACCGGGTGATGGGCCTTGAGGTACGCCCCGCGATAGGCGAGCATAGCGTACGTGGCGGCGTGAGCCTTGCAGAAACCATAGTTGGCAAACTGCACGATCATATCGAAAACGTGCGATGCGACAGCGCTTCCGACCCCGCGCCGGGCGGCCTGCCGGAAAAAGGCGGCCCGAAGTTCAGCGAAATCGCGACTGGACCGGTCCTTGGTCATGGAGCGGCGCAGGAGGTCGCCCTGCTCGGGCGTGAAACCGGCCAACGCCACGGCGACTTTAAGCACTTGCTCCTGGTAGATGATATTGCCGAGCGTCTCTTTTAAAATCGGCTCCAGGCTGGGATGCGGGTATTCGACCGGGAGCCGTCCAAAGAGGCGTTCGAGGAAAATCTTCTTCATGCCCGATTCCGAGGCGCCGGGACGGATCAGCGATAGGGCCAGCGTAATATCGTTGAGCACTTTTGGCTGCATGGCGATAAAGAGCGCGCGCAGGCCGGGCGACTCGATCTGGAATATGCCGATAGTCTTGCCTCGTCGGATTAGCTCGAACGCCTTGGGATCATCGTCGGGGATATTATCGGACCGCGTCCCCGTCTTGACCGCGATGATGTCGCGAGCCTCCTCGATGGTGGAAAGGCCGCGCTGGCCGAGGAGATCGATCTTGACCAGGCCGAGATCGTCGATTGAATACATATCGTATTGCGTGATGGCGATCCCCTTGGCAGCAAGCTGGAGGGGTACATAATTCAGCAGCGGACCTGGTGAAATTACAATCCCCCCGCAGTGTATGCCGAGATGACGCGGGTAACCCTCGATACGGGCCGCGATCTCGATAATCGTCTTGTACGGCTCGGTGTGGATCGGCAGGTGATGGGCCTCGGGGATCGATTTCATTCGATTTTCAATGCCGCTGATCCTTCCATTCGACGACAGCCGCCTGGTGAAATCAGAGATTTCGTCGCCGGAGAGGCCGAACGCCTTGGCAACCTCGCGGATGGCGCCCCGCACGGCGAACGTGTTGGTGGTGGCAATCATGGCGACTCTGTCGCGGCCATATTTCTCATAGACGAATTCGAGGACATCGTCGCGGCGTTTCCAGCAGAGATCGATATCGATATCGGGGGGATCCCGGCGGGCCTCGTTGAGGAAACGCGGGAAATAGAGGTCTTGCTTGATCGGGCAAACCTCGGTGATTCCCAGGCAGTACGAGACAATCGACGATGCCGCCGAGCCCCGTCCCACGCAGGGGATACGCTCTTTTTGGCAGAAATCAATGATATCATGCACGATGAGGAAGTAATCGACAAAGCCGGCGCGCTCGATGACGTTAAGCTCGTATTCCAGCCGGGAGATGGCGTCACCCTTAAGCCTGGCATAACGTCTCCGCAAACCGGCGAAAGATAACTCATACAACAAGCGCGCATTCGTTTTGCCGGATTTATTCTCGTATCGCGGAAAATTGAGTTTACCGAGGGGCAATTCGAGATCGCATTTCTCGGCGATCTCGGCGGTGCGGCTCAGCGCCCCGGGAAAATCCTGAAATAGTTTCGCGTAATCGCTCTTGCTCCTGAAATACGCCTGCGGGTCCTCGCATTTATCCGATGGCAACTGGTCGACCGGCACGATCTCCCCTATGGCGCGCAGAACCCGATGCGTGTGGTAAT
>Ga0315285_10005158_pt1 | contig 13510 bp, 14 predicted proteins | sample YL17G09_36_MG_FD_203698 | JGI IMG/M metagenome (GOLD analysis project Ga0315285, IMG submission 203698) | Sediment microbial communities from Yellowstone Lake, YNP, Wyoming, USA - YL17G09_36 | ecosystem: Environmental > Aquatic > Freshwater > Lake > Sediment | place: USA: Wyoming | collected... | reverse complement strand
CCTTGATAATAGTACGTGTTTAGCCAGCGAAAGAACCATCCCCAATCCGCCCCCGCTCTCCCGCAAAGGATGGCTGGCGCCATTCTCTTCGACAAGAAGACGCGGGGGCAGATTGAGGATGCCACCCAATGCGAGTGATGTGGTACGCGTGGCAGCCTCAAGCGCAGCTTGGGGATGGCCACGTATGCAGTCCGTAGGGTATGCAGGTTTCTGCATACCAATTTTTGGACATTGTCTGTGAATGTTTAGCCGACGCCGGCACGGCGTCGGACCACCCCAGTAAACTGCGACGGGTGTGGCAGCCCCAAGCCCTGGCCCTGCTCGCACACTCGTCTCGCCGAAACGCCAAGCCGTAGCCGGAGGAGCAGGGCTTGGGGATGGGACCGTCCAAGGTTGGCTAAACACGTACTGATAATACGGCCCCCCCACTATTGGACGGATCTGCGCATTTGATGCAAAAAAAATGGTTGCGGGAAGTGTCAGGCGCTATCAGCACTTTTGAGCGATTTTTCAGGACAACCGACAGGCCGGCTCAGGTAGCGTCTATATCCGGCTGCTGGTCCGACGGATGGGCGGCAGACTGGTCCGCCGGACGTGTGGCAGGCTGCTCCGCCTCGGGCACCACCGTTACCTTTACCTCGGCGGTCAAATCGTCTGCAAACTTGAGTGTTAGCGTATGGGTGCCGACCTGCTTTATGTGTTCGGGCAACTGCACGATCTCATCGGCCACCTCGAAGCCCTGCGCCCGCAGATTGGCGGCTATCTGACTGTCGGTAACCGAACCAAACAGAACGCCCTGCTCGTTGGCCCTGGCGGCGATAACGGCCTCTGCACCGTCGACCGCCTTGACGGCTTGCTCCAGCCGACTACGGTCATGCAGCCGCTGCCCCGCTCGGTCGGCCTTCTGCTCGGATATGGCTTTGATATTGGCCTGGGTCGCCACCTTTGCCAGCCCCTGCGGCAGTAAATAGTTCCTGGCATAACCCTCATTGACTTCCACTACATCGCCGAGCCAGCCGAGGCTCCTAATGTCTTCGCAAAGCAAAACCTTCATAATTCTCGATCCTCGATCCTCGATGCTCGATCCTCGATCCTCGATTCTCGATTTCGTGTCTGTTCCGTGCCGGCGACAGCTAAACGAGCATCAAGCATCGGGCATCAAGCATTGCGGTTTGCCCGCAGGTTCTCATGCAGTAAATGGCAACAGCGCCATATACCTGGCACGCTTAATTGCGGTCTTTGCCTTTCTTTGACAGCCGGCACAGTTGCCGCTTCGCTTGCGTGAGTATATCTTGCCGCGACTGGTCAGAAGCTTGCCAAGAGTCTCGACGTCTTTGTAGTCGATGTACTTCACGCCGTTTCTGCAAAAACGACACTGCGTCTGCTCCCGAGCGCCGGGAAAACTCGGTTTTCTGCTGGTTCCTCTGTCCCTTGGTATCATATTGCCCTCGTGTTTAGGCGTCGCCGTGACGGCGACGGACCCCCCAATGAATTGGGGGGCTAAATACTGAATACTTTACTGGCATCCTCAAAACGGTATATCGTCTGCGGACGCTTCATCAACACCTGTCGGCTGGGTTCCCGCAACGCGCGGTTGCTGCTGCACGTCAGAGACCGCCCCCTCAGCCGGCTGCTCGGCCTGGCTGGGCCCAGTATCCGCGGCGCCCGGCAGAAACTGAAAGTTCTGCACTGTAATTCTATGCTTACTGCGTTTGGTGCCGTCCTGAGCGGTCCAGCTATCGAAGGTAAGCCTTCCCTCGACCAGAATCAGCCTGCCTTTACTGAGGTATTTGTTGATATTTTCCGCCTGTCGACCGAACGCCCTGCAATCGACAAAGCAGGTCTCCTGGCGTTGCGTGCCGTCGGCGGCCGTCCATCGGTGGTTTGTCGCCAGCCCGAAATCGACCACGGCCGTCTGGTTCGGCGTATACGAAAGCTGCGGGTCACGAGTCAGATTGCCCATCAGCACTATTCTGTTGAACCCAGCCATATTTAACCTCCTGTGTATTGACTATTTACTATTGAAAATTGACTATTAAGAGGCAGAAAATTGTCAATTGAAAATAGTCAATAGTCAATGTTTGCCTGCTGGTCCTGCTTTGCCGCTTCTGCCTGGGGCGGTGGGGCCTCGACAACAGCAGGCTGGGCAGCAGCTTCCGGTGTCGGGACCGGTCCAGCTCCTGCAGCGGGGGACTGGTCCGCCGGATGCGCGGCGGACTGGCTAAGCTGGCGCTCAATCTGCGCAGCCATCTGTTTGTCGGCTCTTAAAATCAGGACCCGCATAATCCGCTCCGACAGCCGAACGTCTCTTTCGATGTCACGGATTCTGCCGCCGTCCGCGCGGAAGTAACAAAGGATGTAAGTGCCTCTGCCTTTGTGCTTGATCTCGTAGGCCAGCTTTTTCTCGCCCCATTTTTGCAGCCAGAGGATTTCCACCTCGGCCTTTTGCAGGACGTTTTTGATGGTTGCCATAACCCCATCCCAATCAGAGCCGGCCAAAGCCGAATCAACCAGAAACATCCCCTCGTATAATTTAGTTGTCGCTGTTGTCAAAGTCTAGTACCTCCCTTTTCGTCATGCGTCGCGCGTACTGTGTATCGCGTAAAAAAGACGCAATATGATATACGCAATACGCATTACGGTCTATTAAACTGATTCATTGCCCCTTCTATGCCGAACTCAATCCAACAAACTACGGCATCTTTAGCCTTGTCGATTGCCTCTTGCAGCAGCGGCTTTTGGTCCTGGCTGGGCTTATCGAGAACATAATCATAAGCGTCCTGACTGCCGCTGGCGCCGATGCCCAGCCGACAGCGGGCAAATTCACCGCTGCCCAGCTTTTCGATGATGTCGGCTAAGCCGTTATGGCCGCCCGCTGAGCCTTTTGCCCGCAGCCGAATCCTGCCGGGCTCAAGACTCATATCATCCGTTACCACCAGCAGGTCCCGCAGGGGCAGCTTATAAAAGCCCACGGCGGTCGCCACTGCTTGGCCGCTGCGATTCATAAACTGCCAGGGCTTTAGCAATATTAACTTTTTGTCTGCGAATTCAACCTCGCCGAAACGGGCGCCGAACTTTCTGCGTCCAACTTTTACGCCCAGCGTCTCAGCCAGCGAGTCTATCGCCATAAAGCCGAGATTATGCCTGGTGCCGGCGTACCGGCTGCCCGGGTTACCCAGGCCGACCAGCATTTTAATTTGAGCCATTGCATCAATTTTCTACGGGCCGGTTAGGCAGATTCTTCTTTCTCTTGCCCTTCCTCTTTAGCCCTTTCCGCCTCACCTATGACTTCAGGGGCAACGGGGGCTTCGGCTTCCACTTCCTCGGTGGTCTTGGCGGCAGCCACCAGACTACAGGCGACAATAAGCATTTCAGGATCGCTCACCAGCTTGACCTCCGGCGGAAGCGTAATATCACGCGCGTGCAGCGAATCGCCGACATCGAGGTCCTTGATCGAGATGACGATGGAATCCGGGATGTCGGTTGCCTTGCACTGCACCTGCAGACGGTTGCTATGCTGCTCGATGACGCCCTCGTGTTCTGCGCCCTTAGCGGTGCCTTTAAGCTCGATAGGTACTGTTACGGTGACGGTCTCGGTGACGTCCACCCGCATCAGGTCTGCGTGAATGACGTCTTTGCCCAGATGGTCGTATTGCACGTCCTTTACAATTACTTTTTGCAGCTTTTTATCGAGCTGCACATCCATAAGGCGATGCCCGTGGTGCAACTGTTCCACGAAGTCGTGTGCGTCTAAAGAGATAGCGACGGGCTCTTCCTTGTGCCCGTAGACGATAGCCGGTATTCGGCCCTGCTTACGGACCTTTGCTGATGCCTTTGAGCCGGCCTGTTTGCGAATTTCTGCCTTCAGTTGCAGCGTTTTTTCCATAATGTCCTCACCTCTCAGCCGGATTGATTGAACAAACTGCTGACAGACTCATCTGTATGAATTCTCTTTATCGCCTCGCCCAACATAGCCGAGACGGTTAATACCTTGATATTGCTGAGCTTTGCCGCCCTATCATTCAATGGTATGGTGTCGGTGACCACAATTTCTTCTATCGGCGACTGGGCGAGTTTCTCCATCGCCTCACCGGCCAGGACTCCGTGGGTGGCCCCGACGTATATTTCCGCCGCTCCGAGCTTTCTGACCAGATTGACGGCGCTGCAAATAGTGCCGCCTGTGGCAATAATATCGTCGCACATCAAGATGTTTCTTCCTTCGACCGCACCGATTATCTCCTCGGCGACCACTTCTTTGCCGCTGACGCGCCTTTTGTGCACGATCGCCAAATCGCCGTTTAGGTGCCCGGCGTACTTGGCCGCCAGCTTAATGTTGCCGACATCCGGGGCAACGACCGTCAAATTAGGTATCTTTTTGTCTTTGAAATACTTGCTCAATACCAGTTGACCGCTGAGATGGTCGACCGGTATATCGAAAAATCCCTGCAGTTGATGTGCGTGCAGGTCTATAGCCAGCACTCTGTCGGCGCCGGCGGTAGTGATGAGGTTCGCCACCAGCTTTGCCGTTATCGGCACGCGGCCCTCGTCTTTCCTATCCTGGCGAGCATAGCCAAAATAAGGGACAACAGCGGTGATACGCCGAGCACTTGCTCTTCGCAAACAGTCCAGGTAGATCAAAAGCTCCACCAGGTTCTCATCGACCGGCTCACATGTTGACTGCACCACAAAGCAATCTCTGCCGCGAACGTTATCCTCTACCCTGACCAGCTTCTCTCCATCCGGAAATTTGCTGATGTTGGCGCCGCCAAGCGGGATTTCCAGATATTTACAGACCTCAGCAGTCAGCGCCGGATTACTGCTGCCTGAGAATACCTTAAGGCTGTCGCCAAGAAACATTCCTTTATTCCTTACGCCCCAATTCATCTATGCTCTCCTGCGAGACTACGGTGCCCGCGGCTATGTGCGAGCCGTCCTTTAATACAAGCGGCGCTATAAGTATCGCGCCCGAGCCGACGTAGCAATTATCGCCTATATAAGTCTTATTGACCTTCTGGCCGTCGAAATTCGCGGTTATCGAGCCGGCGCCGACGTTTACATTCCGCCCCACATTCGCATCACCGATATAGCTGTGGTGTCTTGCCCGGACGCCCTCGGCCAGAGTCGAGTTCTTGATTTCAGTGAAGACGCCCAGCACAACGTCATCTTCCAGGACCGTGCCGCTCCTTAGATAGGCGAACGGCCCGACTCGACAGCCGCTGCCGATTCTTACTTCGCCGTGGATGTACGTGAACGGCTCAATCACAGTATCCAGACCAATCTTGGCTCTGGCATCGATCCAGGTAGTGTCGGGGTCAACGATAGTAACGCCGTGGTCCATCAGCTCTTGCTGAATCCGTCGCTGCATAATCTTGCTTGCCACGCTCAGTTGCGCCCTGCTGTTGACGCCTACCGCCTCCTCGGGCCTGACCGCGGTAACCGCCACCACCTTATGCCCGGTGGCAATAATACGCGAGACGGCATCAGTCAGATAGTACTCATTCTTGACGCTATCAGGCCCAACCTGCTCGGCGGCTTCAAAGAGGATTTGGTTGTTAAACAGGTAATAGCTGGGATTCACCTCGCGAATAGCCAGCTCTTCTCTGGTGCAGTTGGCATCTTCCACGATGCCCTGGATATTGCCGTATCTATCGCGGACTATACGTCCGTAGCCGGTGGGGTCATCCAGAACGGCGGTAGCCAAGGTCGCCGCCGACCGCTCCATCTCGTGCTTTCCGATGAGGGTGTTGAGCATCTCGGCTCTAACCAGCGGCCCATCGCCGCACAGGACCAGCGTCTGGCCCTGGAAGTCCTTCAGATACTGCTTGCACGATAGGACCGCGTGGGCAGTTCCTCTCTGCTCGGCTTGCTTGACCCATACGATGTCTTCAGCCTCTGCGAAACGCTGCTCGACCTCGTCGCCGCCAAATCCGACGACAACGTACAGCTTCTGGACGCCGACCCCCCAGCAGGCATCCAGAACGTAGGCCAGCATAGGCCGCCCACACACCTCATGCAGCACCTTCGGCAGTTGCGTATTCATCCGGCTGCTGACACCAGCGGCTAGTATTATTGCCACTCTTTCAGCCATATTATCTTGCTTCCCATGCAAATTCTAAATCCAAATACTTGTCCTGAGCGAAGTCGAAGGCTCGAAATCCGGGACAGTACCAAAATTCAAATGCTCGGAGCTTCAACTTTTGAGTTTTGTATTTAGGTCATTTAAATTTTTTTGTATTTAGTGCTTCGAATTTCGTATTTCTCTTCAGCTACCCGGCCAGGACTCGAACCTGGAATGGGAGGACCAAAACCTCCTGTGTTACCATTACACCACCGGGTACTAAATTGACTATTTACGATTTTCAATTGGGTACCACTTTTTTGCATAGTTCTGCCGTAGCGAGGCTTGCCTGTTATCAATAGTCAATATTAAATAGTCAACAATCAATTTGTCTGTCACGGAGGCCCTGCTGGGTAATGGCCCGGCTGGGCTCTGTCGGAGGCTTGAGTCAACCACGCCGTGATTCTGCTGACCCCGAAGAAATTGACTATTTACGATTTTCAATTGACCCGCCCTTGGCGACCTGCTTCTAAATAGTCAATTCCCGAATCGGCCCCGTGCGACAGAGCAACGTCAATCCGTAGCAATATAGCCGGTTCATACAAGTAAATCAAGCTTTTTTAATTTTTAATCTTCACCTTCAGCACACCACTTTTTAAGTTACATTAACTTACCACGCCATAGGCGGGCCACGAAAACATTCTGCTGGAAAGTGAAACATCGGTGAATATAATATAAATATTATACAATGAGGGACCGTCGAAATGACGAAAATGCAAATCTTTGCTAAAACCGTCTTTACTGTCTTAGGCATCTATGCCGTTGTAACTTTGTATCGCTTCTATCCTGGCCGATACGCGTACCGGCCCGATGAAACGCCCATATTCCAGGAATTGGTCTTGCTTTCTGCTTTCACCGCAGTTGTGGGCTTTATCGTGTACTTCACGGTCCTCAACAATACCAGGCTCTCCAGCAAGCTGGCTGGCCCAGGCCCACTATTGGAAAGTGCAACACAAGCAGCCTGGCTGGCAAAGTCGCTTCGGGTAGGACTGGTCTTTATCGGCCTGATGCTGCTGCCAAATTCCATGCCCGTTATCGTGAAGACCCTCAAGTTATTCTTTCTCATTCGCACCACCGTCAACGACATAGTGATATCGAAAAGTATCCCGAGAATCCTCGAACGATCCTACCGGGAGTGGTTCAACGTCCTATACGACTTCCTAAAAGCGCTGTTGGCCCTGTATCTTATCTGCGGTGCGCCACACTTTATCCGCTGGCAAATAAGACACACGTTGGGCCAACAAGCAAACAAAACTGGAATCCAGAACCCTTCCATTAAAAAACTGAAAAAGGAGCCAAAATGAATAATATACACTCTTTCACTAAAGTGATCTTGTCGGCCATAGGTATATTCTTCGCAATACGCATAATCTCCCAAATGCTAATGCCTTTAGGACTCGCAAGAATGAACCCTTCTCTTGAATCGGTAGCCATCGCCATCGCAGCAACGTTATTTTTCGGCCTGTGTTTAGCAGTAATCTGTTATGCCTTTGTGTACAAACGCGAACAGTTGGCCAAAAGGATTATCGGCACGAATGAACTGCCTGAGGCGGACTCACAAATTCTGTGGCTGCCCGCAGCTTTTCGTTTGATTTGTGTCACCGCCGGCCTGTACTGCCTCTACGCCGTCCTCTGGAATGTGGTGTACAACCTTATGCAATACTTTTCGTTCAAGCCTGACGCCGCCCAATCAGGATATAAAGTTATGTACACTCCAAAGATACTGAATATCGAACAAATTCTAAGCTGGCTGATAATGCTGGCGATCGGAATTTATCTGGTCTGTGGCGCTCCGCATTTTGTCCGCTGGCAGGTCAGAAAGACCCTGAAACAGTGCAAAGCATTTGAAAAAATCAGACAATAGCAGCTGGTGAATCACCTATTGCTTGCGTTCGGTCATTTCAAAGGTGTTAACGCCATGCGTCTTCACGGATACCGTTGCGGCTCCGGTCTGCATCTGTCCGGATAGATCCTGAGTTATCTTACTGCGCATTATTTGCCCGGTTGATTCTCTTATTTCTATCTGGCCGAGCCGTTTTCCCGACATCTCCAGCTTCATCTTCACGGCGGCGTCCTGTAGCGCCTCAGGATTTGATTTTACGCCCGTAGCGGCTTCAATAATCGCCGTCCCAGCCTTGCGGTCCTTCAGCGTCCATTTATTATCGAAAATCAAAGGCTGTGTTCTGAACGAAAGCGTTCGACTCCAGGAATCGCCAATCCCCACAGGTTTATCCGGATACACCGCCATAGGACTGAGGCAAAGCTCCTTTATGGACTCCGCCAACTGTTGCTTTTCAAAGGCATCGAGCATTTGTTTTCTCTCAGGTCCTTCGGGAATCTGGGCTTCGATATTCTTGCGCAGTTGCTCCGTTGCCTTGACCTGTTCCGCCTGGCCTTGCGGCGTGATTCTTGCCGAGAAGCCGGCTCCTAAGAACACGGCGACTCCCTGGGCCCCGGGCGGCACCGGAGAAACCTTGTTGGCCGAATCGTACGCCACCTCCATCATCGGGGCTTTTTGCCTGAACTTAACCCAATCGAAGGTGCAATCGACCCAGCCGTTTCCTTTCTCATCCACCTCTTTGACGTCAAACCGATAGCCAAAGCCTGCTGTCACTTCGACAACGCTCTTCTGGCCCATCATCTCTTGAGCAACATTGCTGTCGAAAATTACCCGCACGTAATAGGACTGGCCCTTCCGCAGATTGAGCTTATACTGTATTTTTTGCCCAGCCTCGGTCGGCACAATTAGCCAGGCAACTATCACCGCCGCCGCAACGCTGATCTTAGGTTTTCTATTTTCCACTTTTAGCGTCCTTCCAAAAAATCGCCCTTGCATCGACATAGATTACATGAAACTGCCGCGGAAAGCAATCCGAAAAACGAAGCTTTGGCCTCATTGCACCGGATTCAGATGCGAGTAACACCCACTGCTATCTGTTTTTGCACCTGCGGCCAGGCTTTTCTTTCGTCCCAGCCCCAGGCTCTGGCAGCAGCCACTTTTAGCCCGCTTTTAAGCGCCAATTCCGGCCTACAATTCTCGCAGAGAGCCTTTAGGAATCCGGCCAACAAATAGTCGCCGCAGCCGACCGTGGAGCGAGTCTTCCTATAGCCGCGGCATCGCCCCTGCCAGGCCTCATCCCTGCCGACGACTACCGCTCCTTTTTTGCCGCGACTTATCAGGACAACGTCCACTTTTTCCAAAAGTCTTCGCCCGGCCCGCAATAGAGCGGCGGAATTATCCTCAAGCCGTTCGCCCAGCAGTTCGCGAAGCTCGCTGACATTCGGTTTTATCAGCCAGACCCAGCCGGTATCGACAATCTCTTTTAGAGCCGGGCCGGAAGTATCCAGCACGATTTTCGCTCCGCGTCCGTGGCAGCTTTCTACCAGCCGTACAATATCGGGCAAAAGCTCATCTTCCGGCATCGCCCCGGCAAAGACACACACGCTGCTTTTGCCGACCAACGCATCCAAATCCGCCCGCAGTCTTCGCAGTGCCGCCCGTGAAACCAATTCACTTCTATTTCGCAGGTGCATGTCCCTATCCCTTGCCGTATCAACCACAGTAACATTCTGCCTCGTGTCCCCGGCAGCGGCTGTCATTTTAACCGTAATTAAAGGCCACAAAGAGCGCACGGCTGTCAGCATCTGCTGATAATCGCTTCGTCCCCACAGACCGGCGGCGATATTTCTCTGCCCCATCCACGCCAGGGCCTTGGAGACGTTGAGCGCCTTTCCGGCAGGCCGAATCGTTTGCTCGTCGATGTACTTATGCAGGCCCCAATCCAGATTGCGCCCGCAGCAGGTTATGTCCCAGGCCGGCGACAAACCGACAGTAATTATCGAAAGCTCGCGTCTGGTCGATTTTCCGCTCATTCTCATTCAACCGTCAGCCAGTCGGCTCCCAGTTGGCCGCAGGCCGCCCGTATGTCCCGGCCCATCCTGAAGCGCACGGTGGTCTCAATGCCGGCGCGCTCCGAAATCGATGCAAACTGTCTGATACGTTCGCTGCCGCTGCCAACAAACTCGCAGCCCGGATGCGGATTGTGCTCGATAAGATTCACGTGGCACATAAGCCCTCGCAGCAGGTTGACGAGCATTCGGGCGTGCGCCGCCGAATCGTTCAGCCCTTTTATCATAACGTACTCGAAGGAGACCCGCTGGCAGGTCCTATCCTGGTAGAATCGCACCGCCTTTAGCAGCTCGGCTATCGGATACTTCGCGTTTATGGGCATTAACTGTGTCCGCAGAGCGTCGCTCGGGGCGTTCAGCGACACCGCCAGCTTCGGATGCAGATCTTCAGAAGCCAGTTTTCTGATCGCCGGCGCTATGCCGCAGGTACTGATAGTTATATGTCGGATGCCGATATTCTTACCCTTCGGATGATTCAGTATAGCGACCGACTTGAGCACGGCATGGTAATTTAGAAGCGGCTCGCCCATGCCCATATAAACGACATTTCTTATTCGTCCTGCGTCGTGCATATTGCGTATTGCGGAGTTTGCTGGCGCGACGCACGACGCATCACGGGCGACGATATTCACCTGGTCAACGATTTCGGCGGCGGTCAGATTCCGGCGAAAGCCGAGCCTTCCCGTAGCGCAGAACGGGCAGCCCAGTGCGCAGCCGACCTGAGTAGAAACGCAGAGCGTCTTACGCCGGTTATCAAGCAGCAGCACGGCCTCAATCCGCGCATTCGGCGGGGCGCCCAGCGCAAGGGCGTACTTGACCGTGCCGTCTTTGCCGGTGAGTTTGCTTACGCCGGCAAGCCGGGAGATATAGTAGCCCTGGTCGGTTAGCTGCGATCGAAAGGCCTTGTTCAGCGGAGTAATTTGAGCAATCTCAGTGGCCGCCTCATTGTGGATGAAATGAAAGATGTATTCTGCCAGGTATTTTTTCTGGCCCAGGCCGATGACTATCTGCTCCAGCTCGGCGAGCGTTTTTTCTTTAAGGTCCTTGCTCATAACAGGACGAGTTTACCAGATGTGAGCCTGAATGTCGAATTGGCCGAGCCCGGCACGCCGAGGAAACTTCTGGTAAAACCGCCAAATAAACCTGACCCTTCGGCACACTATCGTCTCGGCGACTCGTCTCGGCGAAGCGCCAAGCCGTAGCCGGAAGCGCCGAGCCGTAGCCGGGCAGAGCCTGCCCTGACCCGCGCTGCCCCGCGACCAGCGCAGCTCGTGGCCAAGCCACAAGCTGCCTGCTTTCGCAGGCACGAGTTTTCCCCCGCGAAAGTGGGGGCGTGGGGGACGTCATTCCTGCCAAAGCAGGAATTGTCGAAGGGGCAAGCTCTAAGCCGGGTCGAAGGGTGCGGACATCATGCCTGCCTCAGATTATGCAACGGGCAGCCAACGCCGGTCCGGTTCCTCACAGCAGCGCGGTCAGGCATGGACAAGGACGAAAACTAAAACATCTCAACATATAGGGTTTACTTGAGCGAATAGGTTACCCCGATAGAAACGCTTGGAAAAAATGGTATGCTTGCACATCGCATGCCCAAAGGCAACACTGTTCGCGCCGGTTCAACCGCCACGAACACTCATAATACTCTGCCCAAAAAGGAGTTACGGAGAAAATGACGCCTTACAGGGTTCAGGAAAGTCTGACCCCGTTCTGAACGATGGCGAAAAAATTGAAAATTTTTTGAAAAAATGCTTGCAAAACTAATCCCGGCATCTATAATTATGATTGTAGATATTAGTGTTCTTTTCTTCTTCTAACATCTTGGTTTCAGTGAGGCAGTAGATAGTTCATAAGTTTGGTCTATATCTGCTAATGAAAAGCTGTCTCACGTAGCCGGAGCCAAAAAGCTCCGGCTTCTTTTTTGCGCTCGACTTTCTGGGAGAGTCCATCTTCTCTCATAAGTGCCTGAAAACAAAGCCTTGTGTGCATCCGCGCGCACATATAAGAACAGAATCAAGAATCGGCCAAGAGTTTTTGAAATTTTTCAAGAATTTTCCTGACAGTCGCGCTGTGGGGGGGTAATCTTAGATATAGATAGATTCTTCGCCGAGAGTACAACATATAAGCATCGTTGATTTTGCTCAAACCCAAAGGCGAAAAATAACGTAATTAGTTAGGCATGCCACCGTTGATCGGGCAACCTTAACGTAATCGCGATTGCGCAGGAGGTTCGCTATGGCCGCCAAACATAAAAACGTCGGTTATGATGTTGTGGGACATATCCCCCTAAGAATTCTTGTTCCGTTCCTGTCGCTATTACCTGCCATCTCAATTACTCTTCCAGCCATGGGTGCAGAAATTCAAACGAAAAGTTGTCCGCTTGCCTTCCATGTTGACTTGGTTTACTACCTGCCAACGTCGCTCTATATCAAGTGCGATGTCAAGGAATACAACATGCCATTTCTGGATTTTTCTTCCAAAGAAAGCGGACCTGCAGAGTCACGATTCAAAGAGCTTGTATCTGCGATTCGTGAAAATAACTTGAAAAAGTGCTTAAGTATGACTTTCCGCGGGCCCTGGATGAATGAAGAACAGATGCGACCATTTGATCAGCGAGCTGAGGCATGGACATCAATGTGGCATAAAGCTTTAGCTTCGGAAAAAATAGAAAAATTGAACATTTTCTGCCAATTCTATCTTGGCGATAGTAGGCTTTTCATTTTAGGCGGTGATAGTAACTCTGTCCCATCACAACCTTTTCGATGGCAACTAAGGCTTAGGCCTACTGTAGAGCGCACATTCTCGTGGAATATTGAAGATCCGGATCCTCTCCAATCATTGCTTGGGGACGCGGTACGACAAACAGCGATTTCACCAACAAAGTTTGTTGCAGTTGAAAACACGAAATTCGAATATGAAGTTCCCATTCCTGACACAAACGATACTCAGCACATTACTTATCTACAGTTTAACGGCCAGAAGTGCAATTTCAAAGTTTTTTCGGATGCGATGGGTCCAGTTGCCAAGCCTACTGACGAAGTACTAAGCTTATTCCAGCAGCAGTACCTTCTTATCGCAGGTGGTTCTCCACGAGAAGCTCTTGCGTCCTTTTATACTGATGAGAGCCGCAATAAGTATGTGGAATGGATTAAGAAGACTGACTCAAAATATCTCGACTGGTATTTTAACGATATGGCAACTCGTGAGCGAACAGTACGTTTTGTGGTGGATGCAGACCCTCTCTATATTGTTTTGTTCAAGGTACAGGGACACTCTCCATTGTTCCATAAGTTTATCGTGCGTGATCCGAAGGATGGAAAATTAAAGTTCACCAATTTCTTGTGCAGCGGATTTCTTGATGGCCTATTCATTAATGAGCAGTTTCGTGGATTCCTGTCAGAAAGGATAGGAATAAAATAATAGGGACAAGTCACGAATAGTGGTTCTGTAAATTGATTGGCGCAAAGGCGAATTAGCCGCAGCAAATAG
>Ga0315285_10005154_pt1 | contig 13513 bp, 10 predicted proteins | sample YL17G09_36_MG_FD_203698 | JGI IMG/M metagenome (GOLD analysis project Ga0315285, IMG submission 203698) | Sediment microbial communities from Yellowstone Lake, YNP, Wyoming, USA - YL17G09_36 | ecosystem: Environmental > Aquatic > Freshwater > Lake > Sediment | place: USA: Wyoming | collected... | reverse complement strand
TACCTCTCCGCAGCATGGGAGAAGGATTGAGCCGCCTGTTTGGCATCGCTCTCGCGCTGGTCAGCGCGAGCGATGGGCTATTGCTGATTGACGAAGTGGACAGTGGGCTTCACTACTCTGTGCAAGGGGACCTCTGGCGGCTGATTTTTCAGGTAGCGAACCGTTTGAACGTTCAAGTTTTTGCCACGACCCACAGTTGGGACAGCATCGAAGGGTTTCAACACAGCGTCCGCGGGGAAGAAGGGATGCTGATCCGCCTTGAAGAAAGGCAGGGTGAGATTGTCCCGATCTTGTTTGATGCGAAGCGTTTGAGCATCGCGACACGTCAAGATATCGAGGTGCGCTGACATGGGCTACAAACGATGGATGCTGGTTGAAGGGGCCGATGACCAACACGTACTTCGTAACCTGCTCAGGCAGCACCATATCCCCTGCGCCATCCCCGGACGTGACGATCCGATCGTGGCTGATGCAATCGTCATAGAAGAACAGGGCGGCGTTGATAGCCTCTTGGAAGCCCTGCTCGTTATCCTCGACGATGCCGATCTGGAGCGTCTCGGCATTGTTGTGGATGCCAATACGGATATAGAAGCCAGATGGATGTCCCTGTGCCGCATTATGGCCGATTTTGGGGGCGTGGATATACCACCAGCGCCAGATCCCAACGGCACGATTATCACGCTTGAACAGGTGTTGCGCACTGTGACCGTTGGGATATGGATGATGCCCGACAACACCTTGCCTGGCATTCTGGAAGACTTTGTCAGGTTCCTGGTACCTGGCGATGATATTCTCCTGGAGAGAGCGGAGAAGTGCGTAGCAACCATTCCAGAAGCAGAACGGCGATTCGCCGAGAAAGACCAGCCGAAGGCCTGCATACATACCTGGCTCGCATGGCAGGAAGACCCAGGTACGCCTTTAGGTTGGGCGATCACCAAGCGTTATCTGGACGCTAACGCGCCGTATGCCCAGCGACTGGTGGACTGGATCAACCGAACATTCGGCATCCAAGACTAGACTGAAGGATGTAAGGGGGTAGGCTATGGCAAACGTACGGTTGAATTCATCGGAATCTCAGGTGTTATCATTGGTACAGCAGCTTTCACCGAAGGCCAAGCGCACTGTGTTACCGCGCTGCCGACCTGGCCTATGTGCTCGATATGAGAGGGGAAGTGCTCTCTGACTATTCGCTGGAACTCCGTCAAGTACCCACGCATACGACTTTAGTCAATGAACCGGAAACGTTGAATCACTGAGACACTGAACCGTTCCAGTCAAAGTGAGGATGTATGTCCGACGCGATGCGCCAAATTGCACTGCCGCTGGAAACCCACCGCAACCATTTCCTCTTCTCCGACTATTACCTCAACGAGGTGTTGCCTCGCCAACCGGTGTGGCGCCATGCGGAGGCCGGAGCCCAGGAGGCGCTGGCGGCCATCGCCGCACTGTACGAACAGAGGGCCGACGCGCTGCCTCACTACAACGAGCCGCAGACGGAGGCGCACTGGATCCAGCCGGTGTTGGACGTCCTGGGCCATACTTACGAAGTACAACCGGTGCTGGCCGGTGCACCCGGCACGCCCGACTATGCCTTCTTCGCCGATGAAGCGGCCAGGCAGGCCACCGCGCCTGCGTTGGGCAAAGCGGAGTACTGGGAGAGCGTGCTGGCGGTGGGCGACGCCAAGCGCTGGGACCGTCCCCTCGACAAGCGCATCGTGGACGGCGCACCCGATGCCTTCACGAACGCCAACCCCTGTTACCAGATTGACTATTACCTGCGGCAGACGGGGTGTGCCTGGGGCATGGTCTCCAACGGGCGACAGTGGCGGCTCTATCACCGCGACACCAGTTTCCGTCTGGACGTCTTCTACGAGGTGGACCTGGTCCAACTGATCGAGCAGGGCAACCTGGCTGCCTGGCGCTACTTTTATCTCTTCTTCCGTGCCGAAGCGTTTCGCCCTGACGGTGAGGGCCGCTGCTGGTTGGACGAGGTACTGGCCCAGAGCACGGCCTACGCCGTGCACGTGGGTGGTGAACTCAAGGAGCGCGTGTACGAGGCGCTGCGGCTGCTGGCACAGGGCTTTCTGGACTATCCGACAAGCCCGACAAACCAGGTTTTTTCTGAAGAACCTGGTTTGTGCCTGCTGCCCCACGTCCACGAGGCCTGCTTGATTCTGCTGTACCGCTTGCTGTTCCTGCTCTACGCCGAGAGCCGGGGGCTGCTGCCGCTGGACAACCCCGGCTACGCCGGGCAATACAGCCTGAAGGCGATCAAGGAGGACGTCGCCCACAAGCTGGATGCCGGCGTGGTTTACCTGGCGGAGAAGGCGACGATCTGGGACGACCTGCGCACGCTGTTCGGCATCATCTACAACGGGCAGGCAGCGCTGGGCGTGCCGGCCTACGACGGCCGGCTGTTCGACCCGGCCCACTATCCCTTCCTGGAAGCGCACTCGGTCGGTGACAGGTACCTGGCGCAGGCGATTGACCTGTTGGCGCGCGCCGAGGCCGGACCGGGCCAGGGATTGAGCTTCGTGGACTACCGCGACCTCGCGATCCGCCACCTGGGCAGCATCTACGAGGGGCTGCTGGAGTACCGGCTGGCCTACGCGGCCGAAGAGATGGCCGTCGTCCGGCGGGACAAGGGCGAGGAGATCGTCCCCTTGTCGGAAGCCGAGAAACCGGGTTTTTCGGAAAAAACCCGGTTTCTGGGCGGGCGCATCCCGGTTGGGCAGGTGTACCTGGTCACCGACCGCGGCGAGCGCAAGGCCACAGGCAGTTACTACACGCCCGATTACATCGTCAAGTACATCGTCGAGCGGACACTGGGGCCGCTGGCCGACGCGCAGGCACAGGCGGTGGAGAGCGAAATCGCGGCGCTGAAGGCGAAGAATCGAGGCCGGGCGCGGCAGACACAGGCGTACAAGGATGAACTGGCCCGCCTGCAGAACAGTTTTGCCGACTGCATCCTGGCACTGAACTGCCTTGATCCGGCGATGGGGAGCGGGCATTTCCTGGTCGAGGCAACCGATTACCTGGCACGGCGTATCGTCGAGGCCGGGGTGGTGACCGAGGGACTGACGGGCGGTTCGACTGCGCTCACCGGAGCCGGTGACGAGGAGAGCGAACTGGGCTACTGGCGGCGGCGGGTGGTCGAGCGGTGCATCTACGGGGTGGACCTGAACCCGCTGGCGGTGGAGCTGGCCAAACTGAGCCTGTGGCTGATGACGGTGGCCAAAGGGAAGCCGCTCTCGTTCCTGGACCATCACCTGCGCTGCGGGAACTCGCTCATCGGCGCGCGGGTGGCCGACCTGCAAGTGCTGCCGGTGGGCAAGAAGCAAAGGCGAAAGACGCGCAAGACCTCCGAGGTTTCGGAAACCGCAGAGGTCGCCCAACTCGCCATGTGGGACGAGGGCGCTTTTACGCAGGACATGTACCGCGTGGTGGGGGCGATGCGCCGGATCGGGGAATACGAGACGGCCGACCTGGTGAGCGTCAGGGAGAAGGAGCGACTGTTCGACGAGACGGTCGAGCGGGAGCGGCGCAAGTGGCGCGCCATCGCCGACCTGTGGACGGCGACCTACTTTGGGCTGGAATTGACGCCGGAGCTGTACAACGCCTGCGTGCAGTACGCGCAGGGCAAGCCGGTGCTGTTGCAGGCGGCGCAGGCGGAGGCGGTGCTGGCCCAGGCGCACGAGATATGGCAGCAGAGGCGCTTCTTCCATTGGGAGATCGAGTTCCCGGAGGTGTTCTTCGACGAGTATGGCCGGCACAAGGGCGACGCGGCGGGGTTCGATGCAGTGGTGGGGAATCCGCCGTATGGATTCATAGCAGATAGGGCTATCCAAACAGCTCTTTCTAACACCTATCGCGCAGTCTCCAGCTTTGATCTCTATATTGTCTTCTTGGAGCGCGGCATACAACTACTTAAGAGGTATGGTACACTGGGCTATATTGCTCCAACTTCCTGGCAGACAGGTATTGCTCACCGCGATTTTCGACAGCATTCTCTGCAAACTTGCCAGATAGCACAAATCGTGAATTTGCCCTACGATGTTTTTCCTGATGCGTACATTGACACAAGTGTCTACGTGCTCAAAAAAGAAAAAATCCCTGAGGAAGTGCCTGTGCCGCTTGATCGGCCTGTGCAAGTGTACGAATTCGATAAGCGCGACAAAGCTGCGCCCAAGCTACTTGCAGGTCTTGTCTATGATCTGCTCAACTCTGGTGATTGGCTAGATGATCCTCAACTCCGGTTCGTCACAGATAAGGGACTCCTCAGATTGCGCAAAGCATTGACCAAGATAACCAAAATCTCGTTGGGTGAGATCATGGACTCTGCACGTGGAATTTTGGCTAGTGAAGCAGATTTGAATACTGCCCCACATGGTCCTGAATGGAAACCATATTTCGATGGAGATGTCTACCGGTATCAGTTGAACTGGGAGCCAAAGACATGGGTCAAGTATGGACCTGACTTGCACGAAATGCCTGGCGGCTACCGCTATTTTGTCGGCTCTCGGATCCTGGTCAGGCGACTGATTAGTAGGCAGGCACGACTAATGGCAACTCAGGTCTCAGAAGAGTTCGTCAATAAGAAGGACCTATACAATGTCCTGATCACAGGAGAGGACTACAGCTCCCTTTTTGTCCTCGCGCTGTTGAATAGCCGGTTATTCTCATATCTGTACATTACCCAGTCTACAGTGGCATCACGCGATGACTTCCCACAAGTAACTCTGGCCGACCTGCGAAAGCTCCCCATCCGCCGCATCTCCTTCAACACTTCTTCCCAGGAGCGGGAGCGACTGGCGGGGGTTGGAATCGCTGAGGCCACTGAATGGATTGAATCCGCTGAAAGAGGCTCAGCGGATTCAGTGTCCTTCAGCGCTTTCAGCGCTTCAGCGTTTGGCCGTTGGCTCGACGCCTGCCTGTCGGCAGTGCCGGAACAATCCGACGTCGTCCACGACCTGCTGGCCCACCGGGCCGGGCGGATGATCGAGCTGCACAAGGGGAAGCAGGCCGAGGTGAAGGGCTTCCTGGATTGGCTGGCGACGTACACCGGCCTGCCCGTGGCCGACTGGGCGCTCAAGACGAATCTCCAACACTACTACGAACAGGACTGGGCCGGCATGCAGCGCGTCCTCAGGAGCAACCAGCGCAGGCTATCCAACGTAGATATGGACGTAGATCGTTACAAGAACGCGCCGGCCGCCAGGCTCCGCGCCGCGTGGGAGACCTCGCTGGAGACGTTGCGCCCGCTCCTGGCACGCATCGCGGCCACCGACCGGCTGATTGACCTCATCGTGTACCGGCTGTACGAACTGACGGAGAAAGAAGTGACAGTGGTGGAGGGAAAGGGGTAATTGTCCCCATCTTGTGTGGTTAGAATAGGTTTGGTTGCGGCAAGAGACCGCGTTTTGGGAGGTGAACGATGACCCTCATGAAATGTTGGAGCCGATGGTATCTTGGACTGGGGGTAACCGTGGGTTTGATCGCATGTGCCCCGCGCATTGCCCAGGCCGACGGCATTCCCCTGCCACCTTCCGGCATCTACTACAGCGAGGAGATTGACATTGGAATGCCCAGCCAGCAGGCTGTTCTCGTCTATGACGCCGAGACGGGGCGTGAAGACCTCGTCATCTCTGTCCAACTGCTGGGCGAAAGCCCCGAGGCGGCGTGGGTGGTGCCGGTGCCCTCGTCGCCGGAGGTAAACATGGCCAGCGCTGAATGGTTCTCCCAACTGAGTGACCGCACCAAGCCCAGAATCGTAACCCGCTTTGTGGCTCCCCCTGCGCCTTTTATGAACATCGTGAGCAACCTGGGTGCACCGGAAGGGGAAGAGTTGCCGAGAGAGGAAGAGGTAGAAGTACTGAGCCGCCAGCAGGTGGGTGTCTACGACGTCAGTATCCTGGCCGCCCACAGGCGTGGAGCCCTGCTCGATTGGCTCAACGAGCACGGCTACACCTTCCCAACGGAAGGCGAGCCTATTCTGGACCAATACGTCGAGGAGGGCTGGACCTTCGTGGCCACCCGTGTGCGCCCCGGCGAGACGGCCAGACTGGAAGGGGACGTGCAGCCCCTGTGGTTCTCTTTCCACACAGAGCGACCGGTCTATCCCATGCGGTTGACGGCGCTGACCGGCAGTTCGATAGACGTGCTCATCTACGTGTTGGCCGACCACCAGATGGAGATCACCAGCCCAGGGTTTGAGATCGAGTTTGCCGGATCGCTGAAGTTGAGACCTATGGCGTCGGAGCGGGGCGAACTGGAGCACATTCTGGCGCGCCCTCGCTATTACGTCACCAAATTGCGCAGTCCGCACTTCGCCGCCTGGGCAGCCACAGATGACCTGTACTTCCAACGCGCGCCCGTGGACCAACCCTACCGCAAGGTCGTCTACCGGACGATCGTGAGTCCCATGGCTCCCTACTACAGTCCCTGCTGTCTGATCCTTGCACCACTGCTACTGTTGCTCGCACTGTTCATGATGGACCAGTATTACATGCGGTGGATAAAATCGGGCCGCCGTTCAAAACGATGAAGAGGAAAGGCGCGTTTGGAACGCGAAGGACGCGAACAGACGCGAAAAGCGCGAAAGACGGTAGGAACGACTAAAGTCGTCACTACAGGTTGGAATGGCTGAGTGCTAAGTGAGAAGGAGGTATGCAATGAGTAAGAGTGAGGTAATGCCCACGCCGTTTGTGGCACCGAAAGTCCTGGTGCTCAATTTTGACCCCGTCGTGCAGTCCCAAGGGGGAAAGCGCCTGCACGAGGTGCGCCCGTGGAATGACCCGCACGCGCTGACGGACGGGTACGTCGCCGACCTGGAGGAGTGCAGCGGCAGTTACGTGCGCTACCGGGTCGTCGAGTGGCAGGACGTGGACGCCTTTCCGCTCCAGAAGGACGGGTTCCGCTATACGGACGAGTCGTACCTGCGCTGCCTGGCGGGCCAGGAGCAATGGCACCAGCCCAGTGCCGTGGATTATCACGCCATCCTGCAGGAGTTTGGGGTTCCCCGGCGGGTCGAAGCGGGCGAGATTGACGAGGTGTGGCTATGGGGCTTTCCCTATGCCGGGTATTGGGAGTCCACCATGGCCGGCCGGGGGGCCTATTTCTGCAACTCGCAGCCGGTCGAGGGCGTCCAGACCTCGCGCATCTTTGTGACTATGGGTTTCAGTTACGAGCGGGGCGTGGGCGAGATGCTGGAGAACTTTGGGCACCGCGTCGAGTCCATCATGCGGCACGTCTACGGCTCGTGGGAACCGCAAGAGACGCACGCCTGGAACCGCTTTGCGCTGTACGACAAGGTCGCGCCGGGCCGGGCCGGTTGCGGCACGCTGCACTTTGCCCCCGCTAGTGAACGGGACTATGACTGGGGCAATCCGCGCACGGTGTGGAGCACGTGCGACGACTGGCTAAACTACCCCAACCTGACGGGCCAGCGCCGCCAGGTGGAGCGCACAGAGTGGGGCAATGGGGAAATCCGCGCCCATCACCGCTGGTGGCTGCGCCATCTCCCGCGCGCCGAGGGACGCACGGAGGGCAAACTGAACAACTGGTGGGCTTACGCGACCGACTTTAACCGTTTCCCCGAAAGCAGCGGGGCCGTCTCACGGCCCTGGTTTGAAACCCTTGGGGACCTCTTGCGCGACGCCTGGGGCAGAATCACGGGAAAAGCATAACATGGACGGGCAGCAGAAAGCGCCGGTGTACCGGATCACCATAGACGAGCGGTTGAACGGGGAGCACGTCCGGCTCCTCATCGCCCCGCTGGTCGAGGGGGTGCAGCGGTTCGGTGACCGGCCCACAGATTGGGAGCCGGAGCGGATCGTGTTGGCCAGCCGGACGACTTATGCCATGTGGATGGGCGTGCGCAGAAAGGAATTGCCCTGGCGCACGTTGGAAGAAGGCCAGGTCTTCCTGGTGGGAGAGTTCAAGGTGCTGGGGAACCCCAAAGCGCCCCGCGGGTTCCGGGTCTGTCCGGGTGCTCAGGCCTTGTTGCGGATCGACCAGTTGCCGCTGGTCAAGGAACGGGCCAAGCGGCTCTACTCGGCGCTGGTGCGAGGGGAGGAGGCGCGGGATGGCTGACCCGATCCAACCGCAGGACCTGGCCATCCACGTGCTGAACGTGGGGTTCGGCGACACGATCGTGGTCGAACTGCCCGCCGACGGGCAGGGGTTGCGACGGCACGGGTTGGTGGACTGCTGCCAGGCAGACAAGGCCCGCGCCTACCTGGAGCAATTGGCGGCGCTGCGGCCAGCGGAGAAGCGCCTGGCCTTCCTATGTGCCACCCACCCCCACGCCGACCACATCGCGGGCATCCTGCCCTTGCTCGAGGATCCCGCCTACCGGCCACAGGAGTTCTGGGACAGCGGCTTCCGCCACAACTCACGCATGTATCAGGCCATCCTGCAGGCGCTGCACACGCACCAGATCCGCATGATGCGGGTTTCTTCGGGCATGGAGTGGTACTTTGGGCGGGTGTGCATCACCGCGCTGGCCCCCTCGGTCGCGCTGCGGAACCGCTTTGCCACCTACGGGGTGGACATGAACAACGCCTCCATCGTGCTGCGGCTGGAACACTACCGCGAGGCGGTGGTGCTGACGGAGTCGGTGCGGTACGAGGGCACGCGGGACCCGGCGGTGGAGCGACAGGCGGGGCGGTCGGTGGTCATCCTGGGCGGCGACGCCGAGTTCGACAGTTGGGCCTGTATCAGCACCGAGTTCCCCCGCCTGGAGCGGACGAGCGAGCACGAACCGCTGGTGAAGAAGATGGTGAACCTGCTGGCCTGCGCGGTAGTGAAGGTACCCCACCACGGGAGCATGCACAGCATCTCGCTGGACGTGTACGAGCGGATGTCGCCGGGGCTGGCGATCATCTCGACGCAGCAAGCGGTGAGCGGCCACCGGATAGCGGGCCGGACGCTGAGGCGGGGGCTGTTTCCCCACCGGACGGCAGCACTGGCATTGGAAGAGGTGGGGGCGCGGGTGGTGACGACGGACGGGAGTTACGAAGCGGAAATGACAGAGGATGGGACAGCCCGGGACCCGCAACTGGCCCACCCGGGGAGCGTGGTCGTCGTCGTGCCGCCGGCCGGGCAGCCGAGGTGGATCAAGTTGCAGGATACGGAAAGCCAGGTGCCGCAGCCACCGGCGGAGGTGTGAGCCTTTCCTCCCGCAGGTTCACTCTCTAACCCGCGGGAGGATGCTGAGATTGCACTCCCGGTCAACCTGTGTTACACTGTCCCTGAATCAACGAGGAGGAGGATCCGATGTCCTTACTGGATACGCTCAAAGCGTGGTTCACTCCCGCCCGGCCTCTGCCGCGGGGGGTGCATCACTACCAGACCCCGCCCGACGCGGCGCAACAGTACCGCCTGCACTTGCGCGTGGAGGAGGACGGGCGCGGGCTGCTGACCGTCAACGCCGCGACCGTGCTCCACCTGAACCAGACGGCGGCCGAGTATGCCCGCCTCCTGATCCAGGGGGCCGGCGAGGAGGAAGCAGCCCGCACCATGGCGCGGCGCTACCGCGTAAGCCAGGCGACGGCCCGCGACGATTACGCCCGTCTGCGCGACCACGTCGTCACGCTGGCCACGACCACCGACCTCTGCCCGGTGACCTACCTGGACCTGGAACGGGTGGAGCCGTTCTCGGCGGAGACGACGGCCCCCTACCGCGTGGACCTGGCGCTCACGTACCGCGCGGACGAGACCGGCCGGCTCGATCCCGAGGCCCGGCGGCGGGTGGAGCGCGAACTGGCCGCCGACGAGTGGCAGCGCGCCTTGCGCGTGCTGTGGGACGTGGGCGTGCCCCACGTCTGCTTCACCGGGGGCGAGCCAACGCTGCGCGAAGACCTGGTGGACCTGGTGCGGCACGCCGAGGAAGTGGGGCTGGTCACGGGCCTGTTGACCGATGGGCGGCGGTTGCAGGAACGGGAGTTGCTGGACCGGCTGCTGCTGGCCGGCCTGGACCATCTCCAGATCACGCTGGTCTCACATCGCCCGGAGATCCACGATGCGTTCGTCGGGCAGGGGGGGGCCTGGCGGGAGACGGATGCGGGCCTGCGCAACGCGCTGGCCGGCGACATTTACGTCGTCGTCCACCTCGTCGTCGTGCCCGCCAACGCCGACTCCGTCGCGGAGACGGTCGCCTACCTGGCCGAGTTGGGTGTTCCGGCCGTCGCACTCAGTAGCCCTTTGCGCGCTGCCTCAGAGGAAGAGCGGCTGCAGTTGCAGCGTGCGCTGGAGGAGGCCCAGGAGGCCGCCCACGCGCGCGGCCTGACACTCGTGTGGGACCTGGCGGCCCCCTACTCCCACGTGAACCCGGTGGAGATGGAGGCCGGGCTACCTCCGGAACAGGTGAGCCGCCAGCACCTCTACGTCGAGCCCGACGGCGACGTCCTCCCGGCGCAGGGGTACAACGTCGTCCTGGGCAACCTCCTGCGCGACCCCTGGGAGACGATCTGGAACCACCCGGAGCGGAAAAGATTAGGAATGAGTAGATGAGTAGATGAGGAAATGAGATGGCATACCTGGTTCTCCGTGCAGGCTGGCTGGACGCGGGCGATGCGCACGCGGCTCTACCAGCAGGCAGGCCTGGCTTACGCCCACGCCGTCCTCGAGGTTGGCTGTGGCACCGGGGTCATTGCGGGTGAACTGGCCGGCCTCAGTGCCGCTCGCGTGATGGGATTGGACCTGGACGCCAGGATGCTGGCCCTGGCCTGCCAGCAGGGTAGCAGTGTGGCTTACGTACAGGGAGACGCCCACGCCCTTCCTTTCCGTGGCGGCTCCTTCGACGTCGTCGCGTGTCACTATCTGCTCCTGTGGCTGGCGGATCCGGCGCGGGGGGTGCGGGAGATGGCCCGCGTCGTCCGGCCGGGCGGCACGCTCCTGGCCTGCGCCGAGCCCGACTACGGCGGCCGGGTGGATTACCCGGCCGAGATGGCCGCGTTGGGCCGCCTGCAGGCCGAGGCGTTGCGGCGGCAGGGAGCCGACCCCGAAATTGGCCGGCGGCTGGGGGAACTGTTCGTCGCCGCTGGCCTGCAGGCAACGGTGGGGGTGATGGCAGGCCGGTGGGAACTGCCGGCCTCGCCTGGCAGTGAATTCGAGGCCGAATGGGCGATGCGGGAACGGGACCTGGCTGATCTCCTTCCTGTAAAGGAACTGCACCGGCTGCGTGACGTGGACCGCGGGGCGCTGGCGGCCGGCCGGCGCACGCTCTTTGTGCCGACCTTTTACGCTTTGGGAAAGAAGATGGGATGAACGTGGATTGAAAGGAGCAAGCAATGTCTGCAGGGAAAATCATCGGTTACGTCGTTGCGGCGATTCTGATCCTCTTTGGTGTCCTGTTCATCTGGGCGGCTTTTGGCCCAGAGAGCCCGCCTGGATGGCTCCTCATCGGTATCGTCACCGTCGTCATCGGGTTAGGCATCATCGCGCTGGTCAAGTTCCGCGAGCCCAAGCCGGCCGGGCCACCCCAGGAGATCGTGCAAAAGATTGACCTGAGCGGCGACGTGAAACTGGACAAGTTAAAGTGCCAGAACTGCGGCGCTGAACTGGACCAGAAGAGCATCACGGTCAAAGAAGGCGCCATCTTCGTCTCCTGCCCTTACTGTGGCACTGCGTACCAGATGGTCGAGGAGCCAAAGTGGTAGGGTTGAGCGGGCGGTTCTGGGGGAGGAAAGCGATGGATTGGAAGAAGACTTTGAATGCAGCTAGGGTTGCCATCTTTGCTGTCCTGCTTGCTCTGTTGTGTGTTCCCTTGCGCGCCTACGCCCAGGACTGGTCGTTCGCGCTGGATCAGGAAGTCGTGGACGTGTGGATCAACCAGGATGGCTCTATCTCGCTGGAGTATTGGTTCACCTTCACCTGCAACGCCGGTGCTCACCCGATTGACGCGGTGGACGTGGGCCTGCCCAACGGCGATTACAAGATATCGGGCATGCAGGGCGACGTAGACGGGAAACCGATAGACCGGATTGACAGCGACTACCAGGGCAAGGGCGCGTATGGGGTGGCCGTGTGGCTGGGCGCGCAGACGATTGACCCTGGGAAAACCGGTACCGTGCACGTCTTCGTGGACCGCGTGGGCAGCATGGTCTACGCGGACAGCAAGGACACTGGTTACGCCAGCACCGAGTTTTCACCCACCTGGTTCGGGAGCGAGGCCCACGGCACGACCGGCTTGACGGTGCGTTTCCACCTGCCGGAGGGCGTGAAGCCGGAGGAACCGCGCTGGCACGCCAGCCCGTCTGGCTGGCCCCAGGACCAGCCGGACACCGGGTTGGACAAGGTGGGCCGCGTGCTCTATACCTGGTACAACCCGGCTGCCGCGCCCGACCGCCAATACACCTTTGGCGCTTCGTTCCCCCGCCAGTACGTCGCCGAGGGGGCCATCCAGCAAGGCCCTTCCGGGCTGGAAGCGCTGTTCGGTACCCTCACCGCGGCGCTGGGCTGCCTGTGCAACCCTGCATTCCTCATCGTTGCCGGTATCGGGGGCCTCATGGCCCTGGGCGCCTGGAGCCAACGCCGGCAGCGTATGCAGTACCTGCCCCCGGCGATGCGGATCGAAGGCGTCGGGATCAAGCGCGGGTTGACCGCAGCCGAGTCGGCCATCCTCCTGGAGACTCCGCTTAGCAAGGTCCTGACGATGATCCTCTTCGGCCTGCTGAAGAAAGGGGCCGTGACGGTGCTGAGTGACAATCCGCTGAAGGTTGAGGCCAACGAGCCGGTGCCGGCGGACCTGCACCCGTACGAAAAGGGCTTCCTGGAGGCGGTGACGAAAGACGGCACGCTCGGTGAAGCAAAACTCAAAGACATGGTAGTTGGGCTGGTGCGGGCGGTCAACGACAAGATGAAGGGCTTTAGCCGCAAAGAGTCAGCCGCCTACTACCGCGACATCGTCCGGCGCGCCTGGCAAGAGGTAGCCAGCGCCGAGACGCCCGAGGTACGCAGCCAGCGCTTCGACGATCAGTTGGAGTGGACGATGCTCGACGACAATTTCCAGGGCCGCATGGGGCAGACCTTCGGCACGGGCCCGGTCTTCGTGCCGGTGTGGTGGGGTCTTTATCGTCCCTGGGCGTTCCCTCAGCCCGCTGCGACTACGGCCGGACCGGCGGCAAGGCCATCCACGACTGCCCGTCCGGGGATGGGACGTGTCCAGTTGCCGACGCTGCCCGGGGCGGCCTTTGCCGCGACGATGGTGCGCGGGATCGAGGGCACGGCCAGCCGCATCGTCAAGAACGTGACCGGTTTCACCGGCGGCGTGAGAGAGGTGACCAACCCGGCGCCGAAGCCTTCCTATAGCGGGCGCAGTTCCGGCGGAGGCGGCAGCGGGTGCGCGTGTGCGTGTGCATGTGCCTGCGCCGGTTGCGCCTGCGCGTGCGCCGGCGGTGGACGGTAGGGAGTCTGGTGCAGACGAGTGGGCAGAAAGGGTTGGACGCCTCGCTTTCCGGACGCCTCGCTTCAGCGAGGATTTCCCGGCTGAAGCCGGGCGTCCCATCGGTTT
>Ga0315285_10005150_pt1 | contig 13518 bp, 12 predicted proteins | sample YL17G09_36_MG_FD_203698 | JGI IMG/M metagenome (GOLD analysis project Ga0315285, IMG submission 203698) | Sediment microbial communities from Yellowstone Lake, YNP, Wyoming, USA - YL17G09_36 | ecosystem: Environmental > Aquatic > Freshwater > Lake > Sediment | place: USA: Wyoming | collected... | reverse complement strand
TAGTATGCCCGACACCTCCCACGATCTGGACGGCCTGACCATATTTTCCGGTACGGCGCACCGCGGTCTCGGAGAGGCCATTGCTCGCCAGTTGGGGCTTTCCCTCGGGCAGGTTGCCATTCACCGTTTCGCCGACGGCGAGATCGGGGTGCAGTTCGCGGAGAACATTCGCGGACTGGACGTGTTCATCGTTCAGCCCACGCATGCTCCGGCGGACAATCTGATGGAACTGCTCATCATGATTGATGCGGCCAAGCGGGCCTCGGCGCGCCGCATCACGGTAGTGATTCCTTACTACGGTTACGCCCGGCAGGATCGCAAGGATGCGCCGCGGGTGGCCATCACCTCGCGCTTGGTGGCCGATCTTCTTGAAGCGGCGGGAACGCAGCGAATACTCACCATGGACCTGCATGCGCCGCAGATTCAGGGGTTCTTCAATATTCCTTTCGATCACCTCTATGCCTCGCGGTTGTTCGTGGATCTGCTGGTCCTGCATCCCATCGAGGACATGGCGATCGTGGCCCCCGACGTGGGCTCCACCCGGCTCGCGCGCTTCTACGCTAACTACTTCAACCGCGATTTCGTGGTGGTGGATAAGCACCGCATCGGGCCTAATCACGCGGTGGCTCTCAATCTGGTGGGCGATGTGCGCGGGAAGAACTGTCTGGTGGTGGATGACATCGTGGACACCGGCGGTACGTTCTCGGCGACGGTGGCCATGCTCAAGGACCGCGGTGGCAAGGAGATTTACGCCGCCATTACCCATCCGGTGTTCTCGGGCCGGGCGGTCGAGCGCATCGAGGCCAGCGAAATTACGCGCTTGTGGGTGTGCGACACGCTGCCCACGCCGCAGCAGCACTTGTTTCAAAAGATCCGCAAGATTTCCACCGCGCGACTCTTCGCCGAGGCCATTCGCCGCATCCACAACGAGAAGTCCATCAGCCATCTGTTTCTCGAACGGCCGCTCAGCGAGCCTCGCGAGCTGATGATTGACCGCGACGTGTAAACCGTCGCAGCCTTCGCATTTCACACGGAAAGACACATACTCATGGCCGAGATTCGCATTACGGCGCAGGAGCGGGATCCCCGCGGCACGACCAACCGCGCCTTGCGGCGCGCCGGTCTGATTCCCGGCGTCTACTACAATCGCAAGGGCGAGGTTCGCTGCCTGCAGTTTGACCGCCGAACCCTCGACAATCTCCTGCGCAAGGAGATCGGCGTGCTGCGCGTGGACGTCGGCGGCGAGCTCCTGGACTGCATCGTGCGCGAAGTGCAGCGCCATCCCGTCCGCCGCGACATCATTCACATTGACCTCATGGGTATCGTCAAGGGCCAAAGGATTCGCGCCCACGTGCCCGTACGCGCCGTGGGCACCGCTCCCGGCATCAAGGAGGGCGGCGTGCTCGAACTGGTGATCCGCGAGATGGAAGTCGAGTGCGAGCCGGCTAATCTTCCCACCCGTCTGGACGTGGACGTGTCGAACCTCAACATGAACGAAGGCGTGCGCCTCAGCGAACTGCGCTACGAAGGCGTGGTGCTTCTGGGCGATCCGCAGATGACGGTGGTGCATATCGTGCCGCCGCGTCAGGTGGCGGTCGAAGCGGCCCCGGTGGCTGAGGTCACGGAGCCGGAAGTCATCCGCGAGCGCAAGGGCGAAGAGGAAGAGGAAGAGAAAGAAAAGGAGAAAGAAAAAGAGAAGGGGAAGTGACGGCCGCGGCCGCCGCTTGTCATGCCCTCTTGAACCCAACGTCGCGGCCGCACCGATGCCGCTGATCGTGGGGCTGGGAAATCCCGGCGCGAAATATCAAGACACGCCGCACAACGTCGGCTTCGAGGTAACCGGGCGTTTGGCGCGCCGCGCGCAGGCCCTGTTCCGCCGGTCGCGCGCCGCCAAGGCCGAGGAAGCGGTGTGGCCCGATCGGCCGCGAGTGATTCTGCTTCGCCCGCTGTCCTACATGAATCTGTCGGGCGAGGTTGTCCGCGCCGCGCTGCGCTGGCACCAATTCGAAATCGCAGAGCTGTTGGTAGTCTGCGACGACGTGAATCTTCCGCCCGGCCACGTCCGTTTCCGCGTCAAAGGCGGAGCCGGCGGGCAAAAGGGGCTGCTTTCGATTATCGAGGTACTGGGCACGGAGGAGTTCGCGCGGCTGCGCATCGGCGTGGGCGGCGGCGAAGCGGGGGCCGATGTAGCCCGGCACGTCTTGAGAAAATTCCCGCGCGACCTGCGCGAAACCATGAGCGCGGCGCTTGAAACGGCGGCCGACGCCGTCGAGTGCTATCTGCGGGATGGTTTGGAAACGGCGATGAACCGCTACAACACGCGGCGCTCTTCGCCCGAAAATGACAACCCTTCCGGCGGGGACATCCCGCCGGGCGATTTCAGTCCACAGGGAGACAATTAGGACATGCGTACGTACGAAGCGGTGATGGTGTTTGATCCGGCGCTGGAGGTGGAGCAGATCGAAGCGGATCTGCGCAAGCTGAACGACCTCATGGCGGCCGGTGGAGCGGTTCGCAAGTGGGAACGGTGGGGAAAGCGCCGGCTGACCTACGAAATCAAAGGCCGGCAGTACGGCTATTACGTGGTGGCGGTGTTCGACGGCGCGCCGGCGAGCATCGCCGCGCTCGACCGGACCATGCGTATCTACACGTCCATCATCCGCCATCTGATCAGCGTCGTGGAGCCCGGCCGCGCGCCGGAAGCCGATGCGGAGTCGGTGCGCACGCTGGGGGCCGCGCCTGAGTCGGCGCCTGCACCCGTCGCCGAGACCGACCACGTCGAAGTGGCGTCCGTCGGGAACGCCGCCGCCGTCGAACCGGATTCCGAAGCGGCGGAAGAACCGAAGAACATCGAATAGGAAATACGTTTGGCGGGCGGCACCAGTGTGGGAAAACCGCCCACGGCGAGAGCAAGTGACCTGAGAAGCGGGAGACTACCATGGCTGACTTGCGGATGCCGGATATTAACAGCGTGATTATCGTTGGCAATCTGATCAAGGACCCCGCGTTCCGTCAGACGACCACCGGCGTGCCTGTGGCGAACTTCACGATTGCCTCTAACCGCAAATTCAAGGACAACAGCGGGGCCATCAAAGAGGACGTTTGCTTCATCGGGATCGTCGCCTGGTACAAGTTGGCCGAGAGCTGCTACGAGAATCTGCGCAAGGGCAGTGCGATCCTGGTCGAGGGGGAGTTGCAGAGCCGTCAGTGGAAAACGGAGGACGGGTTCAGCCGCAACACCGTGGAGATCAAGGCCCGTCGCATTCAGTTCCTCAACCACCGCGACACGCATCATGAAGAGAACTCCGTGTTCGAACACGAGCCGGCGGCCGAACCGCCCGAACACGCGGAACCCCTGCACGAAAACGAAAGCCCCGGCCACAAGCCGGACGGCGACTTCGGTTTCGGCTATCGCGGGATCAAGATTTAACGACTGATAACGGAACGGATCCATGCAGGTTATTCTTCGCAAAGAGTTCGCGTCCCTCGGCAAAGTCGGGGACGTGGTGACCGTCAAGCCGGGATACGCGCGCAATTTTCTCATTCCGCGCGGCATCGCTTTCCCGGTCACGAAATCCAATCTGGCCCGCCTCGAGCACGAAAAGCAGGTGCATTCCCTGCGCGATGTTCGCGAACGCCGTCAGGCTGGCGATCTCAGCGTCAAGCTGCAAGGGCTGCGGCTCATCGCCCCGGTTCAGGTGGGTGAGGAGGATCGCATGTTCGGTTCGGTGACCGCCGCCGACGTCGCCGAGCTGCTTAAAGAACGCGGCATTGAAGTGGATCGCCGCAAGATTCAGATTGAAGAACCCATCAAGTATCTGGGCGAGTATCCGATCCCCGTTAAGCTTCACCGGGACGTGGTGGTGACCATCACAGTGGACGTGGTGAAGACCAACTGATCGCATCCCGCAGGCTGAAACACCAGCCCCCGGCTTCGCATGAAGCCGGGGGCTTTCTTTTATTTCCGATCAAGGCGCTGCGTCAGGAAAGGGGCTGATCGCGCGGTGCAGGCTCTTCGAAAAGGCGCGTGCGCTTGCGGATGAAGCGCAAGATCACAAACAGCACCAGCATCACCGCACTCGGAGCCAGCCAAAACATGTCCGTCTGCCAGACTCCCTCACTGAACCGCATATCGAGCGTGCGCAATGCCAGCAACACCACGAACAACGCCGTCACTCCGTAGAACTCTCCTTTGACGGCGGCGCGCACGGAAAAAGGCGATGGCGGCCGCACCCACAGCGACCACTTGGGAATCAGCGCCGGTCTGCCGGCCGCCCACTGCCGGAAGGTCGCACCAAACTTCTGCTCCAAAAAACGTTCTTCGGCGGCGATGATGCGCTCGTAAAGGAGCACGTAGAACAACAGCCCGGCCAGCGCCAGAAGCGGCGAACGCGTAAAGAGCAGAACACCGAGTATCATCAGAATGTTGCCGAGGTAGAGCGGGTGCCGGCAGACGGAATAAATGCCGCTCACGTTCAAATGATCGGCGATCTGCTCTTGAGTGTTTCGTCCCGATGATCCCGGCTGCGCCCAGCCCTGCGCCAGCACTCGAACGGCCACCCCGAGGAGAGACACCAGCAAGCATCCGAGTTCGTAGGCGCGTCTCACCAAGAGAGAATCTGTCCACGGACGCGTGTGCGCGGCCATGACCAACAGGGCGAATGGCAAGAGCACCAGCGGCACGTAGCCGCGGCGGCGAAACAGCCAGTCCCCTTGACGCGCCAGCTCATCGGTGAGCATCGTTCCCTTCACTCGTTCGCATCGGCGCCTACTACGCCAAACGCCTGTGGATTTCGTCGGGCAGCGCGTTCATGGAGATGCGAATCTGCTCCAGAGAATCGCGGTCACGCAGCGTCACCGTCTGATCCTGCAGCGTCTGATAATCCACGGTGACTCCCCACGGCGTTCCGATCTCGTCCATGCGCCGATAGCGGCGGCCGATGGAACCCTGATGATCCGTGAACACCGGACACACCTTGCGCAGATCGCCGGCGATGCGATTCGCCACTTCAGGCAAGTTATCCTTTTTCACCAGCGAGAACACTCCCACCTTGATGGGAGCAATGGCCGGCGAGAGCCGCAACACCGTCCGCACTTCGCCTTCCTGCACGTCCTCGTCGTAGGCATCAAGCAAACAGACCAGCAGCGTGCGGTTCAACCCGGCGGAGGTCTCAACGATATACGGCGTGAAGCGCTCGCGCGTCTCCTCGTCGAAGTAGGCCAGGTCCTTGCCGGAGTATTCCGCATGGCGCCTGAGATCGAAGTCGGTGCGGTTGTGAACACCTTCCAATTCCTGCCAGCCGAAGGGGAACTCGTACTCGACGTCGTAGGCGTCCGCCGCATAGTGGGCCAGTTCCTGCGGCGTGTGGCGGTGAAGACGCAGTTTGTCCTTCTTGATTCCAAGCTTGAGGTAGTATCCGAACCGCTGATCGCGCCAGTATTCGAGCCACTTGGCGTCCTCGCCCGGCTTGACGAAGAACTGCATCTCCATCTGCTCGAATTCGCGCGTGCGGAAGATGAAGTTGCCGGGCGTAATCTCATTGCGGAAGGCCTTGCCGATCTGAGCGATGCCGAAAGGAATCTTGACGCGCGACGTGTTGAGCACGTTCTGATAGTTGACGTAGATGCCTTGTGCGGTCTCGGGGCGAAGGAACACCGCGGCTGCGGCCTCCTCGACCGGACCGAGAAACGTCTTGAGCATGAGATTGAAGAGCCGCGGTTCGGTGAGGTTTCCCGTCGTGCCGCACTGCGGACAGATAGCTTCTCCCCAGCGGATCTGCTTGAGTCTCTCCAGCTCTCCTTCAGCGCCTTCGGGAATGTCCGTGCCGCCCAAGGCCTCGAGCTTTTTTTTCTGCCGCCACGTTTTGACCAAATCCTGTCCCTTGAATCGGGTCTTGCACTGGCGGCAATCCACCAGCGGATCCACGAAACCCGCCACGTGACCGGAGGCCTCCCACACTCGCGGATGCATGAGAATGGCGGCGTCAAGGCCCACGATATTCTCGTGGAACTGAGTCATCTCACGCCACCAGAAAGCGGCGATATTGTTCTTGAGGGCAATCCCCAAGGGGCCATAGTCCCAAGTCGAGGAGAGCCCGCCGTAGATTTCCGAGGACTGAAACACAAAGCCGCGCCGTTTGCACAGGCCGACGACTTTGTCCATGAGGTTCTGTTTTGCCATTCGGTCGCTGAAGTAGGTCTCAGATTGCGGTCAGGATGATTTCCCGGTTGCCGTTTTGCCCCAGTTCAGGGCTTTGAGCGAGCGCAATTTGCCCGCCACCGGCAGATGCGTCTCAAGGTAACGCGCCAGAAACGTCGCGATCTCGTGCTGCACGCGCGGCGCCGTGGTCAAGCGGCCGGCAAAGCGCGGTGTCGCCGACAAAAGCCGGGAGAGAACAGCAAAGGCCGCGGCGGACAATTCTCCGTCCGCTGCAACCCTCTTCGCTTCCGGTCCGAAGAACGCGCCGTCGCTGAGGCGGTAACGCACCGGCGCGGAGAAGGGTGGAGAAAGCGGTGCGCCGGTGACCGCGCAACTTCCCAGCGCAAGCTCGAAGCCGAGAGCGCGAAACAATCGAAGCTCGAACAGCCAGAGAATCGGCAGGGGTGAGACCGGACGCTGGTCAAGCGCCATCAAGACGTCCACGGTCGCATCGTACAACTCGGAATGCGGATCGTTCTCGCGCAGGCACTTCGCCAAGAGCTCGGACACCGCGCTTCCCACCGTCAGGGAGTCCAGCTCCGCGCGCAGCGAGCGATGCGCATTCACCGCCGCCCATTCTTTCAGAAGCTGTAAGTCGCGGTTCGCTTTGTGGTAGAAAACGAACTGCGCCTCGCACAGCAATTCCAAACCCGCGGCCGCTCCGAGCTTCGACTTGCTGCGCGCGCCCTTGGCCATCAGCCCCACTTTGCCCAGCTCACGGCAAAAAACGGTGAGAATGAGCGAAGTCTCGCCGTGGCGCACGGTGTGCAGCACCAGCCCGGTGGCCTTGACCAACGACGACATGCGACACCGTTAGGATGGCGGCCGGGATTGCGCGCGCGACACCACGTCAGACAGGATCACCCACTCGGCGGGGTGCAGCGTTTCCGGCCGCCGCGTGAAATCGAGCGGCGCCAGTTGCCAGAAAGGATGGATACCGGCGAGCCCCGGAAGAGAGGTTTTCAGCATCTTGCGACGCTGATGAAACGTGTAGCGCACCATGCGCTCGAATACGGTGAAATCGGAGGGGTAAGACGGAGGGATGCGGTAGAAATCCAATTGAACCACGCCGCCGTCCACTTTGGGCGCGGGTCGAAAGGCGTCGGCGGGAACCGTGAACAGCAGATGAACGGCGGCTTCAAGCTGCGTGAAGACCGACAGCTTGCTCCAGTCTTTCGTGCCCGGCGCGGCCACCACGCGGTCGGCCACTTCCTTCTGCATCATAAGCACCGCGCGCTCGGGCCACGGCAGAAGCGGGTTGCGGCGCGCCGCGCGCACCTGAGCGAACAGCTTGAAGAGAACTTCGGAAACGAGATGATAGGGCAAATTGCCGGCGGCCGTGAATTCGCCTCGCGGCAGAAGCGGCTTAAAATCGGTGTCCAGAAAATCTTCGTGCCGCAGCACGAAACGCGGATCGGCGCCGAACTTCGCTTGCAGCGGTTCGATGAGTCGCTGATCAATCTCGACGGCCGTCACCGACAAACCCGCTCGCAGCAGTTCTTCCGTCAGCATTCCCCGGCCGGGACCGATTTCGAGAACCGACTTGCACTCGGAGCCGGCCACTGCTTGAGCGATTTGCCGCGCGTATTCTCTCTCGGCGAGAAAGCATTGACCCAGACTCTTTTTCGGCGTCGGCAGCGGCATGCGCGTCGGAAACGCCTCAGACATTCAACCGGGAGAGAATTTCGGGAATGTCCTTAAAGGTTTTGGCGATGTGCGCGCCACCCGCCTCCAGCGCTTTGATCTTCGAGGCGGCGGTGCCCATTTCGCCTTCTACAATCGCGCCGGCATGTCCCATGCGCTTTCCCGGAGGTGCGAACACGCCGCCGATAATGGCGATCACCGGCTTGCTCATTTTTGAGATCGTGGGCGCGGCGATTTCCTCATAGACGCCGCCGATCTCGCCCGCTAACACCACCGCCTTGGTTTCCGGGTCGCCGTCGAAAAGCGTCAGGATGTCGTCGAAGGTGCTGCCGAGCACGGGATCGCCGCCGAGGCCCACGCAGGTGGTCTCACCGAAGCCGGCGCGGGTCAGCGTGTCGGCCAGATAGTAAGTGATCGAGCCCGACCGCGAAACCGTTCCCACGCGGCCGCGCCGGAACGCCAGCGGCGGAATGATCCCGATGTTGGCGCGTCCGGGAGAAATCACGCCCGCCGTATTGCCGCCCAGAATCAGCGCGCCGTGCTTCTTCGCCTCGCGGCGGATGAGCATCATGTCGGCGATGGGGATGTGCTCGGGAACGACGACCACGGTGCGAATGCCGGCGTGAACGGCTTCGACCACCGCGTCCTTGACGGCCGCCGCCGGAAGAAAAATGACCGATGTGTCGGCCCGGTGGTGGCGCACGCACTCGGCCACGGTGTCGTAAACCGGAATGCCGTGAACGGCGGAGCCGCCCTTGCCCGGCGACGTGCCCGCCACAATGTTTGTCCCGTATGACTTCATCTCGCCGGCGTGAAAGGCCCCGGCGCTGCCAGTGATGCCCTGAACGACGACGCGACTGCTCTCGTCTATCAGAATCGCCATCAGAAAATGTAGTCCAGTTGAATGCGGAAGGAAATCTGGTCCTTGGTCACATCGTTGGCGTTGGTTTCATGACCGGGGACTGGCGTCGGATACTCGTTGTTGTCGCGCGCCTGCACGAACGTCTTGGGATAAGAGCTGTCGCCGGTGATTTTGAAGCGTACGGCGAGGGCGTCGGAGAAACGATTGGAGACGGAAACCCACCAGCGCGCGGAGCGGCCGTCCAAAACGGCAAAATCGCTGTCCTCGAAATTCCAGAAGAAGCCGTCGTAGATGTACCATGCGGCCCGCACGCGCAGCCTCGGCGAGAAGTAATGCGTGAGCTGCGCGCCCAGCGCCTCGGTGGGTGATGCGGTTTGCGCGTCAATGGGCGACTCGCCGGTCGGATCGGGCTCGCCGATCAAGCGCGGGCGAGGGGTAAAACGAGTGTAGCCGGTGGCGTAAAGAAGCTGCAAATTGTCGAAGCGCGACAGCCGGTACTCCACGTTGAGCCGGCTCTCGTAGGTGGTGAATCCCGTCTCCTTGTCCGGATCGTGCAGCCATCTCCCTTGCAGCTTCTGGCGGATGCGAATCAGCAGCGGCCACACCGGGCGGTAGGTGACCTTGGCCACCCAGCGATAGTAATCCGATTGATCGGGCACCCGCGTCCAATTGTCTATCTCTGCGTCCACGGTCAGCGGGCGCGACATCTGATAGCGGGTCTCGAGATACATGCCGCGCTCGGCCTGCGGCACCGGCGTGTTGCGCTGAAGCTGGGCGAACACCGGATTCGTCAGATAGAATTCGTCCTCGTAGGTCGTGCCCTTGTAGCGCGCGTAGTTCGAGAAGCCGCGGCAATAGGGATTGTCGTAGCCCACGCCGTAATCGCGATAGAGAGCCAGAAGCGAAAGGGAGTTCCACTGCGCGTGGACCGAGGCCACCAGCGCGTGCGGATCCTTGCCAACCTCGGAGGAGTCCGTCCTCTGCAGCTCTCCATACTCGAACTGGAAGGTGTAGTTGTTCACCACTGACATCAGATTAGCGCCGTAGATGCGCCGCACCGACCGGGCACCTGGCCACAGCCCTGATTTCTGCCGAGAGCGATAGGCCTGCAGAATCTCGGGATTCATCGGTGTGCTGGCGATCTCGTCACGCTCGGTGGGATCAATGACGGGAAACACCTCGACCACCGTGTCTTTTCCGGCACGGGTGCGAGCGTTATACAGATACGCTTGACCGAAGTCGGGTTTCAACGGCCGGTCGTACATGAACTGCGTGGCCACCAGCCCGATGGACGTTCCGATCCACGGACGAAACGACAATTCGCCGCCCAGACCGACTTCCTGGACGGCGTTGATCATGGACTGAGTGCCGTCGAAGGCCGGAATGTAAACCGAGTCAGCGTTGGCCAGTTTGTACCATGAGGGGTAGATGTCCTCGTCGGTGCGCGGAATGAGATTGATGAGCCGGTTCAGCGAGCTGTCGGGATTGAGGATCGCGTCTTTCTTCTGCGAGGAGAAGAAGCCCACGGCTCGGAGCGGGCCGCAGTAAGCCTCGGCGGCCGCGCCGCGCATGGTGAACTCGTGGGCGCGCGACAGATCGGGCGCGATGCCGGTAATGCGCTTGTCGAAACCGAATCCCGAGTAGCGTGGGTTGAAGTAGTCGCCACTCTCCATCACCACGCCCTGTCCCAGCGAAATCTGGTAGCTGCCCACATAGAACCGGTCGAGGCGCACCGGCCCGAGCATCTGCTTCTCGACACCCTCAAACCACTTCATTTCCGGCACCGGCGCCTCGTCCGTCGCGTAGAGGGTCTTCTCGCCCAGACTCCGGTGCCACAGGAGACCCGCTTTGAAGCGGCGGTCGTAGGTGAAGCGCAGCTTGTGGCTCACGTCGGGCCGCGGATCAACCAGCGCGTTGGGATCAATGGCCAGCTCTTCGTCGGTGAAAAAGGGCGTGTCGTAAGCGCGGAAGGTGTAATTGCCGTGCAGCCGCTTAGAGACGCGCGTCGTATCGTAGCCCAGATAGTTGCGCGCGTTGCGGTAGCCCCAGTCGGTGAGTCCGGGCACGGCGCGCAAGTCGCGCACGCCGCGAATGCCTCCCTGCCGCTTCACCTGCCGGTAGATGGCCACCGCGTCGGCGGGTGAGACATTCTGCAGATCCATAAGCTCGTCGAGCGTGGCCTCGTTGACGTTCAGAGGCTCCATGAGCCGGTCAATCCACTCGTCCACCAAGCCGACGTTGGTGCCTTCCTCGGTGCCCAGCGTTTCGATGCGGTAATAGGCGTCTTCAATGCGCTGGATGCGCTCTTCGGCGGGGCGGGGCGGATTGACGCGCACCAAATCGCTCAGCCTCGCCAGTGTCTGCGCGTCTATTTGCGGCAGGTCGCGGAGCTCGTAGATATCATGGAAGGGCCCTTCGTACACCAGCCGTTGCCAAATGGCGTCCGCCTGTTCGGCGGTGATGGGCAGAGCGCGAATCTGCTCGAGCTTGGCCGAGTTCAGTTCGAGCTTTTCCTCCGGCCCGGCGAAGGCGGCGGCCAGCATCCCAAGAACGAGGATGGTGACGGTGAGAACTCTCATTTTGCCCGCCAAAGTTCCGGCAGAGACTTGTCCAGATTGAAGCCGATGCCGATCTGATGAGAGGGATTCAGTATCGGATGATAGAGGAACGCATAATCCACCACCAATTCGCGCCAGTGCAGGCCGAAGCCGGCGGTGAAACTGTTGGGATTCGTCATGATGCCGAGGCGCAGATCGAGCGGCTTCACCACGGCCGCGTTCATGCCGCCCTTGAACTGCGTCTCGCCGCTGATGATCCGCTCCACGTCAAAAGTGGTGAGCACGCCGTAATACGGAGAGTATCCGAACCCGCCGCTGAACACCTGCGGCAGGTTGCGCTTGGCCACGCTGCTGCCGAACTGCGGACGATTGATGTTGTGGAAGGCCGCGCCGATCTTGAAGCGGTCCCAAAGCTGCGCCATGCCGCCCACGTCCAGTCCGAACGTCGCCGCGTCGCCCAAGTTTTCCGAAATTCCCTGATCGTTGGCGACCGACTCGCCCAGACTGTAGCTGATGAGCTTGAGCGTGTATCCGACGGCCAGAGACGAGTGAATGTCCTGTTGCAACAGAAATCCGTGCGACAGGAAGGCTTCGGTTTCCGATGCCATCGTGTGGCCGCCCTCGCGGGTGCCCAGCGTTTGCGCGCCCAGCGCGATGCCGTGAGGCGCATTGGGAACCGCCGTGAACGCCGCCGCCGACATGTGCGACAGAAAGCTCAGGCCGTAGAGCTGGTGGTACGCGAGCCGTCCCTGCGTGCCTTTGCCGTAGGCGAGTCCCGCAGGATTCGAGTAAACGGCATTGACGCCGGTGGCCGAAGCGGTGGTGGCTCCGCCGACGGCCAGTGCCGCCGGATCGGCCGGATAGGGATTGGAGATGAGCTGACCGAACGCCCACAGCGGCGCGGTCAGAGTCAGCAGGAAAACAAGCGGGAATCGCAAGGGAACCTCGGGATGATCGGGTTAAGCGCAGTCCGTCACAGCTTGGTGCCGATGACCAGCGGTTTGACTTGGGTGCGGGTGTTGCCTTGGCTGATGGATTCGAGATGCAAAATGTATGTTCCGATGGGAAGCAGTTCACGCAGGTCGTCGCGGCCGTCCCATTCGATGATATTCGAGCCGCCGGCGCGCTTATCCACTATGGTCGCTACCACCCGACCGCGCAAGTCGAAAACGCGCAAGCGAACCTCGGAAAGCGCCGGAGCGCTGTATTCGATGCGCAGAGTCTGTCCGAGGTCCGGCGCAAACGGACGATTCGGGACTTTCAGAACCAGCTCATCGGAAGGAACGCCGGTCGGCGGCAGTGTGAAATCTTCGGCGTAGCCGGCGAGCATTTGAAAATCGTTGTTGTACATTCCGGACGGGCCCGCCACCACGCAGTAGACGCCGACCAGATCGCGCAACCGGTAGGTCTGGCCGCCCAGATTCACCGTGTACAGATACATGGAATCCCACACGCGAATACCGAGATTGCCGGTGCCGTCGTCTATGGCGATATTGGTGCCCCCGCCGACATTCTCGTCCACGCGGTAAATCGTTCCTGCCGTCTGCACCCACGTGCCGCTTCCGTAGTTACCGGGCCATGCGGTGTGAATGATGTCGCGCTGGCCGCGAAGGTCGCCGGTGCGGAGCACAACGGGCGCGGGCAGCGGCTGGCTTTCGGCCAGGACCGTTATACTCGCGGCGGTGAAACCGCCCATCTGCAAGCTGCCCTGATAAGGGCTGATCACGCCGGTGATGACGATCAGATTCCCGCGCTGAATGCCCGGAAAAGTGGCCGCGGCGCCGGTCTGCGAGAGATTGAGGCCGCGCCCGCTCTCGTCCTGCATGAAGGCCGAAATGCGCCGCGATCCAGAAGTGGTGGTCACGTCCTGCATGAAGTTCACCACGCCGCGCAGCGTGGCCGTGGCCCCATTGAGCGTCGTGTCCGCATAGATGTCGGCGATGCGCGTGTATTCTCCGGGCTCGTACGCCCCGAAATTGACGGAAGCGTTTTCCAGCACGTTGCCGCTGGTGTCGCGCACCGCCCGGATATCGAGGCGGTAACTGCTGTTCAACCGCTCGAGCGTCGTCAGTTGAAGCGTCTTGCCGGTGCTGAAGAGATACGCATTCAAAACGTGCAGCGTGTCGAAGCTCACCTGATCCACAACAAGGTAGTTGCTTGTGTGTGCTATGCCCGCCGTATCCAGCCGCTCGTTGAACACGACATTGACGGCTGTGTCCGAAATGGCGGCGGCGCTGAGCACGGTCGGCGGACGG
>Ga0315285_10005148_pt1 | contig 13518 bp, 13 predicted proteins | sample YL17G09_36_MG_FD_203698 | JGI IMG/M metagenome (GOLD analysis project Ga0315285, IMG submission 203698) | Sediment microbial communities from Yellowstone Lake, YNP, Wyoming, USA - YL17G09_36 | ecosystem: Environmental > Aquatic > Freshwater > Lake > Sediment | place: USA: Wyoming | collected... | reverse complement strand
ATTGAAAATCCGGACGAAATCGTCTATATTGAGCGCGCCGTGCCGGAGTGGCGGAACTGGCAGACGCGCTGGACTCAAAATCCAGTCCCTGGCGACAGGGGTGAGGGTTCAATTCCCTCCTCCGGCATGCCTTATTTCCCTTTATTTTCAATCATTTTAGCATGTTCTGATCCTTCTTTTGTCTTTCAATCCTAATGCCCTAACGTCAACGCTTTTCAGCCAATTTTGGCACATATTTGGCACACGGGGAGAAGTCTATTGTGGACCACATGACTCTGGATCATGAAATCAAGGTTCGAATCCTTGCTTCCCAGCCACCTTATTTCCCGGTTTTTCCCCTGATAATTTTAGTTCATTTAATTTTTTAGCTTTCCGTCCCAAACCGTAACTTTCAGCGCTTTTCAGCATTTTTTGGCACGTATTTGGCACACGGGGAAAGGTCTATTTAAAATGGAGCATCGGACTGTGGATCCGATGGTTGGGGATTCAAATCCTCTCACTCACCTCACCCTATCTCCTTTTAGAATAATCAGCCCCCCCCCTGGCATTTCAATTTTAGCCCAAGAAAATCCGTCGCTATTAAAATTGTTTGCAATGGATCCCCACTTATCAAGTATAATTCTAATCAAATATGATACCTGAGGGGAAAGCAACGGATTCCTATAAGCTTTTCATTGCTGGCTTGTCGCATGTCGGGAAATAGAATCATCGGAGTGAATTAGAAAAAACCGGCAAGAACGGCCGGGGGGACAAAAAAAATGAAAAGAGTGTTTTTGGCTTCGGCCGGAAGTTTCGTGGCTGGCGACGTCGCCGAGAGAATGGCGGGAGAGAGGGGATTGAAACTGCTGTATGTCACCACCGCGGCGGAGGCCGAGGATGGCGACCTATGGTGGCTCCGTGCAGACCGTGATGCGCTCGCCACGGCGGGTTTTTTGGTTTTCGAATACACGATCACCGGAAAAAGTCGGGAGGAGATCGCAAAGGCCTTCGATGATGCGAATGTTCTCTGCTTTTCCGGAGGCAACAATTACTACTTGCTGGAGAAGATCCAGCAGGCGGGCTGTGCTAACCTCATCCACGGAGCCGTGGAGAACGGAAAGCCTTATTTCGGCATCAGTGCGGGTGCGATCGTGGCCGGTCCCGACCTGTCTCCATTATACTTTGAAACGGACGCCAGGAAGGCTCCGGAGTTGAAGGGATTGAAGGGCTTGGCGTTGGTCGATTTCATTGTCTTTCCCCATTGGGGGAATCCCTATTTCAAGGATTTCTATATGAATCGGTGTTTGCTTCAAGCCTTCATGCCTGGCCACAAGATTATCCTCCTGACCGATTCCCAATATGTATATATCGAAGATGACGCGTTTCGCATCATCGAAACCAAAGAATAGCGAAGGATCATGTTTCGCAGGAGTGTAGGTCGTCAACGGTGGTAACCCGGCATTTTAAAAGTCCATGATTTATAGTTTTGAACAGTTGGCTGAAATGCGAGACGCCGAAGCAGAGTAGCGGAACTGGCGGACGCGCTAGACTCAAAATCCAGTGGACCGAGAGGCCCATGAGGGTTCAATTCCCTCCTCCGGCACGCCTTATCTCTTTTGTTTTTCAATCACTTGTGTTTGTTTTTGTCTCCCCTTTTTCTTGTGACTCCGATAGCATAGCGTAGGCGCTTTTAGACACTTTTTGGCACGTATTTGGCACACGGGGAGAAGTTTGCCCTCCTCGAATTGACCTCTCATTTTCCCCGTGCTATACGTTAGGTCATAATAAAAGAGGAGAGATAAAAGTTAGCGAGAGGCTAGGCAACTGCGTTCTATTGGCAGAGCTTTTGCATTCCCTAAATCTATGAATCACATTAAAAGAAGGGTGATATGAAACAAATTGCTTTTATAGTCTGTGTGGTTGTCTTGGTCTTGGACATTACCGTCCAGGCCCAGATGCAAGCCCATCCAAAAAACGAGAGCGTAGAACAGGAGTTGATAAAGTTAGAGAACGAAGCGAACGATGCCTGGGTAAAACGCGACGTGGAGGCTTATGCCCGGCTTTTAGCGGATGACTACCTCTGCACAGGTCCGGATGGTGACTTGACAGCCAAGGCTCAGGACCTTGCGGAACTTAAGTCCGATGAGAACACTATAACGTCTGCGATAGTGGATGATTTCAGGGTTCGTGTATACGAAGACGCGGCCGTAGTAAACTTCCGATTGACCTATAAAAATCAGTTTAAAGGCAAAGAAAGCAGCGGGCAGGAGCGATTTACAGATACGTGGGTTAAGTGGGGTGGTCGTTGGCAGTGCGTAGCAACGCATTATTCGAGGATAGCCTAGAAGTAGTCAAAAATGGCTGCCTGGGACACCATAAAACTTGCCCACACCTCTGGCATAGAGTATTGGAGTCTGGTAGCTCGTCGGGCTCATAACCCGGAGGTCGTTGGTTCAAATCCAACCCCCGCTACCACCTCTTTTTTCTTTATTTTCCCTGTCTTCAGGAAGTTGGAAGTTTTCCCGAACCCTTTTTCGCTTTCCGTCTGAATCCGTAGAATTCAGCGTTTTTCAATCTATTCTGTCACAAGTTTGTCACAAATCTGTCACAAACTTTTCGCGGAGGGGTCCGGGCCTTCCCTAGCCTCTTTTGTAGCCTTTTTAAAATCGCCGCTGACCTTATTTTGATAGTCATCTTAGCGATTGTAATTTTCCTTCTTTTAAATTAAACTCCTGAAAAGATGGGAAGGCTCTTCAGGTTATACATAGATGAGTCAGGTGACCACCATTATCATGACTACAGTGATTCAAAATATGATGAGCCTTCGTTAAGATACTTGGGTTTGATGGGGGTCGTAATTGAAAAAGAAACCTACCAAAAGGCTCATGCTGATTTAGAAGCCCTAAAACAGAAGCATTTTATATGTGACCCAGATGAACCGATAATTTTTCATAGAACAGACATTATCCACAAGAAAGGCCCCTTTGTTATCCTCAAAGACCGCAATAAAGAAAAAGAATTTAATGTTGACTTACTAAACTTTTTAAAAAAATTAGATTTCATCATCATTACTGTTGTAATAGATAAAAAATTTCATATCGAAAAATATAAAGAATTAGCTTACCATCCCTATCATTTTGCTTTAACTGCACTATTAGAAAGGTATTGCGGATATTTAAATTTCTGGAATTTCCAAGGAGATGTGATGGCAGAACATAGAGGGGGAGAGGAAGATAGTAATTTGAAAAACGCATATACTTCTATATTTAAAACAGGAACCTATTTTCGTCCTCTATCCTTTTTTCAAAAAGCATTAACGAGCAAGGAGATAAAAATAAAAGACAAAAAAGCAAATATCTCAGGACTGCAAATAGCCGACCTTTTAGCTCACCCATGTAAGCAAGAGTTACTCTGTCAGGAAGGAAAGCTAGGAGATCAAACAGAAGTATTTGGGAAGAATATATGCGAAGCTGTAAAATATAAGTATAATATACAAATTTATAGTCAAAGAACTAAAGGATATGGGAAGGTTTTTTTAGGGTAAAAAAAAGCCCTGATTCACAGGGCTTTCTCCGACAGTTCCTACGAACTGTCCACCTCCAATTAATGGATTACTTATAAAGTAAGCCCAAATTTATGAATTGTCAAGCTTTTTTAGTGGCACTAGCCCATGTTGCTCATTATTTTGGCTTTGGAACTTCCCTAATCCTGGACCTTCCCCCCGGCCTCTCTATGTCCGTAAAGGGAACATAGCGGACATAGCTAGGCCCGCGACTCCGGGGCAGGCGAGCAGTCAGTAAAAAGCAAAGGTGCTTATTTATCTTCTGGAGCTATTTTCTTTTTAGGTTCGTCCCCTGTTGTTTTTGGGACCGATTCATCTTGAACAGATAAATCCTCTTGTATCGGGACCTCGGCTTTGGGCTTTCTTCGAGGGCCTATTTTCCGATAAAACTTACTCACTCGAGCCTGTGCTGCTTCCGCTTCTTCGCCCTCAACTACTTCTCGTTTTAGGACTTCATTCTCAATTATCTGCTCAACCTCTTCAACTTCTACCTTTAACCCCTCTGAGAGTTTCCTGAGTTCACGGCGAATGAGTTCAATTATCGGTTCACTCAGAATAAGACTCCCCAGTATGTATCGATTTAGCGATTGAGACTTCTCGTAGAAGTCTTCCCTTGCATTCCTACTCAGACCCTCCCGAGAAAGGGTGAAAAGAGTCTCTATATCCTTATCGGTGCTTGGGTCAAGGGTGCCAAAATTAAAAACGAAAACGAGGTCATAGTTAATGGGTTGCTCGAACTTAATCCGATAGAGTCGCCAATCGATTCCATTTGTCAGGACAACCCAAGGGACTCCATTATTGGCTCCGTAGTCAACGGCTTGACGAATATGGTTTTGTTTAAGATCGATTCCAATCGCCTTAACTTCAACTAGGAACTGAAATTTATCCTCTATCTTGATAGCCAAGTCGCAATAAGTACCCCTTATGTCAAGTTCGCTTGTCACTTCGAGGTATTTATTGTATCCGAAGACATCACCTAGAATATCATTCACGATGGAGACTGTATCGGATTCATTTACATCGTGGTCCTTGGCAAGTTGAAGGACTTTTTGGAACTTAGGAACCGTCCTTGAAAATCGCTCTGCCACCTTTTTGGAAACCTTTGCCATCTTATGCCTCCTTTATCCGTTTCAAGAAAAGCTGACTCAAATCTAAACTAAGTCTATAGCACCTAAGACATTTACTCAAGTATTTAATAATAGCCCTATAGGAGTGTACGTCGTCAGGCGTTTTCGGATTCGCGTGCTGATTTCTTAAGCTACGGATTCCGTCTCTCATGATAATTGAACTGATGCCGTTTGGCAAGGGTTCAAGCATCGCCATCCGGTTCAACTCCTTCCTCATCTTCATGGTCTCCTTGCGGACCTTTTCCCTCTTTTCTAAGATCATCCCGTCCCTGCCATAGTACCTATCCGCGGGTGTCACGTTGTCGATAGCCTCTTGATACCGGTGTCCCCGTTGAGTTGTCTTTTGCTGGTCTCGCCCCGCAGGCCCTCGAGGACGATCCGGATCTTTTACTCGGTCGTGAACTTATGGCAGGTCTGACGATTGATCTCTCGGACAATCGATTCAGGTGAGCTTCCCTGTTCTCTTGTCATTCATTCCTCCTAGCTTGGTTTTGTTATTGGAAACCATCGCTTAGGAGAAATCAATCCCTGTCCGAATTTCGCTGACGTCAAGCAGTCATCGAGTACAAATAAAAATCTTTATATCGCTATGCGGTCTTTTTACTATTGAGCCAGGCCAAAAGTTGCTCGACTGATCTCCACCATCTAATAAGTATGGGCTTATTTATCTCATGCCTTTTGCCATTCTCGTCCTTGAAACTTAATTCCCCGCTATGAACGACCTTATTCCGGCCGCGAAACAGATTGTCAATGTTCGTAAAATCAGCTTTGCTGGTGATATCTTCGAATTTTTCGCCTAAGGCATACTCTGCAATCTTGGCAATATAGTCAGTTATCTTAACCCTTGGCGACATCCGTTGGCTATCTTCCATGAATTCCAAAGCCGAACCGGCCGCTGAAGATTTTGAAAAATAGATTTGCTTAATAGATAGTTCACAAGCCATCGCCATTTCAAGGACTGCTCTTCTATAGTTGTTTTGGAATATAGCAGATTGTGCATCCATCAATACCTCTTCGCATAGTTCCGCTTTTATTTCATTATCAATAGCCTTCATTAATTCTGGTTCGAGTTCGGTGGACAAAGGCTTAATTCCAAAATCTCGCGAGGCGAATCCAGCAGGATGTATAACCGAAGAAACATAAACGCCAGGTTTTATTTCATTTCCATTTTCATCAAGCCAGGAAGGAGATAAAAAACATTGGCTATATTCAGGTAACAGTTCAAGGAGTGGATTCTTCAAAACGTATTTGAAGTACTTGATAACCCTGTTTACCGCTGCCAGTGCAACGCGTCGAAAATCCGGCATGCACTTACTGAAGTACTCTCCTCTGAGAATATAATCATTTTTTAGAACAGGAGGAATTTCATCCGTTATATTCTTTGATACACGGACGTTAATCTGATAAATGCAATAAGTTAATTCTTCTTCATTTGATAACTTATGCGTTAGTCCTTTTTTATATGGCAAAAGTTGAATATGGACATCAAACTCTTCAATTTTGGTTTTATACTCAAATTCTTTTTCAACCTTGTGCTTTGCATATATATACTGATCCAATGGCACTTTGTAGTATGCGGTAAGCTTACTCATCTTCCTTCTTTCCTCTTCGTGTGGAAGAAGAACTCGCACTTCTTATTATGCTAGGTCGCTGGGCGCGAGGAGTCAAGAAGATATCGTTTGACTACCGTTATGTATAGGACCTCATCCCTGAAAAATGGTCCAGCGATAACTTGAGTTTTATGACCTTTAAAGTTGCCTCGTGGATGCGTGCTGTTAGGTGGCACAAATGTGGCACATGCACAAAACACGGAGCCGGTATCTCTCGAACTATCACACAATTAGGACGGGACGCCTTTTGACTTCGAATCAAAAGGTCGGGTGTTCGAGTCACCCCGGGCGCGCTCTTTTTTTTCCTGATTTTCATTGTTTCATCTTTGCTCCCTTAGCTGGAATTAGGCGACTTTAGGCATTTTCTGGTGACAACTTGGTGACAAAATTTTGGAGAGGTCTATTTATTGTCCTCGTGGTGTCCCCACGGAAGGGACGCGGCGTGACACGGGTAGAGGACTGGATAATGGGTCAATTTGAATATTACGGGAGTAGACAAGGATGCTAGGGTATGCGCTGAGGTGGCTGCGGCATCATAAACTGTTGAATGGCTAACTGTTTCATGAAGGCCGTACCCATGTGGTTCTCCACTACCTTGTAAGTACCGGAATTCATAAGGCTGTGCATATAGCAATGGTGAACCGTGAGCACTAAGTCTTGAAGAGTCTCGTTACCCGTGGCTTCAAGTCTCTCTATTTTTAGGCCCATAGCCTCGCATTCCTCCGCGTGAATGTGGCGGTTGTGACTCTTGTTTCCACGATAGTCGGTTAGCAGTTTAACTATCTGGCTCGCTTTTTCTTTTGCATCTGGCTCCCCGGCGAACATTACCGCTTCCAACTGTTCCTTGACAAAGGCATTTGACCACTTAATAGAGTTTTCGCATTGGCTAAGAAAAGTAGGTCGGTATTGACCGATTATGGTTTGCCACAGCAGAGCTTTTGTGGGGGCTTTCTTCACTTCGCGGTAAGCGCGACGGAACTCCTCAATGACTCCGTAACAGGGTACGTCCCTCAACTGGGGGTCAATCGGACCTATGTTTGAATGAGTGCCCATAACTATCGCACGGCACGAACAGGCGACCATCGTACCTGCCGACATAGCTATCTGAGGGACTATGGCTCTTATGTCATTCCCGAACATCTTGCGAAGATAGTTCACGATGGACTGGGTAGAGCCTATGCCTCCTCCTGGTGTGTGAAGGAGTAAATCTAAGCCTTTAGAACGGTCCATGCGATGAACGGCCATCATGAAGCCATTCTTATCTTCGTCATTGATGTCTAATCCACTCACCTCGGGCTTTGACAGGAATCCAGAATAATAGGCAATAACGTTCCGTTTCGTATGTTCGTGCAGGAGCCTAAGATATTTTCGCCGAACCGCGTCAAGAGCCTGACCTGCTTGTTGCGGATTAAGTTTGCTTTCTTTTATGTAGTCAGTGATTTCCTTGAGGACATCGTTCCAATTAGGCAAGCCGGTAATCCTTTATCAGCCGATAATCGGTTCTTCGTAAGCTCCGTAAGTTACAACCGTTGGAAATACCTTAAATGGCGAAGGTTGTGCGAGCGAAGTATTGTCAGGCAGTTGGCCGAAAGTAGTTTGTAGCTGTTTGACGATTTCTGCATACTGGATTTCTAACTTCGTCTTCCTGCTCACTGCCTTGGCTGTCCTCCTAACTTTCTTCTTAGCCATAGTTGGCATAACATCACCTCTCTTTGAATTTTTAATAAGTAATTATAGCATGAGCTGTCAATCGTTATATGTCAATACATAAATAGTACCATATAGTGTAGTAGTATGCATAATCATGGGCCGTATTTCAAATCGACCAACTACCGAGGACTGTCCTTAGTTGACTTTATCTGCTTCTTGGTATAATCAAGAAACAAGGTCGGGAAAGAGCAGCAGCGAGTAAAATGAAAAAGGAAAAGAAGATAGACCTAAAAACTGGCTGTCTTTTTAGCGGATCACCTCACCCAGACGAGAAGAGCGCTCATTGGAAAGTGCTTCGACTACCCGACGGCCTGCCACCACTTGATTTGGAGTGGTTATCGGAGATTGCGAATTCACCTGTCAAAGATGCAGGCTACACGCGAACTTTTTACAGCTATCCTGCTAAGTTTCAGGCTCAACTGCCTAATCAACTCGTTGCTGCTGCAACTCAGCCTGGGGACCTTGTTTGCGACCCATACTGCGGCGGGGGCACTACGGGTTTAGAATGCCTGCTATTAAATAGACGTTTCGTCGGCTATGACCTAAGCCCCTTCGCCGTGCTAATCTCACGTGTTAAGATCACTAAGATAAAAGTAAACAATATTTACAGAGTTCTTCGAGAGGCCATAAAGGTTCGTTCTACTCCAAAAACAACAGTCTTCGATGCAGGAGATGTTGAATGCATCGGAAAAGAGGTAGCAAACGAGATTAATTCGATTTTTGAAAATATCGTGAACAGCGATTTGTCGGGAGCAGAGAAAGATTTTCTAAAACTCGCCCTAATTCATACGGTTAAAATAGTGGGACGCAGGGATTTCACGAAGCACGAGGTAAGCACGCAGAGCATCCTTTTCAAACAAGCTGACGAATTGCCTAGGCCAAGCGTCCTGCCCTTATTTGAGACCAAGGTTAATAAGATGCTCAGAGAGATAGAAGAAATCCCAAAGAAGGCTCCCAAGCCCAAATTTTTCTGTGCAAGTAACCATCATATGAAGCTTGGGAATAACTGTGTCGACCTTATCATAACTAGTCCCCCCTATAAGGACCTGGACGTTGAATACGGGCTCATTCAATTACAGCGCAGAGAATTGAATCGCTCAAAAAGGTCAGAAGTGATTTGGAGGATACTTGGGATAAAGACCGTTGCTAAAGATAAATTGTGCGGCGATAAAGGGAATTCTTACTGGGAAAACTTAGCCGGCTCTCTCACAGAGTGCCATCGCGTATTAAAAAAGAATCATTTAGCCTTTTTTTGGATTGGTTTCAAAACAGATTCTGACCAAGAGATTTTCTGTTCATATCTAAAGAAGTATGATTTGCCCGTAGAACACTTGATTCCCGTGCGTCTTGGAGATGACAGAGTTGCTTCTTCTCGTAGCACGCACCATGGCCGGGATACAGGAATGATGGAAAGAGATTTCTTGATAGTAACAAGGTGTAGATAGGGAGGGGGATGAAAGAACTCTGGTATGTATCTTGTAGTCCAAGGAATCCTGCTAAGCTGCGGGCTGAGGTTGCCCTGCTGTCTAGGCTGGAAGGAGAAGACTGGAACGCAAGAGATTCATCTGGGAAATATTATATACAGATTAGGTTTGCTCAGATGCTGCGTCAATCAGGAAGTTTTGAGGGCGAAGCGTCTGGGAAGGACTCTGCTTTTTCTGCCCGCGACCGAGTCGCCCCAATGAAAACGTATGGATTTGCTTATTTAGATAAGGACGACAAAATACAGATAACGAAAGCAGGAAGGGAGCTTATTGCCGGAGGAGATGAGGAACGGATTTTTTTAATGCAAATGCTTAAATGGCAATTTCCTTCCTCCCAGCATGGTGGACCAGAATACTTAGATGAACCGGCCACGTTATTCAGGCCGAAGCAGCTCGGATATAATATCCTCCCGTTCGTTTTTGTGCTTCAAGTAACAAAGAAGGTCGGCGGCCTAACAAAACGGGAGGTTGCCCTTTTTATACTTCCCCATCACAGGATGAGCGGTGTTTTAAAAGTAGTCGGTGAAATTATGAAATACCGCTCAGCACGAGCAAGGAAGGAAGGACGAGTTGCGAAGCGTAAATTTGATGATACGTTGCACCAAAGACTATACAAGAAGATTTATAAAAGCCATCTGGCTGGTTGTGCTAATGCAGCTGAGAGGGCGAAAGAACTCCAAAAAAAAATACGGAATTCTCGAGATGTTGCTGATGCATGTATAAGACTATTTAGATATACAGGCTTATTCGCTACTCAAAAAGATAGGCTCGTTTTGAATGATACTCGTGCTGAGGAAATCGCGGTTATCTTAGGGCGGAAACTGAAAAGCGTAAATTATTTCAACAACCCTGAGCGTTTCTATTCATATTTCGGTGACGTAGAAAAGCCATCGCTGCCCTTCTTCGATAAATCCTTCCTTATAAAGAAAGCACTCAATCTCGTAAAGCAGATTGAGAAAGAAAAGGCGGGCCTTCCGGTTGAGCTTTCGTTAGATTATGCTAAGCCTGCCGCGTTAGGAAAATTAACAAAATCGGAACTGTTCACAAAAATCAATGAACTAACTGAACTCTTCAGAGACCTATCTGAAAGACAGCTAGTCAACTATCTTAGGTCTCCGAATGGGCAAAGGGATGTTCTGGAGTTCTATGAAGCAATTATCAGTAGAGAAGTAGCTGACCCCCCGAGCTTTTTTGAGTGGAATACCTGGCGGTCTCTAATCGCCCTCGATGAATCGAGAGAGGTCATCCCGTATATGAAACTGGATGACAGCCTTAGGCCTGTTGATTGTGCTCGGGGAAATTGCCCGGATATAGTAGCAAAATTCTCTGACTATATAGTCGCTATAGAGGTAACGCTAACTTTTGGGCGAAGACAGTATATGACCGAAACCGAGCCCGTAACCTTCCATGTAGGCAGATGTCAAGAAGAAGAAAATACCAAGGGCAGCAAGAGGAAGGTTTATGGCTTATTCATTGCACCAAAAATCAATAAACATACTGCGAACTATTTCAAACAATATATCAGGCTCCAAGAAGTCCCTGATTTTGGCAACGTTACAGTAGTCCCAATTGACCTAAACATGTGGAAGGACATCTTAAGCTTCGCTAATTCCCTTGGCTATTTAAGAGACCATGCACTTGGTGAGCTACTGGCAGCGGTTGAGAAGTCGGGAATTACGGCTTCAAACGTTGATGTTTGGCTTGGCTCAATCCCTGAACTTGTTGAAATATGGAAAGGTCAAATAGCTCAAGCATAGGACTAGAGCCAGGTGTAGAATCCACCGTATGCTTCGCTTTCATATAATGGGAAGCGACCGGGGGCCAGGCGGCCCACAGTGCGGGACGCTCACGGGGAGCGATGATCGGCCTCATAGAGATAGACGATGGGCATTGGGGATTATTCTCAGGTCCCCGTACCAGGGGAGGAAATCTCGATGAACGAGCAACTCTATAAGTACAGAGAATTATTCATTATGTCCAAGGAGGCGTATGTTCAGGAGGTTGAAAGAATCAGGCGGCTGGAAGATAAATCTGCTAAATTTGGATCTTTTTGTGGACTTTTATTAACCATTCTCGGCTTCGCAGGGGGACGCCTTATTATTCCATTCGTTCCTCCGAACAATATTTTCGGTTGGATATGCTTGTCTTCGTATTTCTTCTTCATGATTTTTATGGCATATGCGTTTTTTAATCTAATTAGAGTTCTTCGAATTAGTAATATTCATACTAATCCAATGAACCAAGAGACGATAGCTTTTTTTGATAAGAATTCACATATTGATATTCTTTACGCTTTAGCTCGAAATTACATAAAGGCCATCGAACTTAATAACAAAGAATATTCAAAGAAGCTTAAGAATCTTAAAAAAAGCTATTCGGCCATGAATATTTCGATGACATTAATATTGATATTTATTCTATCCTTTTTCGTCAGCAAATTCCTTTGCTAAAGGAGTTAGAAATGGCCAATGAAAATCCAAAAAGCGACGAGAATCAACCCGCCAAGCCTCAAGGCCAAACCCCTCAGGGTACTCAAGGACCCGTCCAGGGACCGACGCAAGGCGGCCCCAATCCAAATGTCACCGCTCCGGTACTGGTCATAATACAAGAGGGATTTTCGCCTGTAAAAGAGAAAAAAGGAAAAGACTAATCGATAGTCCTTCCCCTCCTTCAGGATCAAGTAATGCCAATAGTCTTTTATACCTAGTAACGAGGCCGGGGGCCCCCTCAGCGTGACGGTCGTGAGGAACGAGGATAGGCATCAAAAAGATGGAAGATAAGAAGTATTTTTTTCTAATGATGATGGGAAGGAGGACATATCATGATTAATGCCTTTGAAGATATCGTTAACGTTTGGCTTCAAGAAGTACACAACCATTTTACTAGAAGCAATATTGTCGTCCATAAGGAAACTAGAATAATTAGAGGAAAAAAGCATGGTGGTGGCCGTGGAAAAGAAATTGATTTTCTTTCCACAGATGGTCACAAATATTATTGGGTTGAGGTTTCAGTCTCGCTTAGCCCTTTCTTACCATCAAAAACCATTTATAATAAGAAAATACTTGATGACGCAAAAATGAAATTTGCCAAAGAAAAACAAACCTATATTCATTCATATATATGTAATGAAGATATAGTTAAGTGGTTCATTTACTCTCCTAAGATATTCAATAAACGAACAGATGAAGAAGCGTATCGCGATGCTCTAAAAAAAGAAAACATTGAAGCTATTAGCTTTGAGCGGGTTCTTAAAGAGATTTGTAATAAGTTGAATTATTTTGGGTATGATGCACCCCGCCAATATCTATATCTTTTAAAATTATTGCGAGATCCTAATCGGACACTGTCTCCATTGAGATAGTCAATGGGGAAAATGATAGTTTTGAGTTTAGGGAAGGAAAACACCAAAAAAGCGGATCAATCGCATGTCGGGGAACTGAGGCCAGGGTCTTAGGCTTAGCTTCTTTTCGCGGCGATTGACATGGCCGCTCAGGAGGGTTATACGGGCGTGGCCGAGCTGCTCAAGAAGCATGGGGCTGTAGAATGAGTTAGGGAAGGGCGGATCTTCGTTAGCTTTCCTGATAAAACGAACGCTATAACGCCGATGATATAGCCTCATGATGAAAGACGCTGAAGAGCGGGAATAATTTTCATGGCCAGGATCAAATATCAGGAAGCCGCCGGGTTGGAAGTGAAGCGGGGACGCCCGCCGGCCGGGTCCAGCACCATCGAAGGCGGAGCTGGTCAAGCTTTACGTCCGGGAAGGCCGCTCTGTCCGGGATGTCGCCGCCGCGCTGGGATGTTCAAAGGACGCCGTCCACAAGGCACTTAGAGAATACGGCATAAGGCCCAGGCCCAAGAGGCGGACAAGCCGTCTTGCCGTCTATGGCGTCGCTGAGTTGAGGCGGCGTATCAAACAAGACGGGCTGAGGGTGACGGCGCGCGCCTCAGAGCGTCCAGGACGGCCCGTAGAATGGCCCGGAATGGCAAAGGTAGGCCTCTTTCGCGCGTCAGAGCGACGAACTCACCGTCCCCCGTGTCCCAGG
>Ga0315285_10005147_pt1 | contig 13519 bp, 8 predicted proteins | sample YL17G09_36_MG_FD_203698 | JGI IMG/M metagenome (GOLD analysis project Ga0315285, IMG submission 203698) | Sediment microbial communities from Yellowstone Lake, YNP, Wyoming, USA - YL17G09_36 | ecosystem: Environmental > Aquatic > Freshwater > Lake > Sediment | place: USA: Wyoming | collected... | reverse complement strand
AGACAATCAATATGAAAAACCGGGGATCATAAGAAAAAAAGCATCTTGTCCTTTTTGGCTCAACTGGCAAGTTGTTTTAGAACCTACGTCCCCTTCTTTTCTTCGGATGATGCAAAGGTGATCTTTCATCCCATCGACTACATCGTGTTTAATGGAATGAAAAGTCCCGCCTCTATGAAGAATATTGTCTTGTTGGATAGGGAATTGAAAGGAACTGGCCATCGATCCGTTCAGAGAAGCATCGAGCGCGTTATTGAAAAAGAAAGTTATGAGTGGCAAACGCTGCACGTCCAGGAGGATGGAAAGATTAAGGTGGATTGAGATTTTAGGAGAAGGAAGGAGTCCTAAAAAGGCGAGTCATCTGTTTCGGTCCGGGATCTGGAGGATGGGAAGGGAATACCAGGGTCATGGAGCCGGGCTTTATTTCATCCACGTGTCGAAATGGATCACGTTTAGTTATCAACCTCTGTATGATTTTGATGTCTAAAAAATATCTTTTGACATCAATAAGTTAAATGTGTATAGTTTTGGCACAGGAAATACGTCAACGGATACTATGGCTCTTAATTGATGATCTATTGAAAAAGCATCCCCGAGAGGGTTCGATATGATCGGTGAAACTAAAAAGCCTGTTCTCCAAAAGGGAATGGGCTTTTTTGTGGTATGGCCTTAAGCGGAGCGCTCCTTCAACGTGGGGTTCTTAAATATGCCAGCAATTGCCCCTATTGAAGATTTAAGAGCTACCCAGAAAGAGCTTATTGCGGCAAGAGATCTTGACGAATTAAAAGGAGTTTTTAAAAAATGGCGCAGGATAGGTTGGAAAAATATCTGTAAATTGTGGCTGGAGGAGAGGAGTCCGGAACAATTGAAAGGTGAGGGGGATTAGTGAATAGTGTAAACCTAGTACTCACTCCCACGATGGGCGGGAAGTAGGTTTTTTGCATTTTACAGAGTTAGGTATTAAATGAAATCCGATTCGGAAAAACCCCATTATCTCGGTCACAGAAAACGCCTGCGGGAGAGATTTAAAAAGACCGGCCTTGCTTCCTTTCAAGATTACGAGGCTGTAGAACTTCTTCTGACTATGGCCATTCCTCGAAAAGACGTCAAAATACCTGCCAAAGAGGCAATAAAAAGGTTTGGCTCCTTCCGCGGTGTTCTTGACGCGCCAGTTGAAGAATTAAAAAAGATACCTGGGATTGGTGAAGTGGCTCCATTCGCGATCCGATTCATTCGCGAAGCTGCTACCCTTTACCTCCAACCAAGGAGTCAAGGCGACCTCACATTGAAAAGAACTGAGCCTGAAACGATTTCATTAGAAGATCTAAGAATTCTTTTCAATTATTGTAAGGCGGCATTGGGTGCCCACGCCGATGAAGTATTCAAAGTTATATACCTCGACAGCCGTTTTAGGGTCATTAATCTTGAGACATTGACCGAAGGAACCATTGATCGGGCAACTATTTACCCACGCAAAGTGATGGAATCGGCATTAAAAAAGAAGGCTTCCATTTTAGTATTTGCTCACAATCATCCGGATGGAAATATCAACCCTTCAGACCATGATAAAACGCTTACACGAGCACTTCTACTTGCAGCCAAAACCCTGAACATTACTGTCTACGATCATCTCATAGTCTCTAAAGATGAGGTCTTTAGCTTCCGTGAAGCAGGCCTCCTTTGATGGGCATGGCCAATGAGTGTTACGAGACAAATCCTTAACTCATTTCCTGATTTGGACAACTCCCAACTGAAGGCAGTGGGAGACACTGAAGGCCCTCTGCTAATCATTGCTGGACCCGGCTCTGGGAAAACATTTGTTTTGGTCGTCAGAGCTCTTAACATCCTTCTTCAAGGACTTGCTGAACCTCGGGAGATGCTCATCTGCACTTTTACCGAGAAAGCAGCCTTTGAATTGCGAGACCGTATATCCGCAGCTGCCAAGAAGATCGACTATTCTGGCGACCTTTCGGACCTCCTCGTTGGTACCATTCATAGTATTTGTAACGATTTCTTGATGACTTATAGACATCTCACTCCTCTTGGCAACAATTATGAAGTCCTTGATGAGCTTACTCAACTCCTTTTCCTCTATGACAATTTTGATGAAATTATCGGTCCTGAGGTGGATGGAAAGTATCTTAATCGATGGACGACGCGATGGACCGCCATCGAAGGCGCCCGGAACTATTTCGATAAAATAACAGAAGAGTTAGTCGATCCTGACGAACTCTTAAAGGCATCTGATCCTTTTATCCAGGCCATCGGCGCTGCCTATCTTGCTTACGAGAACGCCTTGTGGGAGAAGAATTGCATTGATTTTGCTCATCAACAAAAGCTCTGTTACCAACTCCTTCAAAATCAAAGAGCAGGTGAAGGTATCAAAGGAAAGATCAAGTATGTAATGGTGGACGAATATCAGGATACCAACTATATTCAGGAACAACTTCTGCTTCTTTTAGCCCGTCCACAAAATAACATCTGTGTGGTCGGGGATGAGGATCAAAGCATTTATAGGTTTCGTGGCGCAACGGTACGAAACATCCTCGAATTCCCGAGAAATTATCCTGATTGCAAGATTCATAAATTGACCATTAACTACCGTTCTCATGAAAAAATCATACAAGCCTATAACAAATTCATGACAAGTCATAATTGGAGTAACCCTGGGTCCGATTTCCAGTTCCGATATCCAAAAGAGATCACCGCAGACCCAGAGGGTAAATTTCCAGAATATCCCGCAGTCTTCTCTATCTGGGGTGAATCCAAGAAAGACGAGGGGACCCGAGTGGCAGAGCTCGTCCATTTCCTGAAAGAGAATCGGATTATTCAAGACTACAATCAGGTGGCCTTGTTCTTACACAGTGTGCGGATGGAACACAGCGGGCACTATCTTCAAGCCTTGCAAGGCAAAGAAATTCCTGCTTTTTGCCCGCGTGCTCGGGGTTACTTTGATAACGAAGAAATCCGACATATGGTGGCCTGCTTTGCGATCTTGCTCGGATATTATGGTGACCAACGAGGCGAGGTAAAAGGTAAGGATCTCAGCGAAATGGCGGACTATGTAGATGAATGTCTCGTTGAACTTGGCCGGAACTTTGGATCTCCCCATCCCCTTTCAGCCTGTATCCAGCAATTTGAAGGCGAGATCAGGGAATTACAGGAGGGTGAAACCCTTGATCGAAGGCTGGCCGATTACTTCTATCATTTTTTAGCCCATGAACCATTCTCTTCCATGGTCAAGAATGAGAACAGGGCACGTAACCTTGCAATCTTCTCTCAACTACTGAACATTTTTCAAAATTACTATCATTACACCGTCGTCTCCAATCGGAACAGGGATTATCTCCGCCTCCATTTTTTTAATAGCTTCCTCCGTTTGCTTTACATTGGAGGTATTAATGAGTATGAAGACCCGGATCAACCTTTTCCAAAAGGGTATGTCCAGGTGATGACTATCCATCAAGCAAAAGGATTGGAATTTCCGGTGGTCGTCGTTGATTCCCTCGATAAACAACTCTCTTCTCCGAAAGATGTGGATAGACACCTATCACCGTATTATCATCGAGAACCTTTTGAGCCAGAAAGCAGAATAACTGGCTTTGACCGAATGCGTCTCTATTACGTCGCTTTTTCGCGGGCGGAAAAAATACTGGTTCTCACTTCGGCAGAACAGCCCAAATCATACTTCAATCCTATTTGGCAGGGTCTGCAGCAATGGCCCTATGTGAGGCAGGATCTCCTGAAATCACTCTTTTTCCGCCTGAGAAGTCGTATGCCTTTGAAAAAGAGCTTCAGTTTTACAAGCGATCTAAAGGTTTTTGAAACATGCCCAAGGCAGTACCAATTCTTTCGTGACTATGACTTCACACCTTCTCGATCAGCTGAAATTTTCTTTGGAGCCTTGGTGCATCAGACCATCGAAGACATCCACCGTTGGGTTCTGGATAGACGGGGAACGGAGTTAGGAGAAAGTAAGATTAGGGAAATGTTTGATTTTAATTTTCACCATCTTGCTGCCAGAGGTATTCGTCCAATTGGAGAAACACAACGCGCTAATGCATTTTCCCAGGTCATGAACTATTTTAATCAAAATCGGGGTGAGATGGACCGTATCATTGAGACCGAAGTCGATGTATCCGTTGAGAAGGGTAGCTACATCCTCATGGGTAAAATAGATCTTCTTTTAGGTGTGGATGACAAATTAGAACTGCTCGACTTTAAGTCACAGCCTCGTCCTCTTGTGGATGATTCGAGACTTGATAGTTACTATAAGCAACTCTGTATTTACGCTCATATCCTTGAACGGCGTTATAGCAAGAGGGCAGAAAGGCTTCTTCTTTATTGGACCGGTGAACCACTGCGAGAAGATGCTTTAATGGAATTCCCCTATCGCCCCGAGATAGTGGATGAAGCGGGTTTGCATTTCGACCAGGTGGTTGAGCAGATTCTAAACAAAGATTATGAAATTAAGAAAGCACCTGAGAATAAGGTTTGTAAGGAATGTGACCTTCGGGTATATTGTAGCCAGGAAGGAGTTATTGAGAAATCTGTAATTAGCAAAGAAGACCGGCATTCATGAAAAAAGAGCAACCTTTCGCTGAAAAAATAATTGGAAAATTGCGTGAACAGATTAAGGGGAAACGCACAGGTTTTTTGTTAGGTTCGGGCGCTTCTTTCCTTGATGGGCGAGGATACCCTCTTACAACAGATCTTTGGTTATCCATCAAGGAATTTGTCTTGCCAAACGATCGAGATCAAATCGAGACAAAACTCCAAAGTGGTTGTGAAAACCTTGAACGTGCACTGGATGCCCTTGACAATAATGCGAGAAGTGATTTTCCACTCCGGCACCGCGTGAGTTGTGCAATCAACAAATGCTTCGGCAACTTAACACCCCCTCTGGATGTTCATCGAAGATTTGTTGTTGGTTTGTCCGCAAGAACTGAAAGGAGAGTTCCAGTATTTACCCTGAATTACGATCCGCTTGTCGAGTTAGCAGGAGACCTTGAATGTCAGTTAGTCATTGATGGTTTTTGCGGCACCTTAAATTCCTATTTCAAGCATGCATGCTTTTATGATTACCACGCTCTTCCAGAGTGCAGACGCGGTCGGACTGTGGCAGTTACAGTCCGGGGAACAATCAATCTTTACAAGCTCCACGGTTCCATGGGGTGGTATCTGGATTGTGATAATATTGCAAGGCGAGTGAGCCCAGGAACTTCTGTACCAGAAAAATGGATTCCACTCTTGATTCCCCCTCAGAATCGTAAAACCTCTGACACTGGCTATGCCCCATATGCAGCCCTCTGGTCAGAGTTTCGTGGGGTACTTGCGAACGATTCGACACGCTTACTTAGCAGATTGATCTGTGTGGGTTATGGCATGGGTGACGGCCATGTGAATGCGGTGATCCAATCGGCTTTGGCCAGGCCTCACTTTACCCTTGTTATCATGGCAAGAAACCTTTCTGAAGAGACTTTCAGACAATGGGTTCAGTATAGAAATGCTATCATTGCCACGGAGAGTCGCTCTTCACTGTTTGGAGAACAAGGTCCAGGTATTTGTGATGGATGGAGCTTTGAATGGTTAGCAAAGGAGGTAGGTAGCCATGGTTGAAGCATCAGCAAGCATCATAGGGCATATATTAGATGTACAGGGATCAGTACTTACAGCGGATTTGATCCATGAAGAAGATGGTGTAATACCAGTGGTAACGATCGGGGACGAGGATATAGCTGTTGGTCGCCTTGGTTCTTATGTCCTGATTAAACAGGGTAATCTTCAGATAGTCGCAATGGTTTCTCGCATGACTGAGAGAGAGAAACTGCCCCCAGCCGTCCCCGCCGGTACAGAAGCTGGGGAGTTACCTGAGATTTTAGCTTTGCGTACCATTCAACTTATACCAGTTGGCTCAATCAATCTACAAGGGGAGTTTGAAAGAGGCGTATCAACCTATCCAACTACAGGTGCGGAAGTCCATGCGATTGTGAGTTCTGACCTATCTCTTATTTTTCGACGTTTCCAGGAAAAGAAGTATGATGTAGGTGCCATCTCAGCCAATCCGGTACTGAGGGTACATCTTGATCCCTCGGCGCTCTTTGGCCGACATTGCGCAATTTTGGGGCAAACAGGTGCCGGCAAATCATGGACAGTAGCTTCCCTTATTCAGAAAGCTGTAAGCTTAATGCCTTGTGCTCATATTATTCTTCTGGACCTACATGGTGAGTACAGGCAAGCCTTTTCTAGTGAACAGGCCAAGGTTATTAACGCTACCGAATTGGAGATGCCATACTGGTTGATGGCATATGGTGAATTATGCGACCTATTAATCGACAGGTCGGAATTTTCTGCTCATAATCAGATAGCCTTTTTCCGTGACACGCTTAACAAACTGAAGCAGGGGGAAGGTAAGAAGCTTGCCCTTCCAAGGACGACGGTAGATACGCCTGTCTACTTCTCTCTCGACGATCTCAGAAGCATAATCCAAACAGAGAATGAACGTATGGTCCCTGGAGCTACAAAGCCAATCAAAGGCCCAATGCACGGTGATTTTGACCGGTTTCTTATGCGACTCGACAGTCGGTTAAACGATGTTCGTTACAATTTTCTTCTAAAACCTAAAATTAGAAACAGCTCTGCTTCCCTCGAGGATCTTCTTCGGGACTTTATAGGTCTCGGATCGTGCAAGGTGCCAATTACCGTAATTGACCTGAGTCCCGTCCCATTTGACGTTCGTCCTACAGTTACTGCCCAGATTGGACGCCTCGCATTCGAATTTAATTATTGGAATCCTCAATACACAGAGTTTCCAATCTTACTTGTTTGCGAAGAAGCCCATGCCTATATAAGGCGGGAAAGTGACGTCCAATTCGAGGGAGCCCGGAAATCTATGGAGAGAATCGCTAAAGAAGGACGAAAGTACGGTGTTGGAATCATAGCTGTTAGCCAGAGGCCACATGAACTATCAGAAACTGTTCTTTCGCAGTGTGGAACGTTCATTTGCCTCCGAATAACTAATCCTGACGATCAAGAATATATACGAAAGCTCGTTCCAGAGGCGGAACGTGACCTGGTTAACATCTTAGCTGGAATGCGTAGAGGCGAAGCTCTTGTATTAGGTGATGCAGCACCACTACCAAGTCGAGTGCTACTAGACCCTCCGTGTCCTACCCCTCGGAGTAATGACATTGATTTTTACGCCAAATGGCGTGAAGGGCCGAGGGATCTGGATGTCGGCAATATTGTTGACCAATGGAGAAATCAGACTCGATGAAACGAAATTCAGAGCAAAATGTTACAGAGGAGAATGCAGATGTCCAAGATTGAAATTACGAAAACTGAATTGGTTTGGCCGGGGAAATATGGCGAGGATGGAACACGAAAAGAAGTAGAGCGTGTCAGCTTGCCCTTTCAGGTCATTGAGACAATTAATGAAACTCGCGCCACAAGAGAGGCAGCCAAAAAACCAAAGCAATCATCTCTTTTTGATATATGGCAGGCTAAAGAAGGAGACACCTTCGAAGAAGGTTGGAAGAACAAACTTGTTTGGGGCGATAACAAACTGGTAATGTCTTCCCTCTTAGAGAAATTTGCTGGCAAGATCGATCTAATCTATATTGATCCACCATTTGCCACAGGAGCGGACTTTTCATTTAACACGCAGATCGGAGATAGTGATTTTGATGTGAGAAAAGAACAATCGCTTATTGAAGAGAAAGCGTATCGGGATACATGGGGAAGGGGCATCGATTCTTACTTGCAGATGATGTATGAGAGGCTAATCTTGATGCAGGAATTATTATCTGAAAAAGGAAGCATATTTGTGCATTTAGACATAAATTTGGGCCATTGGGTCAGAGCATTGCTCGATGAAGTCTTTGGCCCTGACAATTTCCATAATCAGATCGTGCGGATTAAATGTAATCCCAAGAACTTCACTAGCAGGGAATTCGGCAATATCCATGATCTCGTCTTCTTCTATAGCAAGAACGGAAACTACACTTGGAAGAGATGTTTTTTGCCACGAGATAGAGAACAAGTTGAACGAGATTTTCCCGAAATAGAGCCCGATACTGGTAGAAGGTTTAAAACTGCTCCCCTTCATGGCCCGGGTGAAAGTTCAGGTACTACCGGTAAGCCTTGGAAAGGGATAGCACCACTAAAAGGGCATCACTGGAGATATGTTCCGGAAGAACTGGACAGATTAGAGGCAGAGAAAAGAGTCCATTGGTCTTCGACAAATAACCCCAGAAAAAAGGTTTATGCTGACGAAAGCCCTGGTTATGGGGTTCAGGATATATGGACGGATTTTAAGGACACTTCAATAGCTGAATACCCCACACAAAAAAATGAAGGGTTGTTAGACCTTATAATCCGAGCATCCTCAGATAAAGGTAATCTGGTGTGTGATTTATTTTGTGGCTCTGGAACAACCTTGGTGGCAGCTGAAAAACTTGGATGCCGGTGGATTGGTTGTGATCTTTCTCGTTGGGCGATCCATGTCTCGCGAAAACGCCTTCTCGGTGTTGAAAATTGTAAGCCATTCGAAATTTTAAATCTCGGCAAATATGAACGAAAATACTGGCAGGGCGTGACATTTGGCGATAGGAAAAAATCTGATCAGCAACTCACTATATATCAATACCTTGCCTTCATCTTGAAATTGTATGGGGCAGAGCCAATTTCAGGAATGCAACACTTACACGGCAAAAAGGGCAAAGCAGTGGTGCACGTGGGCGCAGTGGATGCGCCAGTAACTATCGATGAGATTAACGCCTGCTTAGATGAGTGTGTGGCCATTCAGCAAAAGGAGCTTCACATGCTCGGTTGGGAATGGGAAATGGGGCTATATGACCTGATGACAGATGCAGCCAAAGGCCGGGGTGTTAAACTTGTCCTCCTTAATATTCCTCGGGAAGTAATGGAACAACAGGCTGTGGACAAAGGCGACATTAAATTCTTCGAATTGGCCTATCTTGAAGTGGATATCAAACAGGAAAAGGGCAGGAAGATCACGATATCGCTCAAAGACTTTGTTATCCCGAACACAGAACTCGTTCCAGAAGAAATCCGATCCAAGATTAAAAAATGGTCTGACTACATCGACTACTGGGCAATTGATTGGGATTTCCAGAATGACACCTTTATGAACGGATGGGTGACATATCGCACAAGAAAAGATAGGACTCTCGCCCTCAAAAGTGATGCCCATACTTATGAGAAACCTGGCAAGTATACGGTGATGGTAAAGGTGGTCGACATTTTTGGGAATGATACCTCCCAAGCCTTTGAAGTGGAGGTGAAATAACCATGGCAAAAGCAGTTATTTTCTATGATAAAGACCTGCCAGAGATCCCGGATCGCAAAGCTCATCTGAAGCCAGACGCCCATCTAATCAAGAAAACGGCTGAGGAATACGAAATCGTCGATAGACGCCGACCGAGCAAAATGCTCTTGGTGAATCGTCTTCGGCAGGCTGTGGATAAATGGCGTGAGGGAGGATATAAAGGGGCTTCATCTGTAACCCAGCGACTTTTTCAGTTCTGGTTCGAAGAAGATCACCTGTTAAATGGTAATACTTTTCACTATTACTTTGGTCAACAAGAAGCGGTGGAGACTCTTGTCTACCTCATAGAAATTGAGAAGAACCGGGATGCAAAGCCACTTATTGATTCCTTCTGTGAAATCTTCAAGAAAGACATGTTCACATTCAGTGTTGAGCATCAAACCACCATGGATGGACGCAGGCAGATTAGAAGATATTTCCCGGAATTAGAAAGTGACGGCCTCCAGGACCTCCCTCCCGAGGATCTTAGACGCTACGCTTTCAAGATGGCAACCGGTTCAGGTAAGACTTATGTGATGGCCATGATAATGGTCTGGTCCCACTTCCACCGGAAAATGGTTAAAGGTTCCGACCTTTCAACCAATTTCCTGATTGTTGCGCCAAACGTAATTGTCTATCAGCGACTTGAGAAAGACTTTGCCAGCAACAAAATCTTTTATGACCTGCCGCTCGTCCCTCCTGAATGGCAATGGAATATGAAAGTGATCCTCCGTGGGGAGAGCGCTGAGCCAGATCCGAATGGGAATCTCTTTCTAACAAATATTCATCAGATATATGAATCCAGGGAGGAAGATTGGACACCAGTTAACGCTGTGGACGCCATCCTTGGACGAAAACCCGTTAAAGATCTCGCTTCTCACCAACGATCCATGCTGGAACGGCTCAAAAGTCTGCGTGACCTCGTGGTGATTAATGATGAGGCACATCATGTACATGATGAAGAGCTGGCGTGGTATAAGACTTTAATGGCATTACATGAAAGTCTTCATAAAGGATTATCTCTGTGGCTGGACTTCTCCGCCACTCCCAAAGATCAGAACGGGACGTATTATCCTTGGATTATTTGTGACTATCCCCTTGCTCAGGCGGTTGAGGACCGCATCGTTAAGGCTCCTCTTATCGTTCATCAGGTTAAAAGATCCGACCCTGAAAAAATTACCAAGGAGAATGTAACTGATGCTTACGGGGAGTGGCTTCTTGCGGCACTGGAACGCTGGAGGGAGCACTATAAGACATATAAGACTTTGGGACCAAGACCAGTCCTTTTTATTATGGCTGAAAAGAATGCCTTCGCTGATGAAATAGGTAAATGGTTAGTTGACAAGACGAATAAGACCGGTTTGAAGGATGGTGAAGTGCTGATCATTCATACCGATTCGGAGGGGGAGATTACTAAAGCGGATTTGGAAGAGGCACGCAAAGCAGCCCGTGACATTGATCTGTCTACCAATAAAATCAAAGTTATCGTCAGTGTGATGATGTTGAGAGAGGGATGGGATGTTAAAAATGTATCGGTCGTTCTTGGTCTGCGCCCCTTCACTTCAAAAGCAAAAATCCTTCCTGAGCAAGCAGTGGGACGAGGCCTTCGTTTAATGGAGAATATCAGCCCCGATCGAACTCAAACACTGGAGGTCATGGGAACAAGCGCTTTTGAAGAGTTTGTTCGGCAGTTAGAGATGGAAGGGGTTGGTATAAAGACCGTTACAAAACCACCCGCTCCACCTATTAAGATAGAACCCGTCCAGGAGAAGATAAAATATGACATTGCCATCCCGTTGACCAGGCCTGTTTACCTTCACGACTACAAAAAGCTTTCATCAATAGACCCGCTTAGCCTTGACCCGATTTATGACCGTGAGGAGTTAGAGGAAGAGTATCGAATTTCACTCAAAATGGAATTTGCTACAACCGAAACCGAAGTTCATCGTGTGGTTATTATTCCCGGGACTATTCCACTCAGTCAGGAGGTTCTCTCTTCAATAACCAATAAAGTTATCACTGAAGCTCGCCTATCCAATGTGTTCTCTGAACTCTATCCAATTGTGCGGGAATATGTTGCAGAACGGTGTTTCGGACAGAAGATAGATCTTGAAAGTGAACACATACGAAATCATCTTCGGGGGCCGATGCTCCAACAAGGGATTGCTAAATATCTTGCCAGAAAAATTAGTGAACTTACTGCTGAAAAAAGAGAGATCGAATTCGAGGAGGCAAAGTTTAAGCTTTCAGACACTCAACCGTTCGTATGGCGCAGACGTCATCTTCAGTGCGAACACACCATCTTCAATTATGTGGCCACTTACAACGACTTCGAATCAGAATTTTCAAAGTTCTTGAATAGATGCTCAGACATAACGCGTTTTGCAGCCTTGGCCGAACACTTCACTCGTTTTCGGGTCGATTATCTCAGCCCCTCTGGCGCTATCAAATTTTACTATCCGGATTTTGTAGCTGTCCAGAAAGGAAAAAATGGGAAGCAAATCAACTGGATTATTGAGACAAAAGGACAGGTCTATGAAGCCGTCGCCCATAAAGAAGTGAGTATCATCGATTGGTGTAAGAAAGTATCAACCCAAACCGGCGAGTCATGGAATTACATTAGAGTTGACCAAAATGTTTTTGGCGACGGGAAATTTAAAACATTTACTGATTTAATTCAGACTATTGAGGGTAAGGAAACCACTCAAAAAGAGATTAAATTTTGAGCAATCTTTTTAAAGATTTATCAAGGCACCTCTCTGAACGTCACGAGGATTTCCTAACGAACTCTTTCGTTTATCTCCTTAACTACCTCCTCGACAATGAAAAACCACTGGGTATTGCCCTTTTGAATTTTATCTGTGTTAAAAATTCTGAATTTGTTTTTAGTGAGGGCGAAGAAGTTGTTATTACAACCCAAAAGTCTACCAGCGAGGGGACTCCTGATATCGAAATAAAATCGATAGATAAGTGCATATACGTCGAAGTCAAACATGACTCTGGTTTAGGAATAAAACAAATTGAGAGATATAGGAAGGCATTAGGGAATGAGCGCATGCCCGTAAAAAAGATTGTATTGCTAACAAAGTTTAGCTTAGATTTCGAGGAGAGTAAGGAGGAGGGTGCACCTGACAAGCATATTAGATGGTATCAAATCCATCGATACCTTGAAGAACTTAAACCACGAGGAGAGGTTGGGAAGTTCTTAATTAACCAATTTATAGGCTTTCTGGAGGGTAAGCAAATGGCAATACAACGGGTTGGGTGGGAATACACAAATGGTATCAGGGCATTCCTAAATCTAGTTAATATGATCGGGATAGCCATAGAAGATTTAGGAATCAAGATCTATCAAAAGACAGCAGGATGGGAATGGAGGGGATACTATTTAGAAGGTAGAGATGAGTTTTGTGGAGTATATTTTGAAGAACCAGATTCAATTTATCTGTTCAGCTTTGGGTTGCTAAGTTATAAGCCCCAAGAAAAAGATTTCAGGTTCCCATTTTACGAAGACGATGGTGGCACTTATTTTGAATTGGCACTCGAAGATGCCCATTTCTTTGCCCTTCAAAAAGACGAACAGCTCGATTTTCTGAAGAAATTTATATCAACCTGTCACAGTGAAGCCAAAAGACTAAAAAAATAACTGGTCATCCCTAAAAAAGTTGGTCCTGCTCTAATCGCAGACGAGTTAATGGGCCAATCAGGTATTTAGTAATTAAGTCATAGAGGTGAAAGGCGGAAGTTAAAGGCTTAAGAAAGACTGTAGAACTTGACTGAATTTTTCAGTCAAGTGTAGAGAGCTTGGTGGAAGACCAGGGGGCAAACTCAGAGGGGTGGATAGATTGTGGATCGGGAGCGGCTTGAAAAACTTGCTGTGGACGAACGATTCATCGCAGGAATTTATAATTATTGTGACCGATGGTGCGAACGTTGTCCCCAAACCCTCCGCTGTTTAAATTTCTCGCTTTTGGAGAAGGAATTTTCGGATCCCGAAACGAAAGATATCAGAAATGAGAAATTCTGGAGAAAGTTATCGGGGATCCTGGGGGAAGCCCTGGAGTTGCTGAGAGAAGCGGGGAAGAAATGGGGGATAGAGCTAGAGACGTTGGATTCAGCGAGTGATACAGAAAGTATGCGGGCGAATGATAAGGCTGCGGAAAACCACTTGATTTGCCGCGCCGCTAAAAG
>Ga0315285_10005146_pt1 | contig 13520 bp, 11 predicted proteins | sample YL17G09_36_MG_FD_203698 | JGI IMG/M metagenome (GOLD analysis project Ga0315285, IMG submission 203698) | Sediment microbial communities from Yellowstone Lake, YNP, Wyoming, USA - YL17G09_36 | ecosystem: Environmental > Aquatic > Freshwater > Lake > Sediment | place: USA: Wyoming | collected... | reverse complement strand
TTTATTCTATATTTACTTTGTATTTATTATTGATTTTCTGGTGGCCATAGCGGAGGGGAAACACCCGTTCCCATTCCGAATACGGAAGTTAAGCCCTCCAGCGCCGATGGTACTGATCGGTTATCGGTTGGGAGAGTAGGGCGCTGCCAGAATTAAATTAAAAAAGCCCTTCGTTTTTCGAAGGGCTTTTTTTTGACAAAAAACTGGATACAAGTAATATATCAGGGAATTATGGATCCACAATCGAAAAAAAGCTGGGCGGAAATTGATCTGAAAGCACTGGCCGCAAATTATCAAGCTCTGGTCCGAAGACTTCAGGTCCCCACGGAAATCCTGGCGGTGGTAAAGGCCAATGCCTACGGGCATGGGGCGGTCCCGGTGGCCAGGTGTCTGGCTGGACAGGGCTGCCGCTTCTTCGGGGTCGCCCAGCTGTCAGAGGCTTTAGAACTCCGGCGGGGAAAACTCCGCGGCCGGATCCTGGTTTTAAGCCATCTTGACCTGAAGGAAATTCCCCTCCTCTTTCGCTATCGTCTAACCCCCGTGTTAGATCGGATCGAGATGGTCCGAGCGATTTCCCGGGAAGCTCGGCGCCGGGGAGGCGGGAACTTTCCCATCCATCTCAAGGTCGATACAGGCATGGGGCGGCTCGGGATTCTTCCGGCCGAGATTCCCCGGTTCCTGCAGGATTTCCGGCGGATGAAAGGCCTCCGGCTCGAAGGGATCATGACCCATCTTTCCGAAGCCACCGACCCAGTCTTCACCCGTTTCCAGCGGCAGGAATTTCAAAAGGCGGTCCGGCTTTTTCTTGACGCTGGTTACCGTCCTCTTTATACTCACTCCTCAAACAGCGCGGCGGTAATCCTCCGCCGTACGGGAGGGGACAATCTGGTCCGGGCCGGGCTCGTGCTTTACGGGGCCTATCCGGAATATCGCCTGGCGAAATCGGGTCTGACCTTGAAGCCGGTCCTGACGTGGAAAACCCGGATTCAGCAGATCAAGAAAATCCCGCCGGGATACCGGGTGGGATATGGAAAGATGTTTCTGAACCGCTCCGCCCGGGCGGTGGCGGTTTTGCCGATGGGGTACGCGGACGGTTATCTCCGGTCCCTGTCCAACCGCGCCGAGGTGCTGGTCCGGGGCCAAAGGGCCCCGGTGATTGGCTCGGTCTGCATGGATCTGACCATGGTGGAAGTGGGAAGGATCCCCTCGGTCAAGGCCGGCGACGAGGTTACGCTCCTCGGCCGGGACGGGCGGGCGGAGATTCGCGCGGAAGAAATGGCCGCTTGGGCCGGGACGATACCTTACGAAATCTTCACCTCGATCTCGGGACGGGTTCCGCGGGTCTATTCAGGTTGAGCAGACAGGAAATGAAAAAAAGCGGAAGGAAAATAATCGGCTTAGTTTTCCTGGGGTGGCTGGGCTTCTCGGCGGCGGGAGTCCAGGCCGGCCAGGTCACCCTGGACTACTGCCTGAAAAAAGTGACCCAGGATAACCCCCTGATTCTGAAGGAACAGGAAAAACTGGCGGCGGTCAAAACCTATCTCCAGGAGGCAAAAAACAGCCGCTTCGCGCCCGAAATCAGGCTTAGATTCCTCGCCGGTCCGGTCACCGACGCGAAGGGTGACGTCCTGAGCCCGCCCGATAAAATCACCGCTTCGGAGCTGAGCCTGGACCAGCTGGGCCCCTTCTTCCAAACCGAGCTGAATGTAATTCAACCCCTCTTCACTTTCGGGGCGATTTCCTCCGCGATCAAGGCGGCCGAACAGGGGGTTCGGGCGGGGGAGAACAAGGTGGAACAGGCCCGGGCCGATCTCGCCGACGATCTGATCGACCTTTTTTTCGCTTACCAGCTGGCTCAGGAAGTATTCAACCTGCAAACTGATTTGAGACAGGAACTCACCAAAATCGACCAGAAGATTGACGAATGGCTGAGCTCGGGATCCGGCCGGGTGACCCAGACCGACCGCCTCCGCCTCAAGGTTTTTACCGCGCTCCTGGAAAAGGAAACCTTGTCTTCCCGGAAAGGCCTCGAGCAGTCCCGGGAGGTTTTTTTTGAGCTCTGCGGGGTGAACCCGGCCGAATCGGAAATTCCGATTGCTCCACTCTCCGAAGAGTTCTCCCCCCTTCCGGACCTGAAGCAATACCTGGACAAGGCTAATGCCGATCGACCGGAGTTCAAGGCCCTGGAAGCCGCCACCCTGGCCAAGCAGGCGCAGATGGGGGTGGTCAAGAGCAGGTTCCTCCCCCAGATCTTTCTCGCCGGCCGCTTCCGCTACGGCTACACCCCGGGCCGCACCACGCAAAGCAATCCCTTTGTGGATGACGAGTTTAATTATCTGGACGGCGGGATCGCCGTGGGGTTCGAGGAGAAGCTGGGTTTTCACCTGACCCAGCAGAGCCTGAACCGGGCCCGGGCCGAGTACCGCGAGCTCCTTTACAGCCAGGCGGCGCTGAAAATGGGGGTCCGGATCGAGGTGGAAAAGAATTATCGGAACGTGCTGGAAGCGATGGCCCGGGTGGAAAAAACCGCGGAGGGGCTCAAGGCCGGCCGGGCCTGGATGTTCGCGACCCGGGAAAATTATTTCCTGGGGGTGGGTGACGTCAAGGAGGTCATCGATTCCTTCGGGGCCTACCTGGCGGTCAAGTGGCAGTCCCTGGAAGCGATTTTCGATTATCAGAAATCCCTAAATGATCTCAAACTCTCGGCTGGAGAGAAACCCTGGAGCAAAAATAAATAAAGTCCCGGGAATACTTCTCGCCGGGGCGCTATGGTTTTTTGCCATGCCCCTTCCGGTCCTGGGCCAGGGGGTCACCGCTCCGGTGAGTCCCAAAAGCACCGGGTCGGTCACCGCTCCCGTCTACCCGGACAGGGTGAACCCTAACGGGGCAAATCCCGCCGAGTCTGGCCCCCGGGCGATTCTCCGGGAAAGGGACCAGACCATCAGGGAGATTATGTCCGACAGCAATGTCGAAGAGGCCCAGGTCAAGGAACGTCTGAAGGTTTTAATCAACGGGATCATCGATTTCTCCGAGCTGGCCCGCCGTTCCCTGGGGACATACTGGAAGAAGATCGGCCCGGCTGATCAGGAAAAATTCACCCGGCTTTTTAAGGAGCTGATCGAAATCACTTCGACGAAGAAACTGGAGATCTTCAAGGCCAACCGGGTTGATTACCCGGTGGAAACCATCCGGGGGAACCAGGCCGAGGTTCGGGCCCAGGTTTATAAGGGGCGCGAAAAAGTGGAGGTGGCTTATTCTCTCCACCGGGTCAAGGGGGAGTGGAAAATTTATGACATGGTTGTGGACGAGCTCGGCCTGGCGGAAAATTACCGCACCCAGTTCAACAAAATCATCAAGGAAAAAAGGTTCGCCGGTCTGCTGAAGCGGCTGCAGTCCCGGATCAAGGAAGAGAAGAGGGAGGCGGCCAAGCCATGACCGGCCCTCAAGCCCGGAACGCATATCTGGGAGCGGCCCTGACCACTTTCCTGGCCCTGGTTCTGGACCAGGAGACCAAGCTCATCGTGGCCCAGAAGATTCCCTTCCACGGGGAGATCCGGGTCATTCCCGGCTTTTTCAACCTGGTTTATATCCGGAACAAGGGAGCCGCCTTCGGCTTCCTTTCGGGAAGCGAGCATGGGTTCGCCCCCACCCTTTTCCTGGTCCTGACCGTAATCGCCACGATTTTCGTGGTTTATCTCCTGGTCCGTAATATCCGCAAGAGCTGGTCGATCACCATTTCCATTTCCCTGATCCTGGGAGGTGCCCTGGGCAATCTCGTCGACCGGGTCCGCTCCGGGTCGGTAGTGGATTTTCTCGATGTTTATGTAAAAAGCGCCCACTGGCCTTCCTTCAACCTGGCGGATACCTTCATTACCGCGGGCGGGATTCTGCTCCTGGCGAACCTGCTTTTTTCTCCCCAGGCTTTCCAGGATTCCCCCGAGTCTAAATAACACCTGAGCGTTGGGTTATAATTTCTTAGATATCTTCTAAACTTTCACCTTCGCCCTCTTCTTCAGGACGAGGGCCCTTTCCCTCGACCCCGAAAGGGGTCTCGGGACGAGAACCCTTCAGGGTGAATCTCCTTCAGGATGAACCCCAGAGGGGCAGGACGAGTCCCTCGAGGGGAGAGGGTGAATTTAAAATTTGAACGATTATGATCGGAGAGCCGCGATGAAAAAACTTTTTAAAATGCTGATGATCCCGGTGGTGGTTGTCCTCTTGATCGCCTTCCTGGGGATTTTTTTCAGACCCAAGGACCGTCCGGGTTTTGACCTCCGGACCGGAAAAGCGCAGTTCGTGCTCCTCGACCGGAAAGGCGACGGCAGTCTCCTGGGCGGGATCTGCACCGGGGCCGAGCGCCGCTTTGGCCTCGACCGCTGGCTCTGCCGGGGCGGGTTCATCGTCCTGACCTTCGCCGGCGGCATCGGGCCGGTCCTTTATACCTTTTACTGGATCTTCGTTCCGGATTGCTCGGACAACTGCGGGCTCGAGAATGAGAATCTGGTCAAAAGCTGATCCGGGCCTTCGAGAGTTAATAAACAGATGAAAAATGATTCAGAAAAACCGGTGAATTGTTGTAATCACTCCACCCTGCCGGATTCGATCGCGGCGAGCTGCTGCGGAGGATCGGCCGGATCGGGAGCGGGCACCCCGGAGACGCATTTTGTCTCCGGCTTGGTGAATACCCCGGTCGGCCCGGTGCCCCGGGTCACGGGAGAGCTTTCCTCCCGGGACCGCTGGGGATCGGTTAAATGCCGGTGGGGAATCGGGAGGATGAATTACATGGTGGCCCCCGGGCTATACGCCCTGGGTTCCCCGGACGCGGACGCGCCCCTCCTGGTGACGGCGAATTACAAGATGAGCTTCGACAAACTCCGGGAGGCGATGCGGGGCTGGGACGCCTGGATCCTGGTTCTGGATACCAAGGGCATTAATGTCTGGTGCGCGGCGGGGGCGGGGACGTTTGGAACCAAGGAATTAATTTCCCGGGTCAAGATGACCCGGCTCCAAGATATCGTGAACCACCGGGTTTTGATCCTGCCCCAGCTCGGGGCCCCCGGGGTGGCCGCGCACGAGGTGAAAAAGGCGTCCGGGTTCAAGGTCCGCTACGGTCCGATCCGGGCGCAGGATCTCCCGGCTTTTCTCGAGGCGGGGATGAAAGCCACCCCGGAGATGCGGCAGAAAACCTTCATCCTCCGGGAGCGGACGGAACTGATTCCGATGGAACTGATCCCGGCGCTCAAAATCTCCATTCCTCTCGGGCTAACCTTTTACTTCCTGAGCGGCCTCGGTTCCGGGATGGATTATTGGCCCGGGGTCCGGCACTCGGGATTTCTCGCCGTCCGGGCCTTACTGCTGGCGGTCCTCGGGGGGGCGATTCTCTTCCCGGTTTTTCTCCCGTGGATTTCCGGCCGGGCTTTTTCCCTGAAAGGATTTTTCCTCGGGTTGGTGATGGATATTATCCTCTGGCTTTTCCAGGGGGGGGAGTATTTTTCGCGGCCGGGCCGGCTTGAGTTCTGGGCCTGGATGTTTATCATCCCCGTCCTGGTTTCCCATATGGCAATGAATTTCACGGGGGCCTCGACCTATACTTCTTTATCGGGGGTGAAAAAGGAGATGCGCTGGGCTTTGCCCCTCCAGATCGGGGGAGCGGTTTTAGGATTGGCGCTCTGGATCGGCGCCCGGTTGGTAAGTTAGGGAGACCTTTTTGAATTCTATTTTTGTCATTCTGAGCCGACTTGCCCTTCGAAGCTTCCGGCTCCGCCAAGGCTATGTCGGACAAGTTGGCGAAGGAGGAAGGCGAAGAATCTTTCCTCTATCGGAAAGCAAAAAAACTAGACCCTTCGCAGATGCTCAGGGTGACATTTCGATAGTTTTGTTATAGTTTCTTAAAGGAGATACGAAATGAGAAATCTTAGCTATCTGAAAAACGTGGTGACCCTGGAATTTTTCCCGGACAAATGCACCGGCTGCGGGATCTGCCTGGAGGTCTGCCCCCAGGCGGTCTTCATCCCTCAGAACGGAAAGGTCCAGGTCGCCGATCGGGATGCCTGCATGGAGTGCGGGGCCTGTGCCAAGAATTGCCCGGCGAAGGCGATCGGCGTCCAGGCCGGGGTCGGCTGCGCTAACGCGGTGATGACATCTTTCTTCCGGAAGGACGGCGCCTGCGTCTGCGGCCCGGAGTGCGGGGCGGGTTCAGACGAGGAAGATGGCACCAATCCCGGTCAGGGAAAAAGTTGTTGCTGTTAGAAAGTCTCCCACCCAATATCCCCTCCCCTGGTGGCTTCCGGCTCTCGCTTCCAGCCCGTAGGGTAGAGCCTCCGGCTCGGAGAGGAGGGGATGAAGGGGAGGGGGACAAAGCCATCGGAAGTTCACCCCCACCTCAGTCCTCCCCCCTCAAGGGGGAGGATAATTTTAAATAGCGGGTGCGGAAGGGGAAGACGGGACCCCGACCGGTTCAGGAAAAAGCTGCTGTTGTTAGGGTTTTTATTGTTTCTGTCATTCCGGGCTTGACCCGGAATCCAGGATTTCAACTCTGGATCCCCGCTTTCGCGGGGATGACAATATGAAATTAGGATTTAGGAATTAGACATTAATTGGTCATTAGACATTAGAAATTAGTCATTAATTAATTACCTTCTCCATCTCCTCGCCTTCATAAATCCGGATCCCGCGCTTGCCGAGCTCGTTTAAGAACTTGCGCGGCTCGATAATCGCCTCGGGGGCGACCACGCCGGTAACATTCTTTTTGATCTCCCCGCGTCCGACCATCTGGGCCCCGATCGAGGCCGGGATCCCGGTGAGCCGGGCCATCTTTTCCGCCGCCCCGAAGACCAAGTGCTGTTCCTTGCCATCCATCTCCCCGTAGATATCCACCCGGAGACCGGCGCAGCCCGCTCCGCTTTTTCCAGTCGGGCCGAGGATGGGCATGAGAATCCGGGTGAACAGATCGATCTGGCGGGGGGAATCAAACAGGTGCAGCCGGGCGGACCCGACGGTGATCTTCTGCCAAAAGTGTGGGGTGAGGCCGCCTTTCAGGGTCACCTCTTTCAATCCGGGAATAAACCGGGGGATGGTGACCGGCTCGGGGTGGCCGACATGCGCGACCGGGCAGTTACCGATCGGGTGGGGGAATTTTAAAACTTCCGCCCCGCTCCCGGCTGGGATCATTGTCTGCTGGCCGTTCAGGAAGCTCGGGATTTTCCCGGCGAAGATGTGCATGGTGTGCTTGACCACCGCGGTTCCCTCGGAATCGTTGACCGCCCCGGACCAGGCGACGTGAATTTTGTTCACCTTGCTGAGGCGATCCGCCCCCAGGCGCGCGAGGACATTGGAGAGCCCGGGGGTCCAGCCCATCCCGGTCAGGACCAGGCCCTTTTTCTCCTTGACGTAACCGTCCAGCCCGAAAACGGCCAGGGCGGCGTCATAGTCATCGCAGATGGAGACATATTTAACCCCGGCGTCCACGGCCGCCTGGGCCACTTTTTTCTCGAAGGTGTAAAAGGGGCCGATGGTGGAAACTGCGACGTCAAAACCGGAGATGGCGGCCACCAGGCCTTCGTGATCGCGGGCGTCGATCCCGCGCACCGAAACCTTGGCCTTGGGATTGGAAAGGTCATCCTTGATTTGGTCCGCCTTGATGATGTTGAGGTCGGCGATGACCACTTCCTCCACCCCCTCGCTCTGGACCAGGTCGGTAACCACCTGCCGGCCCATGTCCCCGGCACCCCCTAAGGCAATCACTCTCATTCCGGTTCTCCTTCCTTCTGGTTTTTCAGTTTCAGAAGCTCCTTATAAACCGCCCGCTTCGGAATCTTCCGGGTCGCGGAAACGATCTCCAGGGTTTCCTCTGGGCTGAAACCGGCCTTCCGGAATTTCTGGATCTCCGCACCAAGGTCAAGGTTTTCACCGGGGGCTTTCGGCTCCTCGCTTCCGGCCAGGATCACGGTGATCTCCCCCAGCGGGGTGGGCCCGGAGAATTCCCGGGCCAGGTCCGCGAGCGGTCCCCGGCGGATCTCTTCATGAATCTTGGAAAGCTCCCTGACCACCACGGCCTCCCGGTTACCCATTATCTCATAAAGATCGTTCAGGAGGGCGGGAAGCCGCTGGGGAGATTCAAAAAAGATCAGGGTATCCTCCTCGAACCGGAGCCCAGATAAAAACTCCCGCCGCTCGCCTTTCCGGGAGGGGGGAAAGCCGGCAAAGCGGAAAGCGTCCCCGTAGAAACCGGAGGCGGAGAGGCTGGCCGTCACCGCGGAAGGCCCGGGGACCGGCTCCACCGGGATGCCTTCCGCCACCGCCCTTTGCACCAGGTAGGAGCCAGGATCGGAAACCCCCGGGGTTCCCGCGTCGGTCACCAGGGCCACCTGCCGGCCCTCCCGCAGGGCGGAGATTAATTTGGGGGCGGAGGCCCGCGAATTAAATTTATGGTAGGAGAGAATTGGTTTCTGGATCTCGTAGTGGGTCAGGAGCTTGCGGGTTCTCCGGGTATCCTCGGCGGCGATCAGATCCACCGCTTTCAGGACCCGGAGGGCCCGGAGGGTGATGTCCTCGAGATTTCCGATCGGCGTCCCGATCACGTAAAGCCGTCCCGCTCCCGTCATGGTTTTCTTCCTGGCCTTAGCCCCTCCTTTGTCGGGATAAACAGGCTAATGCGCTCCATCTCAGATGAGATGATAGTATAAAAACCTCTCCGGACAAAATATTTCGGGTTTGGGCCGGGGCGGGGAGGTTTCGCGAAAAACAGTTTCCATTATTTTTTTGACCGGATAAAATGGAGGGGTCGGGATTTTTGGAAAACAGCCTTGAGCGGGGAAAAGGAGATTGGTCATGCCCAGGATCGTCGATTTGAGCGTGCCGCTGGAAGAGAGCCCTTCCGAGCCGATGATGCCCCAGATTGAATACCATGCGCATAAAATCGGGTCCAAGACAATGCAGACCTTTTTCAACTGCGAGGAGAAGGACCTCCCCGGGGGCCTGGGCTGGTCCGACGAGAAGGTCACGGCCATCACCCACGCCGGCACCCACCTGGACGCGCCCTATCATTTCTACCCCACCTCGGAGGGCCGCCCGGCCAAGACCATAGACCAGATCCCGCTCGAGTGGTGCTACGCCGACGGGGTGGTCCTGGATTTCCGCGGGAAGCCCGACGGCTACGGAATCACCGCGGCGGACATCGAAGCGGAGCTGAAGCGGATCAAGTATAAAATCAAGCCTTTCGACATCGTGATGATCGAGACGGGGGCGGATAAGCACTGGGGGAGCCCGGAGTATTTCCTCCAGGGCGCGGGGATGACCCGCGAGTCCACCCTCTGCCTGATCGAGAAGGGCGTCAAAATCATGGGGACAGACGCCTGGGGATTCGACCGGCCCTTTTTCGCGATCGCCAAGGAGTTCGCGGAGACCAAGGACCGCCGGCTGATCTGGGCCGCCCATTTCACCGGGATCGAGCGGGAATATCTCCACATTGAGAAGCTCGCCAACCTGGATCAGCTTCCCCCCTTCGGGTTCAAGGTGGCCTGCTTCCCGGTCAAGATCACCAGGGCGAGCGCGGGCTGGTGCCGGGCGGTGGCGATCCTGCCGGATTAGGGGAAGACCGCGAATGGGTTTTGGCTCCGGGGACGGTTTATGTATAATTGAGATAGATCGGATGAAAAAACTCCAGAAATTTCTTTCCCCTTTCCTGCTTTCCCTTCTGGTCCTTTTTTCTCTCAATTCCCTCCCGGCCCGGGCCGGGGAGAAATCCTCGTCGGCGGAGAACCTTTTCGAGGTGGAGGAGGAGGTTAAGACCGAGGAGTGGAAGGGCGAGGTCGAGAAAAAACTCAAGGAGACCCCCCTCGAGCCGGAGGCCTATGTGGTTTCCGGATCGAAATACGCGCAGAGTTTAAAGGAAGCGCCCGCCTCGATGACGGTTTTAACCGCCCAAGATATCAAGGCCTACGGGATCACCACTTTTGAAGAGATTCTCCGGATGGTCTCGGGGTTGGAGGTGAAGGCGATCAACCCCGCCAACAAGCTCCAGGGGACGCGGGGCTTCTATTTCCTGACCGCCAACAGCATCCTGGTGCTGATCGACGGGCGGGAGGAGAACACCAACATCTTCGGCGGAGTCTTCTGGGGATTGCTCCCGATCTCGCTCAACGATATCGTGCGGGTGGAGATTATCCGGGGGCCGGGCTCGGCCCTCTACGGGGCCAACGCCTACAACGGCGTGATCAATATCGTCACCCGGGAACCCCGGGAGGAGAAGAACGCCCTCCTTAAGGGGGAGACCGGTTTCTATGAAACCGACCTGGGATTATATCGGGGAAACGCGATCCTGGGCCATAGTTTCAAGAAGCTTTCCCTGAAATTGTCGGGCGGCTTCGAGAAGGTGAACAGCTGGGCCGACCCGGGCCAGGAAAGCTATCGGACCTACCGCGTCTTCAGCCGCGCCGGCTACGAGTTCAGCGGTCAGACCCGGCTGGATCTCGATGCTGGCTGGGTGCGGGGCGATTCGCAGGTTTATTCCTGGATCGGGGAGATCCCCGTGAAGGGGATGGAAATGATTTATTACAACCTGCGGTTCCAGTCCGGGCCGTTCCGCCTCCAGAGCAATCTCCGCCAGCAGTCCACGGGCTTCAGCCTGGTTTCCCCGGCCATCTCCAACCTTTCCCCGGCGATAGTCTCCTTACTGAAGGGCATGGGGATAAACCTGGATTTCAATTTCCACGCCTTGATCCACAACTCCGAGACCCGGCTTGAGTATTCCCGGTTCCTGGGGCAGAAGAACCGCCTGACCGCGGGGATTACCTATCTCTTCAATCGTTTTGACACGAAGGCCATTGTCACCTCCCCGCAGTGGGAGCACCGCGGGGGCGTGTATCTCCAGGATGAGTTCCGGCCGGTAGAGGACCTCCTGGTTTACGTGGGGGCCCGCTACGATTACAACTCCGCGACCCAGGATCAGGATATCGCAGGCTCGGGGATTGAGGGTGATTTTTCCCCCCGGGTGAGCCTGGTTTATCTCCTGGGTTCCAACCAGTCGGTGCGCGCCTCCTTCGGGCGGGCCTTCCGCAAGCCCTCCTTCTTCGAATCCCAGATGCACCTGAAAACTTTTCAGCAATTTGAAAATCTGGAGGCGTTCAGCAGCTACGCGGACTTCTTATATTCCCCCGACGTCCGGAACGAGCACGTTAACAATTATGAACTCGGTTATTTCAACCAGTTCTCAAGAAGGTACACCCTGACCGCCGCGGTTTTCTTCAATCAGTATCTGGACACCCTCTATTTCGCGGAGGATTACCGCTACCACAATATCCCTTACTATGCCAACACCTACGGGGGGGAGGCCAACCTGGACATGATCCTCCCCTACCAGTGTCGGGGATTCGTCAATTACAGCTTCCTCAGGGTTTACGGGATTTCCCAGGACTCGAAAGACCGGATCGCACCCATATTTCCCCGCCACCATGTCAACCTGGGGGTCCGCTGGCTACCTTCCTCCGGGCCCACCTTCGCCCTGCTTTTCCACTGGGTTTCCGGGTACAAGGACTGGATGTTGGACCCGGAAAATAGCAATATCATGACCGGGCTGGAAAATTATCCCGGAGACCTGGGGAATTATTTCCTGGTTAACCTGCAGGCTAGCTACCGCTTCTTTCGGAACCGGCTCGAGGTCGGGGCCAAGGTTTTCAACCTTGTCGATGACCACACCCGGCAGTATCCGGGCGGGATCTTCGCCGATGCCGAGCACCCCGGCCAGCAAAGGAATTACGGCGGGGAAGAGCCGGTCCTGACCGCCATCGGTTTCGTCGAGCTTTCTTATTAATTAACAGGTTGGGTTAATCGGTTACGGTTGCGCGGCTCGTATCGGTTGGGTCATTCGGTTATGGTTTTAACAAGTCCGCTGGACGTTAACCGTTAGACGAAACGAGCAGCGCAACCGATCAACGTAAACCGTTTCTAAAAGCCCCCTTTTTCTGTCTTAGGGCTGCTTCAACTCCCCCCCGAGCCCGGTGAAGGAAATCACGACGGCGAAAAGGTCGTTTTTCGTTCCGGGCCGGTCGGTGTACCGGAAATTCAGGAGATAGCAATCGCAGAAGGAAAGGTAGGAAAGGTTATAAATCCCCTCCATGAAAGCTTTTTGTTTGAGCGAGAAAGTGACCCCTCCGCTGAGGTTAACATGCCGGTAAAGACTGAGGTTCAGGCTTCCGGTAAGGTCATCGGCGGCTTGCCGGCTGTATTCGGAGTTTAAAAAGTCCGAAAGCCAGACCCGGTCCAGGTCCCCCCGTCCCTGGCTTTCCGGAAAGCCCTTGATCTTCCGATACCCGAGGACGGCGTTGAGGGTGCTGGGGACGAGCGGAAGATTAATTGAGGCCCCGACATCGGTCAGGCCTTTCCCGTGGAGGTTATAAATCCCCGAGGAGCGGACTCCCCAGTTATCCCAGTTAAGGTTGATCCGGGAGAGGACGTCGGAAAACCCCCCTTCCTGGAGATCGTAAAATTCCCGGGCCTCGAGCGAGAATCTCCCCCGGGTGGCTCCGGGGCGCGACCGGTAGGCTAGCTCGGTGGCCAAGCGGTAAGGCAGGAAACGGCGGTCGCCGATCAGGTCCAGCTCATCGAGATCGGGGACCTGGGCTTTCCGGATCAGGGTCCGTTGGGAGAAACCCGCCTCGGCGCTAATCTGGTGGCGGAAGCCGGATCCGTCCGGGCGGAGGAAAGCCCGTTCCCAGCCGGTCTCGAGCTTGGCCTCCCCCGCGAATGCGGCCTGGTGGCGGAAGCTCCCCCCGCCGGCGGTCTGCCCGTCTTCCACCGGAAGCGGGAAAACCTTCTCCCAGCCGGCGTCGCCCGGTTTGACCCAGTAAGCGACCTCTTCCAGGCCGGCCTGTCCGGAAAACCCGACGCCCCCGAGGATCGGGAGGGGGATTAAAACCCGGGGAAAGAGATGCAAGCGCGGGGCCGCTTCGATCTGGTTCTGGAGATTGGTGAAGCTGACGAAGGAAACCGGCCCCTGAAACCGGATCGGGGTTTTCGGGATGGTGAAATCCACCAGTTCCAGGGTGAGGTTGGGCAGGCGGTGAATCTCGGGCGCCGTGCTGGGGAGATTATTAATGTAATAATCCGCCTCGGCCACAGTCAGAAGTCGGTCGCCCCGGTTCCGCCAGTATCCACTGGAATAAGAATATTGAGTGCTCCGAGTCTGGAGATTTCCGCCAAACTCAGCCTGGTAGCTCTGGTTTTGCATATTGACATCCACCCCGGCCCAGTCGCGGGGGGAAAGATCGTGTTCGTGGGTGAAATGCAGGGTGTACCAATCCTGCCTTTTGGCTTTCCCCTGGAAGAGCTCGCCCAGGTAGGCGGCTTCCAGTTTCCCCCCGGCGTAACCTTCCGGAAACCCGGGCGTCAGGCGGTAACGGAACTCCCCGAAACCCTGCGGGCCCCGGTTGGTCAGGATCTTGGCCCCGAGGGTCGCGTCCAGGGAGGGGGAGATGTTGATGAAAAAGGAATCCTCCGCCTGGAACCCGTCGCGTTGGGAATAA
>Ga0315285_10005142_pt1 | contig 13524 bp, 10 predicted proteins | sample YL17G09_36_MG_FD_203698 | JGI IMG/M metagenome (GOLD analysis project Ga0315285, IMG submission 203698) | Sediment microbial communities from Yellowstone Lake, YNP, Wyoming, USA - YL17G09_36 | ecosystem: Environmental > Aquatic > Freshwater > Lake > Sediment | place: USA: Wyoming | collected... | reverse complement strand
GTCAGAATCCCCACTGAGAACATGGATCTCGTCACCCACTTTAATTTCTCCGCCCGCCAAAACCCTGGCAAAAATTCCTTCTTTGGGCATGACGCAGTCGCCGGCCTGGTAGTAGATGGCGCAGCGCGTGTGGCAAACCTTGCCGATCTGAGTCACCTCCAGAAGAGAACTCTTCCCGATCTGGAATCGGGTTCCGATGGGAAGGCCCAACAGGTTGAGACCTTCCGTCGTGACGTTTTCGGCAAAATCTCCCGGGCCGACCTTCAAACCCAGGCGAACCATCTTGGCGATGGATTCCATCGCCAGAAGGCTGACCTGGCGATGCCATTGACCGGCGTGTGCATCGTCCTGTAAGCCAAACTCGGGGAGCAGGCAGGATTGTACCACGTTCTTTTTCCGGACTCCCTTTTTGGCACTGATATTGACCGAAACGACTTTCCCGCGTTGATCCATCTTACGGCTTTCTCTTCCGCAACACCTGCCAGGCGATCTGGGATAGGGCGGAGGGGATGTTTTTATTGCGCGTCAGAGCCTGAAGGTCCTTATCATGCAGATGGTTCAAGAATTGGATTGCTTTGGGGAGGGGGGTTTTCGGGTTGGTCACAAGGGCCAGTTTAACCTGGTATGTTCGGAGCCAGGTTCTATTTTTGCAGACCGCCGAGATGATATATTCCGGGGTATTCCTCTCCTGTGTGAAGTGTATGATTTCACTGTCCGTTAATTTCGGACTCCGCAGGACAGCCGTGGCGATCACCTTGTTCCTATCACGAATGAGCAGTTTTCTTGCCTGCCGGTTTCCCAGCATGGCCAGGCGGATCTTTTGCGGTACGGACATTTTCAGGATCATCTGGGAAAGATTTTCATGCTGTTGAGCCGTAGGCTCTTCCGGGGAGTCGAGGACCAGGTCCTGGGGAAATTGGGCGGCATCCTCTTCGCGAACCACAACCTCCTCGAGAAGTTGCATCTCCTCCGATGATAGGAGTTCTTCTTCCCACCCCTTTTCCGTGATCCGTTCCTCAATCATGGTTGAACCCCGGGTAAAGGTGCCCGCGAAAAACAATAACGGTGAACTAGGCCTCTTTCTGCTCGGGCTTGGCCGCAGCCACAATCTTTTCAGTCAAGTGGGCCGGCACTTCTTCGTAATGGGAAAGCTCCATGGAAAAGGACCCTCGACCGCTGGTCATGGAGGTCAGGTCAGGGGCGTACTTCAAAACCTCGGCCAGGGGCACCTGGGCTTTGATGACTTGCCCCTTCGGCCGGGGCTCCACGCCCAGGACTCGGCCCCGCCGGCTGTTCAGGTCGCCGATGACATCCCCCATGTATTCATCGGGCACGAAGACCTCGACGTTCATGATGGGTTCCAGGAGAACCGGGTTGGTTTCCGTCATCCCCTTCTTGAAGGCCATCAACGCCGCAATCTTGAAAGCGATTTCAGAGGAATCCACTTCGTGGGATTTTCCGTCGTAGAATTTTACCTTGACATCCACGACCGGATAACCGGCCAGGACTCCGCCCTGCAGGGCTTCCGCCACCCCCTTCTCGACTGCGGGTACGAAATTGCGGGGAACGTTCATACCCACGAGGGCGTTCTTAAATTCAAACCCGGTCCCCCGGGGTAGGGGAGAAAGCTCAAAATGCACCTCCGCAAACTGCCCCCGCCCCCCGCTTTGTTTCTTGTGGCGGTAGATGATCCCGGTCTTGGTGGATTTGATCGTTTCTTTATAGGGGATCTTGGGAGTCTGCAGGGTAACCTCCACCCCAAATTTGCGTTTCAGCTTTTCCACGGTGACTTCCATGTGTACCTGTCCCATGCCGAAGAGAATCATCTGCTTGGTCTGCTCACCCCGTTGCAGCCGGATGGTCGGGTCTTCTTCTATCAAGCGGGCGAGAGAGGAGGTGATTTTTTCCTCATCTCCTTTGGACTTGGGTTGGACGGCGAAGGACACGGGTGGAATGGGTAAGGAAATGCCCTGGTAGAGGATGGGCTTCTTTTCGTCGCAAAGCGTGTCCCAGGTGGTGGTTTCTCGCAATTTGGCCACGGCGGCGATTTCCCCGGCCCCCACCGATTCGGCCGGCTTTTGGTTCTTTCCTTCGAGCTGGAGAATCTGCCCAAACCTCTCCTTGACCTGCCGGGTGGCGTTGTAAAGGGTACCATCCGGCTGGAGCGTCCCCGACCAGACGCGGAAGATGGTCAGCTTACCCGCATACGGGTCGGCCACGGTCTTAAAAACGAAGGCCGAGAAGGGCTCCCCTTCCTCAGGTTTCCGGACTTCCTCTGCCTTGGTCACGACATTGATGCCCTTGGCGGGCTCACGATCGGACGGGGAGGGCATGTACTGGAGAATGGCGTCGAGCAACGGTTGAACGCCCATATTCTTCAACCCGGAACCGCAGAGAACGGGGAAGATGGCTTTTTTCAGCACCCCTTTCCTCAGGCCCTGCAATAACTCTTCGGGGGAAAGTTCCTGGCCGTCCAGGTACTTTTCCAGCAGGGCATCATCCGATTCGGCAATGGCTTCGGTGAGTTTTTCCCTCGCGCTCCGGGCTTCTTCCTTCAGGTCGGCCGGGAATTCCCCTTCGCTGATTTTTCCGCTGAGGTCGCCGGCAAAATAGAAAGCCTTCATGGTCATCAGGTCGACCATTCCGGCGAAAGAATCTTCGGCGCCGATGGGCAAGTTCAGCGGAACGGCTTTGGGGGTGAGAACTTTCTGAATCTCCGTCAGGGCCTGCGAGAAATTGGCCCGCTCCCGGTCCAGCTTGGAAATGAAGAAGAGGCGGGAAAGGGCAAATTGGGAGGCATAATCCCAAACTTTTTCGGTCTGGACTTCCACTCCCGAGACCGCGTCGATAACGATTACGGCTCCATCCACAGCCTGCAGGCTGTTTTTGGTATCGATGATAAAGTTGGCGTCCCCCGGGGTATCGATGATATTAATTTTGTGCTTATTCCATTCCAGGTGGTTGAAAGATGAGCTGATGGTCAGGCTGCGCTTGATCTCCTCCGGTTCAAAATCCATGATGGAGGTGCCGTCGTCGACCCGGCCCAGGCGGTCCGAAGCGCCCCCGTCAAAGAGCATGGCTTCGGCCAGGGTGGTTTTACCGGCTTTGCCGTGGGCAATAAGGGCGACGTTGCGCAGGCGGTTGGTTTCGTATTTTTTCATAACCTCTCCTTATTTTTATTGAATCTTTAAAATAGTTTATATTATGATGAAAAGTCAAGTCAAATGAAATGAGGCGACATGCCTGAGCAGGGTGGGTGACCGGCATACCGGGGGGATACCTTTAACCCCTTCCCCCAACCCCCCTTTTCTAAAGGGGGGCGAGGGGGGATTTTCACCGTTCGCGGGTGGTCAGTCGGCCATGGGCAGTTCGTTATGATAAATACTCTTTCAGGGATGAAGGCTTTGATCGAAAGGTTTTTGGAATACCTCCGGGTGGAGAGGAATGCCTCGGTGCATACGCTCCGAAGTTACAGCGCGGACCTGGAACAGTTCCGGAACTTCCTGTTATCCTCGGAGCTCCATGTGGATAAAAAAAATGGGGATGTGGCCGTCGAGAAGATCGACCACCTGGCGATCCGGGCGTACCTGAGCCATCTCTACCGGGGCCATAAAAAATCTTCTCTGGCCAGAAAGTTGGCTGCCCAGAGAAGCTTCTTCAAGTACCTGGTAGAAGAGGGGCGCTTAGCCCAGAGCCCCGCGGAGATCGTGGCGACCCCCAAACAAGAAAAGCCTTTACCCAACTTCCTGGCCGTGGATGAGGTTTTTTCCCTGATGGAGACACCGGATCAGTCTACGACCTGGGGAGCCAGGGACCGCGCCATCCTGGAGACCTTATACTCCTGCGGCGTCCGGGTCAGCGAACTGGTCGGTTTGACCGACGGGGATATCGACTTTACGCTGGGCATCTTGAAAGTATTCGGGAAAGGGCGGAAGGAAAGGATCGTCCCCATCGGGGAGAAAGCCCTGGCCGCCATGCGAGAATACCTGCCGCAGAGGGATGGGATTATAGCCGGTTTACTCCCGCCGGGGTCCAAAGCTCCCCTTTTTATCAACCACCGCGGCGGGCGGCTCACTTCCCGGAGCGTGGCCCGTATCCTGCAAAAACACATTTTAAAATGCGGGTTGTTGAGGAAGGTCAGTCCGCATGCTCTGCGGCATTCATTTGCTACCCATCTCCTGGATGCGGGGGCGGACCTGAGAGGAATCCAGGAGTTGCTGGGCCACGTGAGCCTTTCGACCACCCAGCGGTACACCCACGTCAGCGTGGACAAACTGATGGAGGTTTATGATCGGACGCATCCCCGGGCGAAATAAAAAGCATTCACCGCAGAGAGCGCAGAGGGCGCTGAGATAGCATTATGAAAAAATCTGAAGAGGAAATGCAAAAGGCCAAGAAATCAGTTGTGTTGAATGTTAATTTAGACGATAGTGATTTGCACTACAAGATTTTCTTTTCGATATTCGATTCTTGATTTTACCTAAATTGAGCGATTTTTTTAAACCACAGAGAACACGGAGAATAATTTCATAGTTAAAAAACAAAATAAGAACAATCTTTTCTCTGTGTCCTCAGGTAATAAATTCGGCAGCTAGAATATTGTATTGTTTTCACTTAACGAGGGCACAGAGCAAAGCGGAGAAAAGGAGTTTATCTTCTTGTTTTATCTCAAATTTCCTCTGTGCCCTCTGTGGTAAATCGTCTTTTTTAGGTTTTAGATATATCTCTGCGGTCTCCGCGTGCTCTGCGGTGAGAAATGAAGGAATAATGAATAGCCAGGAGAAGAAGGTAACGGGAACGACGATCCTTGCCGTCCGGCATAAGGGGAAAGTGGCCATGGCCGGGGATGGGCAGGTGACCCTGGGAAACACCGTGATGAAGCACGGGGCTAAAAAGGTCCGAAGACTGTACAAGGACCAGGTGATCACCGGCTTTGCCGGGGCCACGGCAGACGCCTTCACCCTTTTTGAGAGGTTCGAGACGAAATTGGAGCAGTATCGGGGAAATTTGAGCCGGGCGGCCGTGGAGCTGGCCAAAGACTGGCGGACGGACCGTTCCCTCCGCCGGCTGGATGCGCTGTTGATCATCGCCGACCGGGAGAGCACGCTGGTCCTCTCTGGAACCGGGGACATCATCGAGCCGGATGACGGGGTGGCGGCCGTCGGCAGCGGGGGCCCCTTTGCCCTGGCCGCGGCCAGGGCCCTGATCAAGTATTCGAGCCTGGATGCCAAGGGCATCGTCCAGGAAGCGATGCGTATTGCCTCGGAGATTTGTATTTACACCAACGATCAATTGGTGGTGGAAGAACTGGAAACGGAAATCCAACCCAAACCGGAGTTGGGGGAGAAAAATGGAAAATGAAGGCATCGGTGGAGACGGGCAGAACCCGTTGACTCCCCGCGAAATCGTGGCCGAGCTGGACAAATATGTAATCGGCCAACGGAACGCCAAACGGTCCGTGGCCATCGCCCTGCGCAACCGCTGGCGGCGGCAGCGGGTGGACGAAGACCTCCAGGATGAGATCGCCCCGAAGAACATCATCATGATCGGCCCCACCGGCGTGGGCAAGACGGAGATTGCCCGCCGCCTTTCCAAGCTGGCGCAATCGCCTTTCCTGAAGATCGAGGCGTCGAAATTCACGGAGGTGGGGTACGTCGGGCGGGACGTGGAGTCGATGGTCCGCGACCTCACCGAACTGGCGGTGACCATGGTGCGGGCGGAGGAGACGGAGAAGGTCCAGGCCAAGGCCCGGGAAATTGCCGAAGAGCGCATGCTGGACCTCCTCCTGCCCCCGGTGCGCAAGGAATCACCAGCGGAGCAGCCCGTGGCAGAATTGGAGGAAGCCCCTGACGCCCCTGAGGAGAAATTGCTGCATAATTCCCGGGAGACTTCCCCCACCCGGGAGAAGCTCAGGCAGATGCTGCGCGCGGGGAAGCTGGACGATCGGATAGTGGAGCTGGAGCTGACCCAGCGCAACCTGCCGATCGTGGAGATCTTCTCCAGCGCCGGCATGGAGGAGATGGACATTAACCTGAAGGAGATGTTCAACAGCCTGCTTCCGAAGAAACCCAAGCGGCGAAGGGTCAAAGTCCCCGAGGGGTTGGACCTGCTCACCGAAGAGGAGTCCCAGAAGCTGATCGATATGGACCGGGTGACCGGCCTGGCCATTGAGCGGGTGGAACAGGGGGGGATTATCTTCCTGGACGAGATCGACAAGATCGCCGGCCGGGAGACTGGCCACGGGCCCGACGTCTCCCGGGAAGGGGTACAGCGAGACCTTCTGCCGATTGTGGAAGGGACGACGGTGACTACCCGGTACGGCATGGTGAAGACAGACCATATTCTCTTCATCGCCGCCGGGGCCTTTCATGTCTCCAAACCATCGGACTTGATCCCGGAGCTCCAGGGCCGATTCCCCATCCGGGTGGAGTTAGAGACGCTGACCAAAGAGGATTTTATCCGCATCCTCACCGAGCCCAAGAACGCTCTCATCAAGCAGTACACGGCCTTATTGGCCACCGAGGGGATCACCCTGTCTTTTGCGGAAGAGTCTATCGCCGAGATCGCCGAGATCGCCACCCTGGTGAATCAGCGCACGGAGAATATCGGCGCGCGCAGGCTGCACACCATCATGGAAAGAATTTTGGACGAGATCTCTTTCGATGCCCCCGATCGGGTCGAAAAAAAAGTAAAGGTGGATGCGAGGTATGTCCAGGAGAAGCTGGCCGAGATCATCAAAGATGAAGACCTCAGCCGGTACATCCTTTAAAGCAGTTATGAGTTGCGGGTTACGCGTTTCGAGTCAAGCCCCCTCACCCTTCCCCTCTCCCCCGCAAACGGGGGAGAGGGCGGGGGTGAGGGGGAAGGATAAAAAAGTTTAAAGTTGAAAGTTTAAAGTTAAAGAGCTAACGACGAAAGCCAAAGACCCAAGGAAATAGAAAATGCAGAAGCTGATCGATAAGGCGGAAGTTCTTCTGGAAGCGCTGCCCTACATCCAGCGATTCTTTAACAAGACCATCGTGATCAAATACGGCGGGCACGCCATGGACGATGAAGACCTGAAGGTGGGCTTCGTCCGGGACGTAATCTTGATGCGCTACATCGGGCTGAGCCCGGTCATCGTCCATGGGGGCGGGCCGCAGATTGACGGCATGCTGGAAAAGATCGGCAAAAAATCGAATTTCGTAGAAGGGATGAGGGTGACGGATGGCGAAACCATGGACATCGTGGAGATGGTCCTGGTGGGGAAGATCAACAAGGAAATTGTCTTATTGATTCACCGGTACGGTGGCCATGCGGTGGGCCTATCGGGAATGGACGGAGGCCTCATCCGTGCAAGAAAGTTATGGATTATGCGCCGGGGAGAAGATGGGCAGGAGAAAGAGCCGCTGGACATCGGCCAGGTCGGGGAGGTGGAGTCCATCCATCCTGAGGTCATCGAGACGATCAAGAATAACAAATGGATTCCGGTGATCGCCCCGGTCGGCGTGGGCCCGGCGGGGGAGATGTACAACATCAACGCCGACCTGGTGGCTGGAAAAGTAGCCGCCGCTCTTCAGGCGGAGAAGTTCATCCTGCTCACAGATGTCGAGGGCGTGCTCGACCGAGAGAAGCGCTTGATCTCCACCATGAACGCGGAGATGGCCGGCCGCCTCCTCAAGGAAGAAATTATCAAAGGGGGCATGATCCCCAAGGTAAACTGTTGCTTGCAAGCCCTGCGGGAAGGGGTTAAGAAGACCCACATCATCGACGGCCGGGTGAAACATGCCATCCTGCTGGAAATCTTTACCGACGAGGGGATCGGAACCCAGATCTATTAAATTATTTTACCGCAGAGCACGCGGAGAACGCAGAGGAGTAGATAGAATAAAAAGTCAAATACCAAATACTCAAAATAAACTTTGCAATCTAATTTTTAATTTTTGTATCGTGGTTTTTATTTACCTCGGCGGTCTCTGCGCTCTCCGCGGTGAATAAGTATTGGAAAGGAAAAAGATGAAAAACGAGGATGTGATCAAAATCTCTCAAGAAGTGCTGGCCCAGACCTATGGGCGTTTCCCTGTGGTCCTGGTTCGGGGAGAAGGGTGCAAGGTCTGGGACGTGGAGGGGAAGGAATATCTGGATTTCGTGGCCGGGATCGGAGTCTGCAACCTGGGCCATTGCCATCCCAAAGTGGTGCAGGCCATTCGCGAACAGGCCGGCAAACTGCTGCACGTCTCCAATCTTTACCATATTGAGCCGCAGGTTCAACTCGCCCAGCTTTTGGTCAAGCATTCCTTCGCCGACCGGGTCTTCTTCTGCAACAGCGGAACAGAAGCCAACGAAGCCGCCATCAAGCTGGCCCGCAAGTACAGCCAGGACCATTTTGGACCGGGGAGGTTTGAGATCATCTCGCTCCTCAAATCCTTCCACGGCCGAACCCTGGGGGCGCTGGCAGCCACGGGGCAAGAGAGATTTCATAAAGGGTTCGAACCGATGTTGCCGGGCTTCAAGTTTGTGCCCCAGGGGGACCTCGCCGCCATGGAAGCGGCAATTAGCCCGGCCACCTGCGCCATTATGGTGGAGCCCATTCAGGCCGAAGGGGGGGTTAACCTGCCGGACGGGGGCTATCTCCGGGCCTTACGGCGCCTGTGCGAACAAAAGAAGCTCCTCCTCATCTATGATGAGATCCAGGTGGGGATGGGAAGAACCGGAAAGCTCTTCGCCTATGAGCATTATGGAGTTCCGCCCGACATCATGACCATGGCCAAGGGATTGGCGGGCGGGGTGCCGATCGGGGCCACGCTGGCCACGGAGGAAGTGGCCAAAAGCTTCACTCCGGGCACTCATGCGGCGACCTTTGGGGGGAATCCGCTGTCCACGGCCGCGGGGGTTGCAGCCCTTCGGGCCACGATCGAGGATGGAATCCTGGAGAACTGCCAGCGTTCCTCCGCGCATTTTATGACTCGCTTGGAGGGTTTGAAAAAGAAATATTCGTTCATCAAGGAGGTTCGGGGCAAGGGGTTGATGGTCGGCATGGAGCTGGACCGGGAAGGGAAAGGGGTGGTCATGGATTGCCTGAAAAGGGGCTTCCTGATCAATTGCACCGTTGAGACCGTTTTGCGATTCATTCCCCCTTTGGTTATTACCCCACCGGAGATCGACCGCCTGGTAAAGGCATTGGATGAAATTTTTTCTGGCTGGAATTGAGGGGGAAATGAACAAGCGCGACCTGCTGAGCCTGACGGATCTTTCCCGGGGCGAGTTAGACCGATTGCTGAAGAGGAGTATTGAACTCAAGCGGAAATGGCAAAGAGGCCTGTCTTATCAGCCCCTGGCCGGGATGTGCCTGGGGCTCATTTTTGACAAGGCTTCCACGAGGACCCGGGTCTCATTCGAGGTAGCCATGAAGCAATTGGGCGGCCATCCGCTCTACCTCGACCCGGGGACGACCCAGTTGAAAAGAGGGGAGCCGATTGCCGATTCAGCCCGGGTGCTCTCCCGTTACCTCGACGGCATCGTCATCCGGACATTCGACCATGAGATAGTGGAAGAATGGGCCCGGTGGGCGTCCGTCCCGGTGATCAACGGTCTGACTGACCTTCTTCATCCCTGTCAGATTTTTTGTGACCTTTTAACCCTGGTAGAAAAGCGGAGAGGCTATAAGGGCATGAGAGTGGCGTACATCGGGGACGGGAACAACGTGGCCAACACCTGGGTGCAGGCTGCCTCCTTGCTGGATTTTTCCCTGGCCCTGGCCTGCCCGGAAGGGTATGAGCCCGATGCGCAAATCCTGGCGGAGGCCGCCCGCAATCCGCGGGCCCGCATAATGATGACCCTGGATCCCCATGAAGCCGTGAAGGGGGCCGACGTGGTTTACACGGATGTCTGGGCGTCCATGGGGCAGGAGGAAGAAAAGGAAATCCGAACAAAGAAGTTCAAAGGGTATCAGGTGGGCTCCGCACTCCTGAAGAGGGCCAAAAAGGGAGCGCTGGTCATGCATTGTCTCCCGGCCCACGCCGGCGAGGAGATCAGCGCCGAGGTTCTGGAAGGCCCGCAATCAGTCGTTTTCGACCAGGCCGAAAACCGTCTGCACGGGCAGAAAGCAATCCTGGAATGGCTTTTAAAGAAGCATCACCGCAGAGCACGCTGAGAACGCAGAGGAGTAGATAGAATAAGAAGTCAAATCCCAAATCCCAAATCCCAAATAATTCCCCAGATTTCAATTTTCAAATTCTTGGGTTTGGGACATTGGATCTTTGAATATTGATGGTTTCGTAAAAAGTCCATCTGCTGCGTTGCGCTTCAACTTCGTCGTTGCAGCGTACGTGTAAGTACGCTTCACTCCTCAGTTTTTGCGCGCCTTGCATCTGGATCTTTTTACAAAACCATCGTTCTGCTGACTTTTTACGACTTCATCAATATTGGCGATTGTTTGGGATGGGGTGCTTTGAATTTAGAATTTTTTCACCTCCGCGTTCTCTGCGCTCTCTGCGGTGAAAAAATAGAAAGGGCTTTGCCCATAGAATGATAGGAAGGCATATGAAAGAAGGGGTAAAGAAGGTGGTCCTGGCCTATTCAGGGGGGCTGGACACCTCGGTAATATTAAGATGGTTGATTGACACCTACGGGTGTGAGGTGGTGGCCTATGCGGCTGATTTGGGCCAGGGAGAGGAGCTGGAAGGCCTGCGGGAGAAGGGGCTCAAAAGCGGGGCCAGCAAAGTGTACATCGAAGACCTGCGCGAGGAATTTGTCAGAGATTTCGTTTTTCCCATGCTCAGGGCCAACGCCGTCTATGAGGGAGGGTATTTGATGGGCACTTCCATCGCCCGTCCCCTGATTGCCAAGCGGCAGGTGGAGATCGCCCAAGCAGAAGGAGCCGACGCCGTCTCCCACGGGGCCACGGGGAAGGGAAACGATCAGGTCCGGTTTGAGATGACCTACATGGCCCTCAGCCCCTTTATCAAAATCATCGCTCCCTGGAAGATCTGGGACTTCAAATCCCGTACTGACCTAATCCAGTATGCCAAGAAACACGGGATTCCGATACCGGTCACCCAGGAGAAACCGTACAGCAGCGACCGTAACCTGTTACACATCAGCTTCGAGGGAGGCATCCTGGAAGATCCCTGGGCGGAGCCCCCCGAGGACATATACGTCCTGACCCGCTCGCCGGAGGAAGCTCCGGATAAGCCCCTCTACGTGGAGATCGATTTCGAAGGGGGGAGCCCGATCGCCGTCAATGGCAAACGGATGTTGCCTGCGGAACTTTTATCCGAGTTGAATCGCTTGGGGGGAGAAAATGGAATTGGGCGGGTGGATATGGTGGAAAACCGGTACGTGGGAATGAAGTCCCGCGGGGTTTATGAGACTCCCGGGGGTACGATTCTCCATGCAGCCCATCGCGCCGTAGAGTCCATCACGATGGACCGGGAGGTGATGCACCTGCGGGATTCCCTGATCCCCCGTTATGCGGAGATGATCTATTACGGTTATTGGTTTTCGCCCGAGAGGGAAGTCCTGCAGAAGATGATGGATGAGGCGCAGCGCACCGTAAACGGCACGGCCCGGCTGAAGCTCTTCAAAGGGAACTGCACCGTAGCGGGAAGAAAATCCGCCGACTCGCTGTACTCCTGCGATTTTGCCACTTTCGAGGAAGACCAGGTCTACGACCAGAAAGATGCCGCAGGCTTCATCCGCCTGAACGCTCTGCGCCTGCGCATCCGCGCGCTGGTGAAAGAAAGGCTGTGCAAATGATGCTCCCGTAACCCCCCTTTGCTAAAGGGGGGCGAGGGGGGATTTTAACAGTAAATTCATCCCCTCCCTTGGCGGGAGGGGATGAAGGGGCGGGGGAATGACTTGATTTTTTCCCGCCTAGGCGAGATTCATTAGTGTAAAACTTTTGTTTCGAGATTCGGATTTCGAATTTAAAGATGATGACATTAATAGGAACAGGGCACGTCATTCCCGCGAAAGCGGGAATCCAGAAATCCCGCCACAGGCGGGATGGATTCCCCCGTATCAAGTGCGGGGCAGGCTTAGTCAAGCCCGGATGACAAACAGCAAAAAATTTATTTTGTTGTGTATAGATATTGCGCCTAGAGTCTTCCTTTGAAACGAATAGTCCCATCCATCTTCTTAATCCCCCTGCTCCTTCCGTTGGCCTTTTCAGGTTGCGGCATCAAAGGCCCGCCCGTCGCGCCATCCAGCACAAACCCCGCTGCGGTTACAGACTTGCGCGCTTGGGCCCGGGAAGGGAGAATCTTCCTGGCCTGGGGCTCGCCGACGAAAAATACCGATGGGTCTAATCTGGAAGACCTGCTGGGTTTTAGAGTTTTTCGGCAGAGCCGCCCGCTGCCCCCTTCTCCTTGCCTGGATTGTCCCCTTAAATACGAGGCCGTGGCGGAGATCGATGTAGAATATCCCCCCCCGGAAGCCCAGGTAGAGGGGGGAAGGGTGCTATGGCGTGAGACCGCCCTCAAAACGCAAACCGAGTGCACCTACATCGTCCGGGCCTATAGTTCCTATAAATCCCCCAGTCCGGAGTCGAATCCGGCAACAATCTTCTGGGATGACCCTCCCGCCGCGCCCACAAAAGTCATCGTGCGGAGTGAAGATAAGGCCCTGAGGATAGGCTGGGAATTTACTCCCCGCCTTGTCACCGGAAAGGAGATGGCAGATTTCTCGGGCTTCAACCTTTACCGCCGCGGCGAGGGGGAACTCTTTGGTTTTTTTCCACTGAATCCCGACCTCATCAAGGAAAACCGATTTCAGGATGCAGTGCTGGAAAACGGAAAGCGCTATTATTACCAGGTGCGGGCTGTGCGCAATTTCCGGGGCACGCTCATCGAGGGCCCAAGTTCCGGCGTTGCAAGTGGTATTCCGGAAAAGCTGACCCCGCCCTCACCGCCGACCGGCCTGGTAGCGGCGACCCAAAAGGAAGGCGTAGCTCTGCGCTGGAACCCAAATCCCGAGCCAGACGTCGCCGGCTACAATGTTTACCGGCGAGAGAAAGGGGAGAGCGCCTTTACCAAAATCAACCCGCAATTGATCACCGAACAATACTTCCTCGACAAAGAAGCAGATCCGCAAAAAACCTACTTTTACCGCCTGAAGGCTGTGGATACCTCCCCGGCTAGGAACGAAAGCGAATTTTCTAAGGAAGTGGAGGTCTCTCCTTGACACAGGGTAGATCTTGACCCTTTCAGCTTGGGCTTATACCCGTTTCCTGAAAAATGGCGGTACCATTGCAGACCAGGAGGGGTTGAATGTTTAATTTTTCTCGAATTTATCCGATATGAATAAAGAAAGCACCAAGAGTTTTTCCCTCGTGGATTAGGATGAATACTTCAAGAGGGTAGGCGGAGGCAGGGAAATATGGAAGATATCAAGCGATTCATTGTGCAGCATTTTGAAAAGGTTCTGGTTGGAGTTATCTTTGTGGTTGCCTTAATCGGCACGTACTTTATTGAGGAAAAGTTGGTTGTCCTCAACTTTTATTTCCTTCCCGTGCTTTTTGCAGGCTATTTTCTGGGATGCCGGATG
>Ga0315285_10005141_pt1 | contig 13524 bp, 23 predicted proteins | sample YL17G09_36_MG_FD_203698 | JGI IMG/M metagenome (GOLD analysis project Ga0315285, IMG submission 203698) | Sediment microbial communities from Yellowstone Lake, YNP, Wyoming, USA - YL17G09_36 | ecosystem: Environmental > Aquatic > Freshwater > Lake > Sediment | place: USA: Wyoming | collected... | reverse complement strand
GCCCACGTCGACTGCCCCGGCCATGCCGACTACATCAAAAACATGATCACCGGCGCCGCTCAGATGGACGGCGCGATCCTCGTGGTTGCCGCAGACGACGGGCCCATGGCGCAGACCCGCGAGCACATCCTCCTGGCGCGCCAGGTGAACGTGCCCGCCATGGTGGTCTACCTCAACAAGATCGACCTGGTGGACGACCCCGAACTGCTGGACCTCATCGAGCTCGAGGTGCGCGAACTCCTCAACAAGTACGAGTTCCCCGGCGACGACACCCCCGTCATCCGCGGGTCCGCCCGGATCGCCATGGAAGGCGGCGACCCCGTAATGGGCGAGGAATCCGTTATAAAGTTGCTCGACGCGGTCGACACGTTCATCCCCACGCCGGCGCGCCCGCTGGACAAAGACTTCCTGATGCCGATCGAAGACGTGTTCACGATCACCGGCCGCGGCACCGTGGTTACCGGCGCCATCAACCAGGGCACGGTCCACGTCGGCGACAAGGTCCAGCTCGTCGGCATCAAGAGCGAGATGCGCGAAACCGTCGTCACCGGCGTCGAGATGTTCCGCAAAATGATGGACGAAGGCCAGGCCGGCGACAACGTGGGGTTGCTGTTGCGCGGGATCGACCGCGACATGGTCGAGCGCGGGATGGTCGTGGCCAAGCCCGGGTCGATCACGCCGCACACCAAATTCGAGAGCGAAGTCTACGTCCTGACCAAGGAAGAAGGCGGCCGGCACACCCCGTTCTTCAACGGGTACCGCCCCCAGTTCTACTTCCGCACCACCGACGTGACCGGCCAGATCTTCCTGCCCGAAGGCGTCGAGATGGTTATGCCGGGCGACAACATCAAGATGCGCGGCGAACTCATCACGCCGATCGCCATGAACGAAAACCTCCGGTTCGCCATCCGCGAGGGCGGCAGGACCGTCGGCGCAGGCGTCGTAACCAAAATACTTGAGTAGTTTTATTCCGCCCAACGGGCGGATTTAGGAGAAAAGGCCGATGGCCGACAACTACAAGATTCGAATCAAACTGAGGGCGTACGATCATCGCCTGCTCGATCAATCCACCCAGGAAATCGTCACCGCCGCTCAGCGAACCGGCGCGGGAATCAACGGGCCTATCCCGTTGCCTACCGCCTTGTCAAAATATACGGTCAATCGCTCGCCTCACGTCGACAAAAAGTCGCGCGAGCAGTTTGAAATCCGCACCCATAAGCGCCTCCTCGACATCATCAACCCCACGGCGCAGACCGTGGATGCCCTGATGAAACTGGATTTGCCGGCTGGTGTGGACGTGGAGATTAAGCAATAGGCGCCGCCGTGGGCGGCGTTGGCGCTAGGAGCGCGCCCAATGCGCGTTTGCGCTGTAAAGGATTGCTAACGATGTTAAACGGACTATTGGGCAAGAAGCTGGGCATGACCCGCATCTTCACCGAAGACGGACGCTGGGTCGAGGTCACCATCCTCGAAGCGGGGCCGTGCACGGTGGTCCAGCGAAAACGGCAGGATAGCGATGGCTACGATTCCGTCCAGCTCGGGTTTGGCGACGTCAGCCAACGCCGCCTCACTAAACCCCTGCGCGGCCACTTCCAAAAAAACGGCGTCGCCCCCAAGCGCGCGTTGCGTGAGTTCCGCGTCGAGAAAGCCAGCGACCTCAAACCCGGCGACGAGGTGCGCGTCGACATCTTCCAGGCCGGCGACATGGTCGACGTCAGCGGTACCTCGAAGGGAAAAGGGTTCGCTGGCGGCATCAAGCGGCACGGGTGGAAAGGCGGCCCCGCCACCCACGGCTCCAACTTCCACCGCGCACCCGGATCCATCGGCCAGAGCGCCGATCCCGGCCATGTCATCAAGGGAAAAACGATGCCCGGACACATGGGCAACATCCGCGTCACCACACAGAATCTCGAAGTCGTCGACGTCGACGCCGCCAAAAACCTGCTCGTCGTGCGCGGCGCAATCCCGGGCGCTCCGGGAGGTCTTGTGATGGTGAAGAAAAGCGTTAAAGCGGCTGCCGCCGCCGGCTCCAGGAAAGGGGCTAAATAACCATGGCTACCGCAAAAGTCTATACAATGGACGGCCAGGAGCTTGAGCCCATTCAACTCAACCCCGCCGTGTTTGACGTCCAACCCAACGACACACTCGTCCACGAAGTCGCCGTCGCACTCATGAACGCCAGGCGCCAGGGCAACGCACAGACCAAAGACCGGTCCATGGTCAGCGGCGGCGGTGCCAAGCCGTTCCGCCAAAAAGGAACCGGCCGCGCTCGCCAGGGAAGCAGCAGAGAGCCCCAGATGAAAGGCGGCGGCACCGCGTTCGGCCCACAGCGGCGCGGTTATCGCCAGAACGTGCCGGTTCGCTCAAAACGCATGGCACTGTGCAGCGTGCTCAGCGCACGCGTCAGAGACGACGCACTGCTTGTGCTCGATTCCCTCGCACTCGACGTACCCAAAACTAAACGGTTCGCCGAAATGATGCAACTCATTTCGCCCGACCACAAACGCACCCTGTTTGTTACGCCCGCGGTCGACAAAAACATCATGCTCTCCGCGCGCAACCTCGCCAAGATCGACATTAAGACCGCGGCCGAGCTTAACGCCTTGGACGTGCTCAACGCCCACCGGGTGGTGCTTGTACGCAATGCCGTAGCGTCGCTCGAAGGACGGCTCTCATGAACTTGAATCCCAATTACATTATCAAAGCGCCCCTCCTTACCGAAGAATCTACCCTGCAGCGCGACGCTAAGCAGCACTACACATTCAAGGTCGACCCGCGGGCAAACAAACGCCAGATACAGGACGCCATCGAAAAACTGTTCAACGTCAAAGTCGTTTCTGTCAACACCATCAACTACCAGGGCAAGCAAAGCGGGCGCCGTGGAAGATCCCGGCCCGGCTTTCGCCCGGCTTGGAAAAAGGCCATTGTCAAACTGCAAAAAGGCGACACCATAGAGATTATCTAGGGAGTTTGAGAGATGCCCATTAAGAAATATAAGCCGACATCGCCTTCGCGCCGCTTCATGAGCGTCGTGGACATGTCCGGGCTCGCCGACAAGGCTCCGGAAAAAGCCCTGCTCGAGCCAAACCCGAGCAAGGCCGGCCGAAACAACCACGGTCACGTCACCATGCGCCGACGCGGCGGCGGCCACAAGCGCCAGTACCGCATTGTCGATTTCCGCCGCGAAAAAGACGGAATCCCCGGCAAGGTCACCGCGATCGAGTACGATCCAAACCGCTCCGCCAACATCGCGCTCGTCGTCTATGCGGACGGCGAAAAGAGGTACATCGTTGCCCCCTCGCAACTGGCCGTCGGCATGACCATCAATAGCGGGCCCGCCGCCGATTACCAGGTCGGAAACTCGCTCCCGCTCAAAAACATCCCGCTCGGCACCGTCGTCCACAACGTCGAATTGACTCCCGGAAAGGGCGGCCAGTTGGCCCGCGCCGCCGGGCTTGGTTGCCAACTGCTGGCCAAGGAAGGCAAGTTCGCCGCCCTCCGGCTCCCCTCCGGGGAGATGCGGCGCGTCGCGCTCGAATGCCGAGCCACCATCGGCCAGGTCGGCAACGAAGACCACGTCAACATCAGCCTCGGCAAGGCCGGCCGCAACCGATGGCTCGGAAAACGCCCAAAGGTCCGCGGCGTCGCTATGAACCCGGTCGACCACCCGCACGGCGGCGGCGAAGGCCGGTCGTCCGGCGGGCGCCACCCCTCGACGCCATGGGGCATCTCGACAAAAGGCCACAAGACGCGCAAGGAAAAGAAATCATCCAATCAGTACATTATCAGGCGCCGAAACGCCTAACAATAGTAAGTTGTAAAGGAGAACGTAACTGTGCCACGGTCGGTAAGTAAAGGCCCATTCGTAGACGGTCATCTGCTCGATAAAATCCGGGCGCAAATCGCCAGCGGCGACCGCCGCGTCATCCGCACGTGGTCAAGACGATCCACCATCATCCCCGACATGGTCGGGCTGACCATCGCCGTGCACAACGGGCAAAAATTCATTCCCGTGTTCGTCACCGAGAACATGGTGGGCCACAAGCTGGGCGAGTTCGCACCCACCAGAACGTTCCGAGGCCACCCCGGCGGAAAGAAAGCGACAACGACGAAGTAACCAGGGCGTGGAAAGCGCACCCGGTAACAGGAGATTAGGAAATGGCGGCTGCAATAGCTCGAGCGAAATGGTTACGGATCGCGCCGCGGAAAGTACGGTTGGTCGTCGATCTCATCCGAGGAAAATCCGTCGGCGAGGCAAGAACCATCCTGCTCTACACCGTCAAGCGCGGGGCGCCCATCGTCAGCAAGGTCCTCGAATCGGCCGTGGCCAACGCCGAAAGCGCCGCCGCCGAACGACGCGAACGAATCAATACGGACGACATGATTATTACTAAAGTTTATGTGGACGAAGGGCCGACGCTGAAAAAGTTCCAGCCACAGCCAAGAGGAAGGGCCACCCGCATCCGAAAGCGCGCCAGCCACGTCACCCTTACCATCTCGGACGCGTCAAAGCAATAAAGAGGAGATTATCGTGGGTCAAAAGGTACATCCTAACGGGTTCAGGCTCGGCATCATCAGAAACTGGAGTTCCGTGTGGTACGCCGGCCGAGATTACGCTGAATTACTCCATGAAGACCTGACGCTGCGCGACTACATCAAAAAGCGCCTGTACAACACCGGCGTCGCTAAAATCGACATCGAGCGAGCCGGCCGGAAAGCAAAGGTCCACATCCACACCGCGCGGCCCGGGCTCGTCATCGGGCAGCGCGGCGCTGAGGTCGACAAGCTCCGGTTCGAACTCGAAAAGCTCACCGGCCGCGAACTCCTGATCAATATCCATGAAGTACTGAGCCCCGAATTGAGCGCACAGCTCGTCGCAGAAGGCATCGCGCAGCAGTTGCAGCGCCGAATCTCGTTTCGTCGCGCCATGAAAAAGGCCATACAGAACACCATGCGCCTCGGCGCTAAAGGCATCAAGCTCCGCGTGTCCGGCCGGTTGAACGGCGCCGAAATCGCCAGAACCGAGCCCGCTCACGAAGGAAGCGTGCCCCTCCACACCCTGCGCGCCGATATCGACTACGGCTTCGCCATCAGCCACACCACATACGGTTGCATCGGCGTCAAGTGCTGGATCTATCACGGCGAAGTGAGCACCAATAAATTTGCAGCGGCGATTGGCGATGAAATGCCCGGCACGCGGCGGCGCGGCGGCGGCGAACGCGAGCGGGGCGAACGCGGCCCCAGGCACCGATAGACGAGCCTGACACCAATGGAGAAGTAACGTCATGTTAATGCCTAAACGAGTCAAGTTCCGCAAGCAACACCGTGGACGCCGCTCCGGGTTCACCAAGGGCGCCGCAAAAGTTGACTTCGGCGAGTACGGGTTGAAGGCCATGGAATGCGGTTGGGTCACCGCGCGCCAGATCGAAGCCGCCCGTGTGGCTCTCACACGCCACATCAAGCGCGGCGGTAAAATCTGGATCCGCGTCTTTCCCGACAAGCCCTTCACCAAAAAGCCCGCCGAAACACGAATGGGCAAAGGAAAGGGCGCGCCCGAAATGTGGGTCGCCGTCGTCAAGCCCGGAAGGGTTATGTTTGAAATCGAGGGTGTCAGCGAAGAACTCGCACGCGAAGCCATCCGCCTCGCCGGCCACAAGTTCCCTATCGCGACACAGTTTGTTAAGCGCGCATAACGGCCACAGGAGGTCGACGTGAAGGCTAAAGACGTACGCGAGTTGACGAGCGAAGAGCTCCAACAGCAACTCAAAGAACGAAACGAGGCGCTGTGGGCGTTCCGCATGCAGATGTCCTCCGGCGTCGTCGACAACGTCCGGGGCGCACGAAACGCCCGGCGCGACATCGCCCGGATCAGGACCATCCTCCGCCAGCGCGAACTCGACGAGCCGAAAGGGAAAAAGTAGGTATGGAACACCAGGAACGCGGAAATCCCAAAGAGCGCGTGGGCCTCGTTACCAGCCAGGCTATGGACAAAACCATCACGGTGTCCGTCACAAGGCTGGTCGAGCACCCCTTGTACAAAAAAGCCACCAAGCTCACTAAAAAATTCAAGGCACACGACAAAGACAACTCCTGCAAAGTCGGCGACCTCGTACGCATACGCGAAACGAGGCCGCTAAGCAAATCCAAACGGTGGCGACTCGTGCAGATACTAAAAAGGGCGGACTAGCCCCGGCAGCCGCTCGATCCCGGCAGAAGGAATCGCGCAATGATCCAGATTTACACCAATCTCGAAGTCGCCGACAACTCCGGCGCCCGAAGGATACGCTGCATCCAGGTGATGGGCGGATCCAAACGACGATACGCGCACGTCGGCGACATCATCACCGCAAGCGTCAAGGAAGCCCTTCCTAACACCGCTATCAAAAAGGGCGACGTCGTAAAAGCGGTCGTCGTCAGGACCCGGCAAGACACCCAGCGGCCCGATGGAACCGTTATCCGGTTTGATTCCAACGCCGCCGTGCTGATTAACAACCAGATGGAGCCACGCGGCACACGTATTTTCGGGCCCGTCCCGCGCGAGCTTCGCGAAAAAGGCTTCATGCGCATCATTTCGCTTGCCCCGGAAGTGGTTTGAACTATGGCAGGATTTATTTCCGCGCGCCCGTGCGCGCATTCGAGGATCGATTGATGAACATCCGCAAGAACGACACAGTGCTCGTCATCTCGGGCAAATACAAGGGGCGCCGCGGCCGCGTACTCCGCGTCTTCCCAAAAGATCACCGCGTACTGGTTGAAGGCATCAACATCATCAAGCGCCACACCAAGCCCACAAGCCGAAACCAGCAGGGCGGAATCGTGGAGAAGGAAGCACCCATCCACACGTCAAACGTCATGCCCTGGTGCGAGGCCGCAAACGCACCGTCCCGAATCGTCATGCGCCGCCTCGAAGACGGCACGCGCGTCCGCACATTCAAAATCAACAACGAGACCCTGAACGATTAGCATAAACGACTAGGAGTGGTACTACCGTGCCGGCTAGATTGAAACAACGATACAACACGGCCATTCGGGCCGAAATGGAACAACAGTTCCAGTATAAAAACGTCATGCAGGTCCCACGACTCGAAAAAATCGTCGTCAACATGGGCGTCGGCGACGGACAGGCCGAACCGCGTCTGCTCGAAGCCGCCATGAGCGAACTCGCACTCCTCACCGGACAGAAGCCAGGCATCCGCCGCGCAAAACGCTCCATTGCCGGATTCAAAGTCCGCGAAGGCGCTAAAATCGCCTGCATGGTCACGCTCCGCGGCGACCGCATGTACGAATTCCTCGACCGACTCGTCAACATCGTCATTCCGCGTATCCGCGACTTCCGCGGCCTCGCTCCAAACAGCTTCGACAAGGCCGGAAACTACACCCTCGGGCTCCGCGAACAGACCATCTTCCCCGAAGTATCCCTCGACTCCGTCGCCAAAGTCCGCGGGATGAACATCACCTTCGTGATCTCCAAAGCCGGTTCCATCGAGGAAAGCCGTGAACTGCTTAAAAAGTTTGGGATGCCGTTCCGTGCGTAACAACGGCAAAAACGTCAGTACAGTCAGCCGGGATGGTTCTGGCTGCTTTATAAAAACTGGGAGGACGTTGTGGCTAAAAAGTCACTGATTAACAAATGCAAGACTACGCCGAAATTCTCGGCAAGGGCCTATCACCGCTGCCGCCTGTGCGGCCGGCCTCGCGGCTATATCCGAAAGTTCCAGATTTGCCGCATTTGCTTCCGTACCCTGGCCCTCGAGGGAAAACTCCCCGGCGTTACCAAATCAAGCTGGTAGAAGGGTGCCTCCAATGTCAATGAGCGATCCAATTGCCGATATGTTGACCCGGTTGCGCAATGCCGCAAAGACCGGACGCACTACCGTCGATATCCCCGCGTCCCGAGTCAAAGAAAACATCTGCGCCGTACTCAAACAGGAAGGCTTTATACGCGATTACGCACTCACCGACGAGGTCCAAAAGCCCCATGCCCAGTTGCGTGTCACGCTCAAGTACGCCCCCGACAACTCACCCGTCATACAGGGGTTGCGCCGCGTCTCAAGGCCCAGCCTCCGCGTGCACAGTTCCGCCCGCGACATCCGGCCCGTCCGGAGCGGCTTGGGAATCACCATCGTCAGCACATCCCGGGGCGTTATGACCGCAAAGCAGGCCAGGGCCGCAAAAGTCGGCGGCGAAGTCATTTGTGAAGTGTGGTAACAACGTCCGGCCGGCCGGGCGATCAATGTGCCATGTGAAAAGATAGAGAGGATAAACGTCGTGTCCCGAATAGGAAAACTGCCGGTCCCGTTTGACCCCGCAAAAGTCAAGTGCGAGCTTTCCGGCCGCCACCTCAAGGTGACCGGGCCCAAGGGCGCGCTCGAGCGCGAGTTCCATCCGGATGTGACAATCACTGTCGGACCGAACGAGGTCGCCGTGACCCGAAAAAGCGACAAAGGCGAGCACCGCGCACTACACGGGCTCACTCGAGCACTCGTACAAAACATGATCACCGGTGTTACCACCGGGTTCGAAAAAACGTTAAAAGTAGAAGGCGTCGGCTACCGCGCGTCCATGCAGGGAAAATCGCTCAACCTGTCCATCGGCTACAGCCATCCCGTACTGGTCGAGCCACCCGCCGGAATCGCTTTTGCCACGCCCGACCCCGCCACTATCAAAATCGCCGGGATCGACAAGGAACTCGTCGGACAGATAGCCGCCGACGTACGTACCTGGAGAAAGCCCGAACCCTACAAAGGTAAGGGCATTCGCTACGACAACGAACGGATCCGCAGAAAGGTCGGCAAGGCCGGGTCAAAGTAACAAACGAGCGCGGCTTCTTAGCCGCCTTAGGAGTTGGATTATGGCCAGCAAGAGTCACGTGAGGGTATTGTTGGAACGCCGCAAAAAGCGTGTCCGAAAGTCCATCGCCGGCACCGCACGGCGGCCTCGTGTCACCGTGTTCCGGTCGCTCAAGCACATCTACGCTCAGGCCGTCGACGACGAGAGCGGTGCCACTATCGTGGCCGCCTCCTCGCTGGCACTGAAGATACCCGGCGGCGCCATCGAAGGCGCAAAGGCCGTCGGAAAAGACTTTGCCGAGCGCGCCCGCGAAAAAGGCATTCAAAAGGTGTGTTTCGACCGGAACGGCCGGCTGTTCCACGGACGGGTAAAGGCTCTCGCCGACGCCGCGCGCGAGGCGGGGCTGGAATTCTAGGAGAACACGATTGAGTACAGAACGAACCAGACGCGAGCACCGCGGCGATCGGCGCGAAAGAACCGAACCGCAAAGCGAATTCATCGAGCACGTCGTCAAGATTAACCGCGTCGCCAAGGTCGTCAAAGGCGGCAGGCGGTTCAGCTTCAGCGCAATCGTCGTCGTCGGCGACGGCAGCGGACGCGTCGGAGCCGCTATGGGCAAGGCGCTCGAAGTACCCGAGGCCATCCGCAAGGCCATCGAGCGCGCAAAAAAAGCCATGATAGCCGTACCCATCATCAGCACCACCATCCCGCACGAGGTGGTGGGCCGATCCGATGCCGCCCGCGTCTTGTTGAAGCCGGCATCCCTGGGTACCGGCGTCGTGGCCGGCGGGCCGGTCCGCGCCGTGCTCGAAGCCGCCGGTTACCAGAACATCCTTACCAAGTGCCTCGGCTCCAACAACGCCACAAACGTCGTTTGGGCCACACTCGACGGCCTCTCCCAGTTGAAAACCGCCGAGGCCCTCGCGGCACGGCGCGGGTTGGATGTAACCGAAGTTCTGTAATGGCGGCGGGTGGTGGAATGGTTTTAGCAAGCGCGCGGGCAACAGGGCCGCGCGCTGAAAGAGGTAACGCATGGGAATGGATTTGAGTTCGTTGAACAAGGCGGCCGAGATGCGTAAAAAACGGAAGCGCATCGGCCGCGGACCAAGTTCCGGCACGGGAAAAACCGCCGGAAAGGGGCACAAGGGCCAGAAGGCGCGCTCCGGCTACACAAAGGTCCGCGGGTTTGAAGGCGGCCAGATGCCCCTTTACCGCAGAACGCCAAAACGCGGCTTCAACCACCGCGACCGGTTCCCCTTGGCCATCGTCAACGTCGACACCCTCGAAGCCGCTTTCGACGCCGGCGCTGAAGTCGCTCCTGACCTGCTCGTCGAAAAAGGGCTCGTCGACATCCGCAGGGGCGGCGTAAAGGTACTCGGCCGCGGCGAAATCAACAAAAAATTGACCGTACGGGCCCACGCCGTGACGCCCGCCGCACGCGCCAAAATCGAAGCCGCAGGAGGTTCCGTACAACTTATCGAATTGCCCGAGAACACACGCGAGATACTCGCCCAGGAGGATTAGTTAGGTGGCACAACCTGTAGAAGCTTTCCGGAACGCATTCAAAATCCCGGAACTCAGACGCCGGCTCCTGTTCACGCTCATTATGGTGGCCATTTACCGGCTCGGCTGCTACGTCCCCACGCCCGGAATCGACGGCGCCGCGCTCGCCGCCCAGTTCATGCGCGGCGGCATCCTCGGGTTCTACGACTTGTTCAGCGGCGGCGCGTTCAGCCAGGCCACCGTGTTCGCGCTCGGCATCATGCCCTACATCAGCGCATCCATTATCGTCTCGCTGCTGATCCCCGTCATACCCGCGCTCGAAAAACTCTCTAAAACCGGGCAGGAAGGCCAGAAAAAAATCACCGAGTACACCCGTTACGGCACCATTGCACTCTGCGTCATACAGTCCATCGCTATCGCCGTCATGCTCCAGGGCATGCCCGAAGTCGTCGCAAACCCCGGCATTGGCTTCATCATGATGTGTGTGCTCTCCTTCACAACCGGCACCGCCTTCATCATGTGGCTCGGCGAACAGATCAGCGAGTCCGGCATCGGAAACGGAATCAGCCTCATCATCTTCATCAGCATCATCTCCCGCATGCCCGCCGCACTCGGCCTCATGTTCAGGATGATCCGCAACGACCAGATGGGCGTGCTCCAGGCCGGAGTGCTCATCATCCTCATGGTCATCGTGGTCGCCGCCGCCATCGTCATCACCATCGGGCAGCGCCGCATACCCGTACAGTACCCAAGGCAGGTCAAGGGCCGGAAAATCTACGGCGGCCAGCGAAACTACCTCCCACTCCGCGTCAACCAGGCCGGCGTTATACCCATCATTTTCGCCAGCTCCATCATGATGCTGCCCTCGATGCTCCAGAATGCCATCCCCGTCGTCGGCGATTTCATGAGCCGCCATTTCATGTACGGCGGGTTGGCCTATAACATCGTCACCGCCATCCTCATCATCTTCTTCTCCTTCTTTTACACCGCGATCACCTTCAACCCCGTCGAAATCGCCGACAATATGAAAAAGTACGGCGGCGTCATCATGGGCGTGCGTCCCGGACGCGCCACCGCCGATTACCTCTACAAAGTCATGAACCGGATCACACTCGTCGGCTCGCTGTTCCTCGCCCTCATCGCACTGCTGCCAAACATCGTCGCCGCCGTCGTTCGCGTAAACGACCCAAGCCACACCCTGCTCAGCTTCTTCGGCGGAACCACCCTGCTCATCCTCGTCGGCGTGGCGCTCGACACCGTCCGCCAGATCGAACAGCACCTCATCATGCGCAGTTACGACGGGTTTGCCGGCGCCGGGAAACGGGTCCGGGCGAGACGCGGATAACTATAGGATAAGGATTTCGACAATGGGACTGAGAATCGTAATGCTCGGCGCACCAGGCGCGGGAAAAGGCACCCAGGCCAAACAAATGGCTGAAAAACACCGCCTCCCCCACATCTCCACCGGCGACATCTTCCGCGCCCACCTCCGCGAGGGTACCCCCCTCGGACTCCAGGTTAAGGGCTACCTCGATTCCGGCCGCCTCGTCCCCGACCAGCTCACCTGCGCCATCGTCGCCAACAGGACCGCACAGCCCGACTGCAAAAACGGCTATATACTCGACGGCTTCCCCCGCTCTCTCCCGCAGGCCGAAGAATTCCAGCGCCTCCTGAGCGACCGCTCCGAAAACGTCGATCTCGCCATCAACATCGACGTCACCGACGCCGAGATCGTCGACCGCCTCACCGCCCGCAGGTCTTGCCCAAAGTGCGGCGCCATCTACAACCTCAAGTTCAAGCCCCCCAAGAAAAACAATACGTGCGACCTCGACGGCCAAACCCTCATCCAGCGACAAGACGACAAGGAAGACACCGTCCGCGACCGGCTCAAGGTCTATCACGAAACCACCGAACCCATTATCGATTATTACGACCGTCAGGGCGTGTTGAAAACCGTGCCAGGCACCGGGTCCACGCCAGACGCCGTGTTCAAAAAAGTTGAAGAGATAGTTTCCGCGGCGGGAGCTTCCTAGTCGTGATTGCCCTTCGTACAGAAAGGGAAATCAACATACTGCGCGAAGCCAATCTGATAGTTGCGGAAGTGCTTGCGACACTCGCGGACGCCGTGCGGCCCGGGGTGACCACGGGCGAACTGGACGAATTGGGCGAGGCTCTCATCCGCCGGAAAAACGCCATACCCTCGTTCCTCGGCTACCGCGGCTACCCAAAGGCCACGTGCATTTCCGTCGAGGACGTTATCGTCCACGGCATTCCGGGCCCCCGCAGGATCGAAGAAGGCGAGATCGTCAGCATCGACGTCGGAGCACTCTACAAAGGCTACCACGGCGATGCCGCCATCACCGTGCCCTGCGCACGCGTCGATCCGCTCCGCCAACGACTGATCAGGGTCACCGACCAGGCCCTCGCCGCGGCGATTGCCGCCGCGCGAAGCGGCGTCTACCTGCAGGAGGTCTCCCGGGCCATTCAGGAGACCTGCGAACCCGAGGGATTCTCGGTCGTACGCGTCTTCGTCGGCCACGGTATCGGCCGCCAGATGCACGAAGACCCCCAGATCCCGAATTTCGTCTCCGGCGACCGTGGGCCCAAGCTCAAGCCCGGCATGGTTCTGGCAATCGAGCCCATGGTCAACGCCGGCGTCGCCGACGTGCGGGTTCTCAAAGATATGTGGACCGCCGTCACCGCCGACGGAAAGCCAAGCGCTCATTTCGAGCATAGCGTCGTGGTGCGCGAGAAAAGCGCCGAGATTCTGTCCGTTACGCCAAAACGGGCGTGGGGGCAGGCCCTCGTCGCTCCCGGGCGGCACGATTAGGTAAACGGTTAAAAAGGCAGAATGCAAAAAGAAGAGGCCATAGAAGTCGAAGGGACGGTCGTGGAAGCCCTTCCCAACGCCATGTTCCGCGTTGAGTTGAAGAACAAGCACATGATTCTGGCCCACATCTCCGGAAAGATGCGGATGAATTTCATCCGCATCCTGCCCGGCGACCGGGTCAAACTCGAAATGTCGCCCTACGACCTGACCCGCGGGCGGATTACGTACCGCTACAAGTAACACGGCAGCAAAAAAAACTGCCACTACGTTAGAATAACGGAGTTGGAAATGAAAGTCCGAAGTTCCACAAAAAAGATCTGTGACAAGTGTAAAATCATCAAACGCCACGGGCGCGTCAGGGTCATCTGTGAAAACCCCAAGCACAAACAGCGCCAAGGTTG
>Ga0315285_10005140_pt1 | contig 13525 bp, 11 predicted proteins | sample YL17G09_36_MG_FD_203698 | JGI IMG/M metagenome (GOLD analysis project Ga0315285, IMG submission 203698) | Sediment microbial communities from Yellowstone Lake, YNP, Wyoming, USA - YL17G09_36 | ecosystem: Environmental > Aquatic > Freshwater > Lake > Sediment | place: USA: Wyoming | collected... | reverse complement strand
GCCAGTAGCCGGTAGCCAGTAGCCGGTAACGGAAGACGGCGGAACCCGTAGAAGCAAAAAGCGGAACCTGGAACCGGGAACCCGGAACCGGATACGGCACCGGTCATAGACTGTTGAGGCCTGTTCGCTTCAGCGAGCAGGGCTGTCACAAGAGCCAAAGTCCCCCCGCTACCGCACTCCGCCGGCCCCGCTGTCGCTACCACGGCCACCACCGCCGTTGGTACTCGCCAATGCCCAGCAGCCAATTCCAGAACCCATGGCCCCATACGGCGCCGAGCAGGCAGCCGATGGCGGCCCCGCCGAGGATCAACGGCATGGGCCCCATATTCAGCGGCATTCCCCACTTCACAAAACTGGGCCAGGCCCCCAGGCCAATGATCGCTCCGGTCACCGCGCCGCAGAGGCCATGGAAAACAGCGCGGAACCAGTCGATCGGCCCAGGCGGCAGCGGGCCTGCGCGCTGTTCGAGCGTCCTGGATTCGGCGGGTCCCCGCGATGGATACGGTTCGTAGGCGTCCTGTGAGTCTTCCGGCCGGTCCTGCAAATCGTAAGGCTGGCGGCCTTCGGCGCCCTCATCGTCGTCGAGCCACTGGTCATCCTCGCCGGATCCGCCATCGGTCGCGGCGCCCTTCTGGTGCCAGCGGCTGCCGGGCACGGCCAGCCCGGCCAGGAGGTTAAGATGGTTGATGTGCCGGCGAAGCTGCCGGTTGACGGTCGCGGCGTCGGCGTCCGTGACGTAAGGCGCGTTGTCCGTGCCGATCTCCAGCTCGGCCAGACCGCCGGGCTGCTCGATCGCCTCCAGCAGGTCCGCCGCGGCCACGGCATCGCCCGCCCGCAGGCGCGCAGAGAGGCTCTCCAGCAGCGGCCACCATTGCTCCTCGCCGGTCGCCCGCAGCTTCAGCGACACCGCCTCGGCCGCCGCCGCCAGTCTCGTAAGGTTGACTTCCATCGCTCGGCATCCCCGTGGCAGAAGGGGGCATTGAGAACTCGTATGAAAACCCACGCCAACGAGTATCCCTACCAGCGCGGGCCAAGTCAATCCGTAATTGCCGCCAGAATGCCGTCGGAACCGGTTGCGCCTTGCTTGCGGCGGCAGCCCGAGGCCTGTTCGCTTCAGCGAGCAGGGCTACTGGCGTTTAACCACCAGACCGGGCAAGAGAACTTTCCGCCAGGCCGCGCGAACCCACAGGAAATCGCGCGGGTTAAAGCAAATGAAAGGCCCTGCCAGGCTCGCACGGCAACTGGCGGGTGATAGGGTTCTTTCGCCAACTCAGGATATCTGCCGGCAAGGACATTAAGAGGAGAACGCAAACATGGCACTCTTGAATCGTCGCGAGTTTCTGAAGGGTTCACTGGCGGTCGCGGGCGCCGCTGTAATGATCGGCGGCACGAAGGCGTCAGGGAAGGTAATCGGGGCCAACGAGCGGTTCCGGATCGCGGTTGCCGGCGTCCACGGCCGGGGCGGGGACCACATCGGCGGCTACATCAACCAGCCGAACGTGGAGATCGCCTACCTCGCCGACCCCGACAGCAAGGTGCTGAACCAGGCGCTGTCCGGCCTGGCCAAGAAGGTCGCCGGCAAGTACGAGACCAAGGGCGTCGCCGACATACGCCAGGCCCTTGACGACAAGACGCTGGACGCCGTAAGCATCGCCACTCCCAACCACTGGCACTCGCTGATGACGATTTGGGCCTGCCAGGCGGGCAAACACGTCTACGTCGAGAAGCCCATGAGCCACGACAACTTCGAGGGCCGGCGCGTCGTCGATGCCTGGCAGAAGTACGGCGTGGTCGTCCAGCACGGCACGCAGCAGCGAAGCGAAGCCTCCGTGGCGGGGCTTGCCGAGGCCATCCGCGCCGGCAAGTGGGGCAAGCTCATCGTCAGCCACGGCTACTGCTGCAAGCCCCGCGCCGGGATCGGCGCCAAGCCCGTCGAGCCCGCCCCGGCTGAGCTTGACTGGAACATCTGGCGCGGCCCGGCCAACATTGCCGACGACGGCTTCCACAAGAACTTCGTCCACTACAACTGGCACTGGTTCTGGGTCACCGGCAACGGCGACCTCAACAACCAGGGCACCCACCAACTCGACGTGGCCATCTGGGCCCTTGGCGACAAGCGCCAGCCCAAGGCCGCCATGGCCCTCGGCGGAAGGTTCGCATGGGACGACCAGGGCGAGACGCCAAACTCGATGCTCAACATCATCGACTACGGCGACGGGCAGTACATGTTTTTCACCGTCCGCAACGTCAACCACGAGGGCTACAAGCACCAGGTCGAGAACGAGTATTACTTCGAGGACGGCGGGAAAATCATTCGCGGCGTGTACTACCCCACGAGCGGCGACAAAGGCGAGAAGGTCAACGTCCCCAAGGGCAATGTCACGCCGGGCGGGCCCTTCGGCAGCTTCGTCACCGCGTGCAGGGCCGGCAAGCAGGAGATGTCCAACGCCCCGGCCGACGTCGCTTACTACTCCTGCCTGCCCGGGCACCTGGCCAACATCTCGTACCGGCTGGGCAAGAAGGTCGAGTTCACGGACAAGGCAGTCGACTTCGGCGACAACAAGCTAGGCCAGGCCGCGTTCGAAAACCTCCACGAGATCCTCAAGGACGGCGTGAAACTGCCCGCCGACAAGACCGAATACACCATCGGCCCATGGCTCAAGTGGGACGGCGCGAAGGAATGCTTCATCGGCGATAACGCCGAAGAGGCCAACAAGCTCAACCGCAACGTCTGCCGCAAGGGCTTCGAGGTGCCGGAAAAGGTCTGACCGCGGAAGAAGAAGCATATCTCACGCAGAGGTCGCAGAGGACGCAGAGAAGAGAAAGAAAAGAAGAAGAAACAAAAGCTGGAAGGGGATTACATGGATTATGAGATTACATGGATTAAGAGAATCATATGTGCTTTTATCCATGTAATCTCATAATCCATGTAATCCCCCTCTAATGCTTCTTCTTTTTCTCTTTCCCATCTTCTCTGCGCCCTCTGCACTGCAAACCTGTAACATCTTGTTTTTTTGACAAGAAACATTCGTGCGCTTCGCGTAAGCGGCGACTAGTGCTTTGGTTGCGGCCGAAGGCTGCGCCAGGACCTCTGCGTGAAATCCGCTTCTTCTGCTTCTTTCGCTTTTCATTTCCAGGTGGCTGCCGGCGGCTGGGAGTAGTCGTTCCAGCGGTCATCGACGCCGGCCTGCTTGGCGTCGCCGGTGTGGAAGTAGACGCGGTAGCGCAGCGTAGCGCTCTTGCCGGCCTCGATCGTCCAGTCGCCGTTTGCCTTCAGCTTCTTGTCGCCGGAGAAATCCGAAAGCCCGAACGGGTTGACCGCGCATAGCCCGTACGTCCGGGCGTGCCACGTCTCGGGGTGCCGCAGGTTCTCCGGCGCGTCGAACATCGCCAAGCCGTATCGCTTGCCCTCGACCATGCCCGAGCAGTCCACCCAGTTCGCCTTTTGGCCCCAGGCCTTTTCGCCCTCCTGGCCCTGCGAGTTGACCAAGACGCCGTTGTCGCCCTTACTGTCGGCTTGCAGTTCCGTCCTCATGCGGACCGCCAGCGGCCCGCCCTCCTTGGTGTCGCCGAACGTCACCTTGCCGTACTTGGCCTCGAAGGTCAGTTCGACGTCCAGCAGCCGCCCGGCCTCGGGCAGGCTGTACACGCGGATGGTCCGCATCTCGGCCAGGTTGGGCTTCTTGTCGGCGTCGGTCCAGTCGAGCGTCTCACGGATGATCCCCACCACCGGCCCGCCGGCCAGCAGCGGAAAACCCTTATGCACCTGCCAGCCCGCCTTGGGGCCGATAGTCCAGTTGTCAACCTTGTTGATGTCGCCGTGGGCAACCCAGATGCTCGTGTGGTGCGGGTGGTCGGTGGGGATGTTCTTGGGCAGATTCTCCTGCTGCATCGGCCACGGACGGGTCATCGCAAGCTGGCCCGGCCCATAGACCGGCCAAAGGTAAGGCCGGCGGAACTGGTTCTTGCCCGCCTTGCCGTAATCGAAGACGTAGCTGGTGAACGCCTTGTCGCCGATGGAGATGTCGATCTGCTTATCAGCCTTCTTTAGCTTGACGCGAGGTGATGCCGGAATGTACTCGCTGCTATCCCTGGATGCATCAAACTCGACGGAAAACGTCGCCGTCTTGCCGGCTGCGATACCGGCCAGAATGAACCACAGCCTGCCGTCGGCGATCTGGCAGGGCACGGGCTTGCCGTCGAGCGTCATCTGGGCATAGTTCGCGTCGGCCGGCGCCTCGACGGACACGGGCACGTTCACTCTGTCATGCTTGCCAGCCTCGACGACCAGCATCCGCGGCGCGGCTGGGGCGGCGGCAAAGTCGCCCAGCGCCAGAACGCCCGCCAATGCCAAGCTCAGGCATGCCAAGAACTTCATCGAGATGTTCGTGTCCATCGTTGTCTCCCTTTGCTCACGGCGTAGCACGGGCATCTTGCCCGTGAGTGTCATGGGCATCTTGCCCATGAGTAGCACGGGCATCCTGCCCGTGCAATACACCACAAAGACAACTACGCGCGTCCGCGCCCGCGGGATCTGCTTGCAGGCAGGCAGATGCAGGGCCAAGATGGCCCTGCGACTCACGGGCAGGATGCCCGTGCTACGCGGCCGCGCCCGTGCCGCTTGCCCATGCTACTTAACCCTATCCCCCCGCCCGTGGTTCCGCCGGCATCGCTCCCCGCGGAAGCCCCCTACTACCTATTACCTACTGCCTATTCCCTTCTTTTCTGTTGCAACGCGGGGCCTCGTAAGGGAAACTCAACGCCGGCAACTTTACGCCGTCAACTTTAGGCCGAAAGGAAGGTCAACCCCATGGCAATGAAGAAGTTCATTAACGACCCGGCGAACCTGACCAGCGAGTTGCTGGAAGGCTACGTGCAGGCGTACGGCAACAAGGTCGCGCTCAAGGGCGAGAAGCTGGTGGTTCGCGCCAAGCCCAAGGACAAGTCGAAGGTGGCGATCGTCACGCTCGGCGGGGCCGGGCACGAGCCGGCCCTGAGCGGCTTCGTCGGCCAGGGCATGCTGGACGCGAGCGTGGTCGGCGACATATTCGCCGCCCCCGGCCCGCCGCCGGTCTTCGAGGCGCTCAAGCTCATGAACCGCCCCGCCGGGGTGCTCTTCGTCGTGCTCAACCACGCCGGCGACGTGATGAGCGCCAACATGGCCATGGACCTTGCCGCCAAGCAGGGCATCAACATCCGCAAGGTGCTCACGCACGAGGACATCGCACCCGGCGCCAACGCCCCAGCCGAGCAGCGCCGCGGGCTTGTCGGGTGCATCCCGCTTTACAAGGTGGCCGGGGCCGCCGCCGAGGCCGGCAAGAGCCTCGACGACGTCTGCCGCGTGGCGGAGAAGTTCAACGCCGGCATGGCCACGCTCGCCGTCGCCCTCAAGACCGCCACGCACCCCCAGTCCGGCGGGGAAATCTTCGCCCTGGCCGACGATGAGATGGAAATCGGCATGGGCCAGCACGGCGAGGCCGGCACCGGCAAATCAAAGATGATGACCGCCGATCAGACCGCCCGGACGATGGTCGTGCAGCTCGCCAAGGCAGTCAAGGCACGCAAGGGCGACAAGGTCCTGCTGATAATCAACGGCGCGGGGGCCACCACGCTCATGGAGATGTTCATCATCTACCGCGCCGCCCGCAAAGTCCTGGCCGAGGCGGGCGTGGAAGTCGCCCGGTCGCTCGTCGGCGAGTTCCTGACCGTCCAGGAAATGGGCGGGTTCCAGATGTTCCTGGCCAAGATGGATGATGAGCTGCTGTCGCTGTGGGATGCACCCTGCGACACGCCTTATCTGACCGTGCGCTAGGAAGAGAACAGAAAGACAAGACCGAGGACGAGGACAGGGGACTGGCTCCGTAGCGGCGCGCTTTTCGCCGCGCAGGTGCCTGTCCCCGCTGTTCGATCTTGGCACGGGCCAACGACGGGGACAGGCACCGCCGAACGGCATGGCGGAGCCAGTCCCCTTCTCCGCGGCCCGCGCGACAATCGGAAGTCAGGACTTGACGCGGGCTGACCCCCGATCAGCGTGGACGGACGGAGTTGAATTTGCTGAGCAGCAAGTGGAAAATGGAAAGACTCACATGATAGGCAGCCATGAAGTAGCCGCCATGATCCGCCGGGCGGCCTCGGACATCCGCGCGGCGGCCGATGAGCTTTCACGCCTGGACTCAGCCACGGGCGACGGGGACCACGGCTTGGCGATGCTGCGCTCGATGGCGGCGGCCGAAAAGGCCCTCGCCGAGGCCGGGCAGGACGCCAGCCCCAAGGACCTGCTCTTCCAGGCTGGCTGGGCCGTGATGAGCGAAGCCGGCGGGGCCACAGGCCCGCTGCTGGGCTCGCTGCTGATGGGCCTCAGCGAGGGCTTCGGCGAACGCGCGCAGCTAGACGCGCCCGCCACGGCCTCGGCGTTCGAGGCCGCGCTTGCCGGCGTTCGCAAGCAGACCAAGGCCCAGCCCGGCGACAAGACGATGATGGACGCCCTCGTCCCGGCCGTGACGGCAATGCGACAGGCCGCCGACGGCGGAGCGAGCATCCCGGCCGCACTGGCTAAGGCGGCCGAGGCCGCCGCCAACGGCGCTGAGTCCACCAAGGCCATGCAGGCGCGGTTCGGACGGGCCAGGAACCTCGGCGAGCGAAGCATCGGCAGCGTCGACGCCGGCGCAAAGTCGATGTCGATTCTCCTGGCCGGCTTCGCCGCGGCGGTGAACGGCAATTGACAATTGACAATGGATAATTGACAGTTGACAGTTAGTGATTCGCAATTGCCGGCTGTCAACTGTCAATTGTCAACTGTCAATTGTCAACTGTCAACTGTCAACTGTCAATTGTCAACTGTCAATTGTCAACTGTCAACTATCAATTGATCGTAAGGAAAGACACTCAAATGGCAGAGGCTCAAGGCAACATCGACAGCAAGGATTTCGGCATCGGCATACCCCAGGACAACCAGGGTTACTACCTCAAGGGGTCAGCCAGCCTGGACTGGGGCGTCAAGGACCGCCTGGCGCGGATATTCAGCCCCGCCACCGGCAAGACCGTGATGCTGGCGTTCGACCACGGCTACATAATGGGCCCCACCAGCGGCCTGGAGCGGATGGACCTCACGATCGTCCCGCTGCTGGCACACGCCGACTGCCTGATGTGTACGCGCGGGGCGCTGCGCCAGATCGTCCCGCCGACGTTCAACAAGCCCATCTCGCTGCGTTTCTCGGCCGGCTCGACCGTCCTGACCGAACTGAACGACGAGTGCGTGATGGACATCGCCGAGGCCGTCAGGCTCAACGCCTCCATGCTCGCCGTAATGGTCGCCGTCGGCAGCACGTACGAAGCCCTGACCATCCGCAACCTGACCGCCGCCATCGACGCCGGCAGCCGCTGCGGCATACCCACGCTCGGCGTTACGGCCGTCGGCAAGGAACTCGTCCGCGATGCGCGATACCTGGCGCTGGCGTCGCGGGTATGCGCGGAAAACGGCGCCCACGTCGTCAAGACCTACTACTGCGATGAGGGCTTCGAGAAGGTCGCCGCAAGCTGCCCCGTGCCCATCGTCATCGCCGGCGGAAAGAAGCTGCCCGAACTCGACGCCCTCAAGATGGCCCGCAGCGCCATCGACCAAGGCGCCTCCGGAGTGGACATGGGCCGCAACATCTTCCAGGCCGACGACCCCATCGCCATGATCCAGGCCGTCCGGGCCGTCGTCCACGGCGGCGAGAGCCCCAAAAAGGGCATGGACCTCTACCTGACGCTCAAGGACGCGAAGAAATCGCGCCGTTGACCGCTGGCAGGAACTGAGTGTGGAAAAGGGAACCGGATGCCTGTTTTGCTAAAGTAGCCTGTCCCCTTTTCTCATCTATTCATATTTTCCCACTTTGTCAGTGCCATTCGTGACTGTCCCATATTTTACCCCAAAATCTCGGTCATCGTACACATACAGCCCGGATGAGCCGGTGGGCACTCAATGGTGTCATAGGGACCATCGCCAAACTTTGCGAATACCCCGCCAAGGATAATGCCATTTGGATGCCTTGCTGCGATATCCTTGCACACCGCGCAGGCATCGTCCGAACACAGCCAGCGGAAACCTTTCACTACGCCAGATTTCCTCGCGCTAATGATTTCTGCCTGATGTAGGGCACGGCTCGATTCTGTTTGCGCGATGCATTCTACGAGGGAACGATCAGCCAAATCGAAGATGGCTGAAACCCGTTTAACCATCTCGGGCAACGTATTGTTGGTGCCAAGCAACCCAGAGACAAGTTCATCCTTCAAGCGTGCGATAGCCTCGTCAATTGGAAGGCTCGTTATTTCATTAGTCGCTTGGGACAACTGAATGACCATGCGAGCAACAGCTTCGGGGATGTGAGGGTTGGTCACGTTCCATACCGATTTCTGTGCGATATCGGACAGCTTTGGGGATTTTGGCGGGATGTATTTCATGGGCGGCTTCCTTTTGATTTGTCCGGCGGAGGGGCTGCGGCTCGGGGGGCGGGGGGTTCATAATGTGCCCCTAGCTTGGTGTAAATTGATTCACCGGCCAGGCGAGTTGCTTCAACTGATCGGGGTCCAGTTTGCCGTGCTTCTGAAATGCCTCCTCCAGTTTCCTGTTGAGCCACTCGTATCCTTCGTTGGAGAGCCGTGCGCCAGGTGCCCGCATTACAGACATGCGCGGGTTGGTCTCGCCAACGCCCTTGGCAGCGTTATGCTGCGTCGTCATCAAGCTGTTCGATTTGAGTTCGTCGAATAAGTCTTGGAGTGAAACGCCGTTACGCAGGAACCCGGCGACGAATTCAGCGTGATGAACACGGAGATAGCGTGGGTATTCTTTTAGCCACGAACGCGAGGCTCCGCTCTTTTCACGCGACGCCATATCGGCCTGCGTGGCATCGTCATCCTCCTGATACGCGCTGGCGACTGCCCGCCCGCATATGATTGTCGCGTTCGGTTTCCCTACCATGCTTGCCAGGAACATGATTGCTCCGTCTTTGACCTGCCTCGGCCGCCTTGAGTAGGTGCAGACCTTGTGGCACCCTCCGCCCTCCACCCAGTCCATAACCCAGTCGCCACGGTCTCGTCGGTGCTCACTCTTCCCCATGAACTTAACAAAGGACTGGGGAGCTTGCGCCGTCCGTGGGGGACTCACGAAGCATTCCTCATTGTCCGGCATATCGGTGTCCTTTCTTTGGCTAGGATATATTTGAGGCCGGTGGCATGTTTCCCAAGACCCATCGCCGGCGGTGCTGTGCTTGCCATCCGCGGAAGCATGTCCCCAAAGACGATCCCAACGCTTGCAGCGTTTGCGATGCGGCAGTTTGGATCCCATGCCAAGAACGATAACAACGCGACGCGGGGATTCAAGGGTATTTAAGGGGAAAGGCTCGAACTACAACCGAAGAAACGACTCGGGCATGCTTCCGCAGACGCCAAACATGGCACCGCATTCTGAACCTTTGAGACCATGCCACCAGCCACATATCTTTCGACTCCAATGAACCCAGCCCCGAATGGGGCTGGCAGCGCATAGCCGGGCGGTGAGCGAAGCGAACCCCCGGTACGATGCTCTTTTGTTCCGGAGCCCCGAAGGGGCGATGGCGAGTCCGGGATCTCCATCGCCCCTTCGGGACTCATTGTTCATGGGGTTAGCCTTCCGGGGGTTCGCGAGTACGCTCACCGCCCGGCTATGCGCCATCGGCCCTTCCGGGCCTAGAAAATCGAGGATTAGCGTCGCGCTGAATTATCGGACACTCTCGGAAGCTCACGCATCCCCCCCCCGCCCTTGACACGCCCCGCGCGCCCGTCCCCGCCGACATTCACCGACCGCCGCTTACCCGCACCCGCCGTCCTTCCCCCGCCATCGCACCCTTGACACCCCCCCCGCCTCGCGCTTACGATTCGCCCCACCATGAGAGTATTATCAGGCATACAACCAACGGGCATGTTGCACATCGGCAACTACTTCGGCGCGGTGCGGCAGTTCCTCAAGCTCCAGGCCGAGGGGCACGAGTGCTTCTACTTCATCGCCAACTACCACGCCCTGACGAGCCTGCGCGACCCCGGGCGCCTGCGCGAACTGACGACCCACCTGGCGGCTGGGTATCTGGCGCTGGGCATCGACCCCGCAAGAAGCGTCTTTTTCGCCCAGTCCGACGTGCCGCAGGTGGCTGAGCTGTGCTGGCTGCTGAACTGCATCTGCCCGGTCAGCATGATGGAGAAGGCCCACAGCTACAAGGACAAGACGGCCCGCGGCCTGGCGCCGAACATGGGGCTGCTGGATTACCCCGTTCTCCAGGCGGCGGACATCGTCATTTACGACTCCAACCTCGTGCCGGTCGGGCAGGACCAGCGCCAGCACGTCGAGATGACCCGCGACATCGCGGCCAAGTTCAACCTCGCCTTCGACAAAGAAGTGCTCGTGCTGCCCGAGGCGTACATCCTGGACGAGGTCGCCGTCGTGCCGGGCATCGACGGGCAGAAGATGTCCAAGAGCTACGACAACACGATAGAGATTTTCCTGACGCCCAAGCAGACCAGGAATCGCTGCGCCCAGATCGTCACCGACTCGACCCCGCTGGAAGCACCCAAGGACCCCGACCGCTGCAATGTCTTTTCGCTGCTCAAACTCTTCGCGACGAGCGACGAGCAGGCGGAGATAGCCGCAAAGTACCGCGCCGGCGGCTACGGCTACGGCCATGCCAAGGCCCGGCTGGGCGACCTGATAAACGAGGCGTTCGACGACGCCCGCCGGCGTTACGACAAGCTCCTGGCCGATGCGGACTACCTCCAGGACGTCCTGCGGGAAGGCGGCCGAAAGGCACGCCAGGTCGCCGAGGCAACCATGCAGCGCGTCCGCGAGGCCGCGGGGATCGTGGTGCATCCGTAGGAGAAGGTCATAGCTCTTAGGTCATAGGTCTTAGGGTGGCGGAGCCCTTACGGTCGCCATTGGCATTTCCGCCATGCCGTCACAACCCGCTGGGCTTGACAGCGCGCCCTAAGAGCTAAGAGCTAGGACCTATGACCTCTGTGTCTTAGGGTGGCGGAGCCCTTACGGTCGCCATTGGCATTTCCGCCATGCCGTCACGACCCGCCGGGCTTGACAGCGCACCCTAAGAGCTAAGAGCTAGGACCTATGACCTCTGTGTCTTAGGGGGGCGGAGCCCTTACGGTCGCCATTGGCATTTCCGCCATGCCGTCACGACCCGCTGGGCTTGACAGCGCGCCCTATGAACTAAGAGCTAGGACCTATGACCTCTGTGTCTTAGGGGGGCAGAGCCCTTACGGTCGCCATTGGCATTTCCGCCATGCCGTCACAACCCGCCGGGCTTGACAGTGCGCCCTATGAACTAAGAGCTAGGACCTATGATCTTCTTTTGCCGTTTTTCAGCAAAAAGTTTTGTTTGCTTCGCCCGCCGGATTGCTACTATCACAGGCGTATGAGCGACTATCGCGTCAACCTGGAAGTCTATAACGGGCCGCTGGATCTGCTGCTCTACCTCATCCGCAGGCAAGAGGTGGACATCTACGATATTCCCATCGCCCGGATCACCCGGCAGTACGTGGGTTACGTGGAAATCCTTGCCGGCATGGACCCGAACCTGGCCGGGGACTTCCTGGTGATGGCGGCCACGCTCATGGAGATCAAGACGCGGATGCTGCTGCCGGCGCCGCCGGTCGAGCAGGGCCAGGCCGGCGACCTGGAGCTCGACCCCCGTGCCGAGCTTGTCCGCCAGCTCCTGGAGTACAAGGCCTTCAAGGACGCCGCGGGCGACCTCCGCGACGCCGCCGAAACGCAATCCCAGAGGTTCGGCCGCCGGCCCGCCCAGCCGGACGGGGGCCGGGGTGAGGTGAACCTTGAGGATGTGCAGGTCTGGAACCTGCTGGAGGCCTTCAACAACATCCTGGAGGCCATCGGCGCCGACAAGCTCGCGCACCAGGTCATATACGACGACACGCCGATAGAACTGCACGCCGAGGACATTCTCGACCGTCTCGCCCGGGAGGGGCCGATGACCTTCCGCAGGATCTTCGAGGGCCGCACCGAGCGCGACCAGTTGCTGGGCCTGTTCCTTGCGATTCTCGAACTGGTCCGGCTGAAGAAGATTCTCGCCCGACAGGAGCGGAACTTCGGCGAGATCCACGTGCATCTTAACCCCGATGCGCCCGCTGACAGCCGGGAGGGCCACGCCCTCACACCCGCAAACCTGGATATCGAATCCCGCAGCCAAGAGGAACCGCCTATGTCGATGCAGGATATCCTGGAAGACCAAGCCGCCGTCGCGTCCGACGACGAGATCCGCGCCCGCCGGACCTCCGTGGTGGCACAAGAGGCCGACGATGACGACCTCGACGACGATGACCTCGACGAGGACCTCGACGACGACGAGGAAATCGACGATGACCTCGACGAGGACGACGACGATGATCTCGACGAGGACGACGATGAGGAGCGGGAAGATGAGCCCGAGGACTCCGCCAACACCGTCGTTGCCGCCGAACAGGCCGACGCGGGACAATACGTCGCCGAAAAGCCCGCCAAGCGCGGCCGAGACGATGACTCCGCCGCCGCGCCCGGGTGAGTGCGACGACGATGGACAATACGTGGTGCTCTGTCAGCGATGATTTGAGGGATCGTGGTGCCATGCTTCCGTCGTAGGAAGCATGTCTTGGCCGGGAACAGGGGACATGCTTCCTAAGACGGAAGCATGGCACCCATCAATTGACGGCTGACAGGGCACTACCCGAAAGGGCCACCAGGCTCACGTGGGAGATGAAGACTGCGCCGCGGTCGGCTGAGCGGGAAAACGCACGGGAGAAGACCAATGACTCCGGAACAGCGGTTGGCTGAACTCGGCCTGGACCTGCCGGATGCCGCCAGGCCCGTGGGCGCCTACGTCCCGGCCGTGCGGACGGGCAACCTCATTTTCACATCCGGGCAGATCCCCATGCGCAAGGGCGAACTGCTGGCCAAGGGCAAGGTCCCCACCGACGTCCGCACCGACATCGCCGAGGCGGCCACGATACAGGCGGCGCTTAACGCCCTTGCGGCCGTCAAGCAGGCCCTGGGCGACGGCGAGACGCCGGGCGAACTCAGTCGCGTCACGCGCATCGTCCGCATGAACGTCTTCATCAACTCCGCGCCGGGCTTCCGCGACCAGGCAAAGATCGCCAACGCCGCAAGCGAGCTGCTGCTGGCCGCGCTGGGCCAGGCCGGGCGCCACACCCGCTGCGCCATCGGCGCCGCCGAGTTGCCGCTGGATGCACCTGTCGAACTGGACCTGGTGGTCGAAGTGCGTGAAGAAGGTAGTAGGGAGTAGGAAGTAGGAAGGGAAGTGCCGGGTGCCGGGTGCCATGCTTCCGCCTTGGGAAGCATGTCACCGCAAATGCGGAAGCATGTCACCACAAATGCGGAAGCATGTCACCACGTATCGCGCCAGCGCAGTGCTTCTTACTACTCAAACTGACCGATTTTGAAAGCCCCGAATGGGGCGACAGTATTTGGCCGGCCCTTGGGGCTCCTTACGGGGGG
>Ga0315285_10005139_pt1 | contig 13525 bp, 9 predicted proteins | sample YL17G09_36_MG_FD_203698 | JGI IMG/M metagenome (GOLD analysis project Ga0315285, IMG submission 203698) | Sediment microbial communities from Yellowstone Lake, YNP, Wyoming, USA - YL17G09_36 | ecosystem: Environmental > Aquatic > Freshwater > Lake > Sediment | place: USA: Wyoming | collected... | reverse complement strand
TCCTGCCCTCGGAGACGCTCCTAACCAAGTACGAGTACCTCCACAAGGAAAACGATATGAGTTTCCAGTACGAGGTCACCTGGCTCCTCGGCGACGGCCGGCGGGCGAGCTCCGGCTGGCAGACGACAACCGACCCGTTCGTCTACGCGCTTTACAAGGAAAAATAGGGACAGCGGGCCTTCGGTTATTTCGTTTTGGACGGAACGAAACTCATCGCCCCAAATGCCCTCTCTTCCAGCCTTTTCCTTCAGCCCTCTCGCTCTTCCTCCGCCCTCCAAAAAATTCATGGCCGCGGGCCAGCTCTCGCACCAAATTCTCCCCGCAGGACCCTGACGAACCGGTGCGCCTGGTCGAGAGGCGGCATCTTCATCGGCCTCTCGTTCTGGAACCAGACGCCATTCTCCTTGCGGACGATCCCGCCCTTGACTTCGAGGACGAGGATGCCGCGCGCCCGGTCGGCGATCACGAAATCCGCCTCAGAAAAGTCGCCCGCTTTTATATGGATCTTGAGCGAATGCCAGGAGGACCACCCGGCGGGGAGAGCCCCTACGAGGGCATCATAGACTTTGCGCTCGGAATCCGGAGCCTGAGAAAGAAGTGTGCCACGGGGATGAAGACCGAGCCGAGGTTCACTTGGCACACTCATTTTGTGGGGACTTCTATAGTCCGTTCCTCAAGAAGTCAATTATGCCTTCAATCATCCACCGCACCTTGGCCTCTCCTACCCGTGGAGACTCTTCATGTACGAGGCGGGAGCGGATTCCCCACCAGCTAAATATTTGTCTTTTTTCTTCTCGGCTTATAAGGCCATTATCGAATAGCCCTCTCACCAACTTTTTTAAGGACACATATTCCTCATTATTCCATCCATTTATATGGGAAATATCTATATGATTCGCTTCGCACTTTTTCTTTATCTGACATTCAAGTTCCCGGCCTGCTAATATGCCCGCTACTACGTAATCTGTCTCAAGAAAAAGATCTGCGATGTGGATGTATTTTTTCTCGCCCCAGATTTGTTCGAGCGCATTCCTCGCCATTATCCGCTTAACAGTATTCGGCTCCCTCCTATAGTTTTCATAGATTTCATCGTAAGGAGGTTCCGTTTTTAACGACGTCGAATTCAATATTCTTGCCAGTGTCCAGAGGGCCATATCGACATCAGCTATCCTGGTAAAACGATATAATCCCTTCAATTCCCTCAGATCCGAGAGATAGGCCATATATTTCTGAACAGGCGTTCGACCTTTTATGTTAAGCAAGTCCTCAACGGGTGTGCTGAAAATGGCGTAATCCTCGGGAGAGACGAACCTGAGAATACAGGAGACAATTTCGATATTCTTAAGAAGGTCGAAAAGCTTCATAACGAGGTCCTCATTGAAACCCCGAAGGCCGCAAAATGCGTGTTTTAAATCGACTATGTCGGCTTCGCTAATTTCTGGCATTCTCCACCAGTCGAGAAACCGCCAGTACTTTTTATCCTCATCTCTAATAATTTGTATATGCTGAAGTCCAAATTCGACGGAGCCGGATTTAAGTGGCGCAAAAAGGTCTTCGAGTTCTTTCATTTTGGGGCCACCAAGGTCGCGCTTACTGATAATTGGAAAATACGATCCCAGTTCTTTTAGATTAAAACCCTTTACGTTGGCTCCCATTGAACCCTCTCCGACCAGTCTGTAAAAGATCGTCGCCAGGTCTCAAACAAATATTCAATTCGCTCGTCGGCCCTGCTAGCATTCTATCAACTTTCTAGAGTTAAAATCTTTTTTAGGTCGTTCCCTCTCTCGTACAAAGATCCGATTCCAAGTCCGGGATAGCTAAATAGATAAGCTCGATACCGATCAGACGTTTGAAGAAGACCTATCGCATTTCTATATTTATTGCTCAGCAGATCGTATACTTCGGAAGCGGCCGCATTCTTGAGCGCGATGTCTAAGTATCTTCGGAGCCCATTTCCGGCCCACCATTGCCAGACTCTCTCGTTGGGTGATATCCAGTCATCCATAGCCAAGTCATAGAATCGGATATGGTCGTTGGCATCTAATAGCCCATAAAGCGCGGAAATAATGAATACTCGACCTCGAAATTCTGGAAAGAACTCGCAAAACTCCGCGCGTTGGTACATCTTGCCGTTGTACCGTTTATAGGCGGGAAGGAATCTTATGTCGTTTTCCATGTTACGAATATTCGTATCAGGGCCAGGTGGTAATCCGATTTGCACAGAAAGCTTATCTCTCAAGGCAAGCAATCGGCCGAACTCAGCTTCTCCTAAAAGATCTATGAGGCGTGGCTTTATATAAATCGAACTCCCGCCCCTGATTTTTTGCCCCGAGCAGGGAATGATTATGGCTTTCATTGTTACAAGACCTAATGTTTATCGCAGACGTTAAAAAGGGCACAATCAGGACAATCGGGCTTTCTCGAATGACACCAAGTCCTCCCTATCCACCAAAGAGGCCCATCTATCTCCCCCGGGAATTCGGGATTTATCAGTCTGGCTATCTCAATCGCCGATTGATCTGTTTCAAGCTCGCAGCCGCTCAGCCGGGAAAGAACTCGCTGCGTATGGACATCTGGTTTTATATCCATCCGGCTCCTATCCAGATCCATGAATCGATAAGAAAACGCCTTCTCTATCAAGAGGATTGTCATGTTAGCGATACCGGGGCCGACACCATGGACCGAAATCAGGGTTCTTTTTACCTCAAAAGCCCGCTTCCCCTCCCATATCCTGGACGCATCTCCATCGCACTCTTCAACAACGATTTGAGTTAAATCGTGGATTGTCGATGGCGCATCATTGATATATCTTGGCCGATATTTCAGTGAATAGAGTAAGTTGCGAATTTCGCCCGACGCCATCTCATGAATCTTGCCAGGGTCGAGATGGGTAAGCCGATTTTTCAGCGCATATGGAATCGACCAGATGATCTCGGCTCTTATCCCGCGGTCCAAACAACTGGCTATCAGGAAGGCATATGGATCAGAAACAATAAGCTTGGATGCTTCAGGACTCTTGGCCTGGAAGTAGCTTTCTGGCGGGATTGATAGGGCAAATCGTAACAAGGATTCCCTGATCCCACATAATTTTCGGTTATCCATGGATACTATTCATAATATAAATTGCTTATGTAATTGACCTGCCCCCGATCAAAGTACCACCTGTAAAGCGAAATTTTCAAGCGACTTTTTTCACCACGAGCTCTTTCTTTCGCTTAAATAATACCAGGTTGTTTTTTCGGTCTTCCTGGACGTTTTTTGAAAATATTAGGAGAGGAACCGTATATTCTCTGTTTCAGTTCGAAATAAAAAGAAAGCATTTTTTCAAGATAATCATCAACAATCTTGCTTTTATCATTAAATGAAATAGTCTCTTTCCCTATCATCATCGTTGCATAAGCTAGTTTTGCTGGTTCTGATTTTGATGCTTTTATTTCTCTTACATAATCTTTATTAAGTTCATTAATTTGTATTTTCCTTGATATATACCTGCTATGCTTTGATGGTCCATCTTCAAAAGAAACTTCTTCGTAAGTAATGCTAGGACCAGTTTTTTCTGTCCCTGGCCCTATAGGTGTTCTTGTTTGGTCAGGCTTAGCTATTCGGATATGTGCAATTGCAGGCCCTGTATTTTTTGAAACAACAGTAGCAGTCAATATTACAGGATCAACGGTTTTTATCTTTCCTTCTAAAGTAACGTGTTCAGTCACAACTCCATTCGCATCGGCTTGAGAAGCTTTTAGTAACACATTATGTGTCCGCAACCCAACTATTGAAGAATCACTTATATTGAGCTCTACAAAACTATTATCTGGCACTGTGTTAGGCACAAACGCTTTTAGGGGGATTTTTGCTGTTTCTCCCGGCTCGATCCTAATTGAGGATGGCACAAAATCAAAACCATGAGGTGGAAGCACCGGCACAGGGGGCTTTCGTCCTAGCCCATCCAATAATTCTAGTTCCCTAAATTCATCTAAATTAAGAATATCCTTTGCCAATTCCAATGCTTTCTTTTGAATTTCAGTTAATCTTTTTTCCGCCTCCTCCTGTTTAAGTATTTCTATTTCAGCCTCAATGGAAGGGCGTATTTTATCAAGCTCATCAAGCAAACTTATCCAATCCTCGTTTTCCTCAAATCCAGTTCTAGCAGGCAACGGCTTCAAAAAGTCAGCATCAATATGACCTTTTATATCTCCTTCTGCATAAAGACTCTCTTCCAATCCATATGCAGATAATAGCTTGAGATCATCGACGATCGTAACACCCATATGGCGAATACTTATTGTTCCCTTTTTTGTTGGATCAAAGTATAGTTCCAAGGAAATTTTCTTTGCTCTATCTTTTGTAAGCGCCCAGTTCCTGTAGCTTTCTCCTATTCTTGGCAGATCGATCTTCATTGGCTCTACTGTACAAGAGGTGCCTTTAAGATTAATGACAATTTTTAGAAGGCGTTCCTTTAGATATGAGTCATATTTTTCAGAAAAAACCTTCTTTAATTTTTCAGGAGATAAGGGGCCGCGTGGCTTAGTTGGATCAAATCTTAATCCAGAGATTATAATTTTAATTCCTGGCCCTAATAGACTCTCTCTCTTATGGGCAGTTTCAAATTCTGCATCATCAGAACCTTCTCGTAGTGTAACCTTTATTGTTTCTGTTCCTTTCTCTTTTTTGGAGAAAAAAGTACATTTTTTACCAATTTGAATAAAACTAAACAATCCAATTCCAAGCTGACCAATTTGCGAAAAATCCAGGCTTTTTTTCGCCGAATCAGCTACTCTATAAAGAGCAGCCTCAAACTCATCTTTAGACATTCCATAAGGATATTCAATAAATATATTATCTTTTTCTAAAGTGTAAATGATACAACATGGTGAAATGGCTTTCTTAAGTTTAATAGCCTTTAGGTGCTCATCAATTGCATTGCTAATATGTTCTTTTATAGCATCAGCTGGATTTCTGTAAAGGCTTCCTAACCACATAAGCGCATTGGCTGTTTGTAATCTAATTGGGACTTTTCTCATTTTTTCCGCCCTTTTTTTCTAAAATAATCAAATCTATTGGTAGTTAAAGTAATCCATCTTTTAAATTTCTCTTCATCTCCCAGCATCGTAAGAAGACTTGATATGTAACCTACGTCACTTAAATCTAATTCTTGTCTAAATATTTCTCGGCTTGCTGGTGAATTGTCCCTCAACCATTTTAATTCATCCTCTAAAAGTAGTAACAACATCTTAATTTTTTCAGTTCTTTTTCGTGCTTCGTTGTGAATAGAATCCAAGGCGGATATTTCTAAACCTGCTATCCCTGCAATTTTTCCTACAACAATTTTTGGAGGCATCTGCTTATTCTGAAAATGTAAAAAGAGATTTTGAGGCTCCCATCCTATTTCTTCAGCTAATTTTTTTATGCTGGAAAATCTATGTTGTGATTGCCACCAGCTAAGAATTTTCATCCAAATGTTTCCCCAATATCGATCTTCCTTTTTCTCAGATTCAAGGAAATGATTTATTTTCTCCATATAATCAGGGGATGGAAATCTCTTTGTACGGCTCTTTGAAAACCATTTCCTTAGGGTGCTGTATGGAATATTTAACTTCTGCGCAAGGTCCTTTTTGGAAAGGTTCTTGAATTTGGAATAATTCTCTAATCCTAATAATAATTGATCAAAAGATGTTTTTTCCATTTTTTACCTTCTGTGTGAACTAAGTGCATTCGAAGAAAGCGAAGAATATAGCCCTAATCTTTCTTATGCCACTGCGATTTACTCATGATGCATGCCCTCCTATTATAGATTTAGCTGGCAGCCCACTCCTCCGACAGCACTTCAGCCTGTTCGAGTACCGTCTGCGTCGCCTTTTCCTGCTTATCCGGCGGGTACCCGTGCTTCCGAAGGATCCGTTTCACCAAGACCCGCAGTTGCGCTCTTACATTCTCGCGCACGGTCCAGTCTATCGTCACGTTGGCCCGCACGGTCGCCACGAGTTCCTGGGCGATCTTCCTTAGTGTCTCATCCCCAAGGATCTTCACAGCGCTGTCGTTTGTCTCAAGCGCGTCATAGAAGGCGAGTTCGTCCTCCGTCATCCCCAACTGCTCGCCGCGAGCATTAGCCTCCCGCATTTTCTTCGCCAAGCCGATCAGCTCTTCAATGACCTGTGCCGCTTCAATGGCCCGATTTTGGTATCGTCTTATCGCCAGCTCCAACATTTCGGCGAACGATCGGGCCTGCACGACATTCTTTCTCCCACGTGCCTTAATCTCTCCTGCCAGCAACTTACGCAACAACTCCACGGCAAGATTCCGCTGCGGCATACATCTGATTTCAGCCAAGAACCCCTCGGACAAGATCGAAATGTCCGGTTTCTTGAGCCCCGCTGCGGCAAAGATATCTACTACGCCTTCAGATGCGACCGCCCGCGAGACGATCTGCCGGACCGCCAAGTCGAGCTCTTCTTCCGGTTTCGCATCGCCCGGCGCCCGCTTCGCCAACACAGCCCTTACCGCCTGGAAAAAAGCCACGTCGTCACGGATTCCAAGAGCTTTCTCGTGCGGGACTGCCAGAGCGAACGCCTGTGAAAGCTCGCGGACCGCGCCCAAGAGACGATCCTTACCATTCTCCTGGGCCAGGATGTGTTCTTGCGCCACTGGCAGCAATCCCAGCCGCTGCTCGGCGGTTCCCGATATCCACCTCGACCAGTCAAATCCGTGGAATAGCCCGCAACACACCTCGTGCTTCTCCAGCATGACCGCGACGGCCTCCTCCTGGTCGATAGCTGTCTTCCCCGTGCCCCCGCTCTCCGTATAGGTCGCCAGCGCCTGCTTCAGCTCCGCCGCAAGCCCGAGGTAATCCACAACCAGGCCTCCCGGTTTATCATGGAAGACCCGGTTGACCCGCGCGATCGCCTGCATCAGCCCATGCGCGCGCATCGGCTTATCCACGTACATCGTGTGCAGAGAAGGCGCGTCGAAGCCGGTGAGCCACATATCCCGCACAATTACAACCTTGAATGGGTCGTTTGGGTCTCTAAATCGTTTCGCCAGAATCTCCCGCCGCTGTTTATTTCGAATATGCGGCTGCCAATCCGGCAAGTCGGACGCCGATCCGGTCATCACGACTTTGATCATTCCCTCGTCGTCCTCGGCGTGATTCCATTCCGGCCGTAGTGTGACGATCGCCCGATAGAGATCCACGCATATGCGGCGGCTCATGCATACGATCATGGCCTTGCCGTCCATGGCTTCGAGCCTGTTTTCAAAATGCGAAACGATATCCCGTGCGACGAGCTTCAGCCGTTTCTCGGCCCCGACGACGCTCTCGAGCTGGGCCCACTTCGATTTGAGTCTTTCCTTGTGCTCGATTTCCTCGCCCTCGGTCGCCTCTTCGAAATCCGGGTCTATCTTCGGGCGCTCCTCCTCATCCAGCTCGAGCTTAGCCAACCGGCTTTCGTAGTAGATTGGGACCGTCGCCCGATCCTCAACGGCCCTTTGAATATCGTATATGCTTATGTAATCTCCAAAAACCGCTCTTGTGCTTTTATCCGTCAACTCGATCGGCGTGCCGGTGAATCCGATATAGGAAGCATTGGGCAGAGCGTCATGCATGTGCCTCGCGAACCCGTCGATAAAATCATATTGGCTGCGGTGTGCCTCATCGGCGATGACGACGATATTGCGCCGCTTGGAAAGAACAGGGTAACGATCCCCCTTCTCCTCAGGCAGGAATTTTTGGATGGTCGTAAAAACCACCCCACCCGCCTCGACTCGGAGCTTTTCCCGAAGATCAGCCCGGCTCTCGACCTGGACCGGAGGCTGCCTCAAGAGATCCTGACAGCGAGAGAACGTGCCGAAGAGTTGGCCGTCGAGGTCGTTGCGGTCGGTGATCACGACAATCGTCGGGTTCTCCATCGCGGGCTCTCGAATAATGCGCCCGGCATAGAAAGCCATGGTGAGGCTCTTCCCCGCGCCCTGGGTATGCCAAACGACGCCGATCCTGCGATCCCCCGGCTCGCCTCCGGGTTGATGACCTGACTTATACACTCCCGCCTGGAGCCGTATGCCTTTTTTCCCAGACGCACGCAGTGTTTCCTGAATTGCGACATTGACGGCATGGTACTGGTGATAGCCCGCCATCTTCTTGTTGAGCGTTCCTCCGCCGGAGTCTTCGAAAATGATGAAATAACGGATCAGGTCAAGAAACCGCCGCTTATTTAAAACGCCTTCGATAAGAACCTCCAACTCGGGTGTTTTGGGGTCGGCCAGGCTTCCGCCTTCGATCGTCCGCCATGGTTTGAACCATTCGCGGCCGGCGCCCACGGCTCCTATGCGTGCCTCCATGCCATCGGAGACCACAAGGGCGGCATTATAGGCAAAAAGAGAGGGGATTTCCTGCTGATAGGTTTGGAGCTGATGGAAGGCCGTCCAGATCGTCGCGTTCTCATCAGCGGCATTCTTGAGCTCGATAACAACGAGAGGCAAACCGTTGACAAACAGCACGATATCCGGACGGCGGTTATGTTTGTTTTCAGCAACGGTAAACTGGTTGACCGCCAGCCAATCGTTGTTGTCCGGATCGTCGAAGTCGAGGACGCGCGCCTGAGCGCCGGCAATTGAGCCATCAGCGCGGCGATACTCAACCGTTACGCCGTCTACGAGCCAACGGTGGAACATACGGTTGCGGGCTTCGAGCGACGGCCCCTCAGGCCGCTTAACCTTGCGGAAGGCGTCCTCGATGGCTTCCGGGGGAAGCGCAGGATTCAGCCTAGCGATTGCCTGGCGTAAACGATCCTCTAAAACGACCTGCCCATAGTCCATACGTTCGGCGAAAAGCTCGCCCGGCGCAATCTCCGGGCCGTTTTTAATAGCCCACTCAAGATCATCGAGCCAAGTAAGGGCGGCTTGTTCGATCACAGATTCAGCGAAAACCCTCATCTACCGCACCTCAATCGTCGAAGGATTCTCTGGATGGTACCCTCTCAGCTTCGCGCTCGTATGATTCCGCTAACTCTCGGAGCGTGCTGGCCAAACGTTGATACCCAGCGCCATCGACGGCATCTGCTTGCTCTCTATATTTGGTTGCGAGTTTCCTTTCTGACTTCCCTGTTGGATCTACCCAATGCACACCGCGCGAGTTAAACAACTGGGTACGAAATCCATTACGCATGTCCCCAGCGTCTTTCGCGTTGAGAGCTTCCGCCACAGAGCGATGGATCCATAATCCAACCGGATCCGCCGGCACGTGAGTGAGTACATGACCCACCATTGTCATTGCGATTTCCAAATGCCCGGTCTCCAAGCATTGTTTATTCACGGCATTCAGCCAGGCAGTAAGGGCTTCGCCGTCATATGCCAGCTCTTTTCGCCAGCCCGGAGGAATTCTCCACTGCCTCAACAATCGATAGGCGTTGGCGGCAATTTGCTCTCTTTCCTTCGTTGGTTCATCAGTTCGGCGTTCTTCGTTTTTTGAACGAAACACAAGACGGATTACCTCGCAGAAGAAACTCGGATCGCTCGCCAAACGTCCTTCAAGCAACTTTGGAGAAGCATCATGGTGGTCGTCTAATAAGCGCAGGTATGCCCACTCCACGTGAAAAAGGTCATCGGGATTTGTGCTCGGGTTATTCTGAATTGCTTTAATGATTTCGACTATCTCGTAGGCATCGATCGATTGCGGGCTTTCCGACGACTTGAGCGCTGTGAGTAAAGCCCTAACAGCTCTCACGCTATCGATTGGCAGCTTTTCATACAGCATCGTGCCTAGGCACCTGATCGCAGCGAATGGCCTGCCGTTTTGGATGAGCTGATCGATGGCGGCTTCAAGGCCCGTATTAGCATCGCAGGGATTTGCGCTGGCTTTGGTCCAGTATGGCGATACATTCTCGCCAAGAAGTTGGCTCGCACGCTGCCACGCATCCTGTGTGAACGGCAAAAAGGAGAAAAAGCACCCGATCTGATCAGCGGTCCATTGTGATTTATCGGTGTCATCCACCCACCGCCAACCGCGGCTGCGGAACTTACCCCAGATGAAGCCCTCCGCAAACTTGACAATTGCTTTTTTCTCGTGTTCAAGCAAGTGAGGCAGAATTTCAGGATCAGCATCCTTGGTGGCGACCATTCCGAAGGCGATGCCGACACGCCAAGGCGACTGTACAGCATTTGCGAAGTTCAACACCGCCTGCACGCCGCCTTTTGCAACAATCTCTTCAATCGCTCTTTGCCAGCGTCGCTCCAGTTCTTTCTGTTGTTCTTCGTAATTGCCCCTCTTTTCGTATAGATTGAAACCGCTCTCGCTAAAGATACGTTGATGTCGATAAAAGGGGGCGTTGGGGGCGATTTGATCAGCAAGTGCGGTAATTCTTTCAACCTGCTCAGGCGTCATTGCCCATTCGGCATCCGAATACTTCCGGTGCCTTGAAATAAGATCGGCAAGCCCATTCCACAGGATCAGTCTTTCAGGTTCTGACATTGCCTTCACAACGTCAGAACCAAGATGGGCCAGGATTTTTTCCTGTGGAGGTTGGGGCATATGCTCCATATGATCGATGAGCTCGGCGAGTTTCTCGCAGTTGCTCTTAGCGATATTAATTACAAGTTCCGAGTAGAACGAAACCTGCTCCCAGTATTCGCGCTGTGTTGCGCCCTGGGACCAACCATCAGGAATGGTCTCACGCCAAGCCGGCCTGCGAGTGCCAGATGATGACGAGTGGGATTGGGGGAGGAGGTTCACGAGCAGCTTCCATCCTATGTCCGGAAGTTCAGTAAGTAGCGCTCTTGCAGCTGCAATCCGCTTTTCAATTGGCGCGCAAGTTTGTGGCATCCAAGGCAGTAGGATGGTAATAAGGGAGTCGGCTGGACGATTGGCCCAACGTCCACCCGGATCACGTCCAGCTAGTTCCCCCAAACTAATTACTGCACGACTTAGATAATCTGCATCCCAGGCCAGCGTTTCCAGCGCCCACAACAAACCGGTCATATAGTTGCGGCCCACAAAACCCTCGCCCTCCTGCGCAAATACCTGATCAAAAGGGCACGGATCTTTATTGAGAGCCTTCTCGACTGCATCAAGGAATTCTCCCGGAGCGGCTTCCGCTAGCAGTGGTAGTAAATCATTCACGCTAGCCCACTGCAGCCAGTCGGCATCATTTAAAATCGCACGGACAGTGAAGACTGCCGTCGCCTCGGCCTTGCCGAGAGTACAGGACTTTAACGCCTTGGATTGACTCCCTAAGAGCGCTAAGGATTCGGCCAGGCCATTTCGCAACAGGTGTGAATGCGAGAGAACCTTCCCGTGGATGCTTGCCGTATATCGCTCTTCTGTGGGCAAGTCGAATTGCGGGTCCTTCTCTTTCAATACCGAAATAGCAGCGGTTTGCAGTCGATCCAGGTGTTCGTCAAATAGCCTGGGACCCAGAGCATACCACCCTTCATACCGGGCAAGATATTTCCAGTTTCCCTCTCGTTGAGTTAGGGGAGTGCCCGGGCGAAGCGACAGATCACGCATCTTCCCGATCCACTCCCCATATGGTTTTCCCGATATTCGCTCCACGACGGCGCGGTCAGCATCTGACTTTTCGCTCCAAGATCCGAGAGCTACCGCGATGGCGAGATCGGCGGCTCCAGATTGTTCTGCCCATTCAGGCATCAGGGAAAGATTTTGAAGGCATCTTAGTAATGACCCAAGGTTCCCATCACTCCTCTGGGCGAGGGTTCGAGCTCGCTCCTCGCTATATCCTGCTTTCTCGAGTGCCTCCTGAAGCTGGTGGCTCCGAGGCGCCCTTAGGGGGACGCTCGCAGGATCGGGAATACCGCCTTGTGGCCCTCCGTAAATAACGGCATGGCTTTTTCGGCGGGCCTTTTGTATGAGTGTTATGCCTGCATCACCACTCAGATCAAGAGCACGATCGCTAATCAAGATATGGTCTCTGTATTGAGTGACGATGTTGTTCCACGCCTCCAATCCCGAAACAATTAGGCACCGACCCGATACATCAGCGCGGGATTCTTCATCCAACGAGGCCACATACGCAGCAACGAAGTCCGCCACTTGACCGGGGAAATGAGTTTCCAGCTTGAGTTGGACCGTCGTCCCGGCGAACACTTCTTTAAGCTTGGCACATGCTTCATCCCGATTTACGAGAAACACATGTGGTGTCAAAGGGGGCGGTTCGCCAATCGTCCTGATTGCATCCCAACGTTGTCCTAGCGTCTCTATTTGTCGCACGGCTGGGCCAATAATCTTTTGGGCGAGCCATATCTCGACGGACGGGAGTTGATAAACCCAGTCAACCAGTTTAGTACCATCGATGATTCGGATGTCTTTCCATTCGCCGCTTGCGCGACGTTTTTCAATCCATGAGCCCTGTGCATTCTCCTTCCATGTGTATTGCCAGCCTCTCCTTGCAGAAAGTGGTGTTACAAATATAATAACAGAGCTGGTACGGACCGCCTCTGGAGTTTCTGCAGTCCGGGTCTTGTAGTCCTCTGTGGCTTTGTCACGAGCGTTCAAGCCGGTTCCGATTTCCCAGAACGATCGTCCTTCGGGTACGAACGGATCCAATCCCAAAGAAACATCCAGTATCCCATCTGGCCCGTGTTGCCCGATGCTGTCGGCTAACGGAAAACGCCGTTCTCTTGGTGTGGGACATGATGCTGCAACCAGATTAAACACAAGCTCGACGATTACTCCATGCGCGTCTTGTTCATTTCCGCGTACCCATTCGTCAAGTATATTTTCTGTAATCAGCATCTGGTTGTCCCCTCGACAAATTTATTTACATCCTTTACCCTCAAATCACCGGGAATGAGCTTAGGCAATAGCGCATCGCGCAGGGCGGCGAGGGTACGGGATTGCATGATGTGGTTCTCGATGGCCTGGTCGATTGGGAAGGCAGCCTTCTCGAAGGCCAACACGAGTTGAGGAGGCGGTGCAATGAACTTGATTCTATGAAAGTCGTCCTTATTGATGCATCCAAAGACTGTTCCCTCGGCCTCGAAGTCCCCGAAAACGTCGACCAGCGAAAGCATGGCGTAGTAGGTGTATGACCGGCTACCGCTTTTGTGGCGGATCGCTGCCACTCCACGACCGACGGCGCACCTCTCTAATGCCATGTTGATATCGCCTACAGGCGCACGAACGCTCACGAGAGCATCGCCCGGATCGGCAAACCGTGTAGGCGCGGTGCAGAATACCCGGTGGCTTGGATAGCGGAATCCAAAGTCGGCGCGTCCTTGAAAGAAAGATAATCCTTCGCCAATCTCATTGTATGTTTCGCCAGGCGGGGATTGCCCCATCGTTAGATTGAATTCCTCACCGACCGTGCTGATCCCCCACCCCTTCGGAATCTCTCCCAACTCCGAGTCCTCGAAGGAATCCGGGAAAAGGTCGGCGATGCGTTTTGGTAGGCCGGGGTCGCGGCCTTCTGCTTTGGCGCGGACGGGGTCGAAGTCCACAAACCAGGACTTGAAGAGCGCCCGGGCTATTGCCTCCAGCGTCTCGTTCATTTGACGATTCAGCTTTATCTTATCGTCAAGC
>Ga0315285_10005135_pt1 | contig 13527 bp, 8 predicted proteins | sample YL17G09_36_MG_FD_203698 | JGI IMG/M metagenome (GOLD analysis project Ga0315285, IMG submission 203698) | Sediment microbial communities from Yellowstone Lake, YNP, Wyoming, USA - YL17G09_36 | ecosystem: Environmental > Aquatic > Freshwater > Lake > Sediment | place: USA: Wyoming | collected... | reverse complement strand
ATGGGCGTGGCGCCATACGTCGAGGCGAAGTACCGCGGGCGGTTCCAGCTCAACACGTTCTTCGTGGCCAAGAACGTTCGGGAGGCGATTTCGGCGGGGCGAGCCGACTACACGCCGATCTTCCTGTGGGACATTCCGCGGCAGTTCGAGTCGGGTCGGATCCCGGTGGATGTGGCCATGATCTCCGTAAGCCCGCCGGACGAGCACGGGCTGTGCAGTCTGGGAGTGTCGGTTGACATCACCAAGAGCGCGGCGGCCAACGCGAACTACGTCGTGGCGCAGGTCAACGCGAACATGCCGCGAACGCACGGCGGCGGCTTCATCCACGTCAACAGCATAGACATGCTCGTGCCGCGCGACGAGGACGTGATCACCGTCCCGCCGGTCCCGGTCGACGACACGCTTCGGCAGATCGGGCGCAACCTCGCCCGCCTCGTCGAGGACGGCAGCACGATCGAGCTGGGCATCGGCTCGGTGCCGCAGGCGCTGGCCGAGAGCCTGCGCAAAAAACGGGACCTCGGCGTCCACACCGAGATGTTCGGCGATTGGATCATGGACCTGATCGAGTCCGGCGCCGTCACCTGCTCGAAGAAGACGATCAACCGCGGCAAGGTCGTCGCCAGCTTCTGCATGGGCAGCCGCAAGCTATACGACTACATCGACAACAACCCGCTCTTCGAGTTCCATCCGACCGAGTACGTCAACGACCCGTACGTCATCAGCCAGCACGAACGGATGGTCGCGATCAACGTCGCGCTGGAGGTGGACCTGACCGGTCAGGTCTGCGCCGACTCGCTGGGCTACGACTTCTACAGCGGCATCGGCGGGCAGGTGGACTTCATCCGCGGCGCGGCGCGGAGCCGCTCGGGCAAGGCGATTATCGCCCTGCCCTCCACGGCCAGGAACCACGAGGTCTCGCGCATCGTGTCCCACCTGGCCGAGGGCGCGGGCGTCGTCACCACCAGGGCCGACGTGCACTACGTCGTCACCGAGTACGGCATCGCGTACCTGCACGGAAAGAGCATTCGCCAGCGCGTGCTCGCCCTGATCAACGTCGCCCACCCCAAGTTCCGCAACGAACTGCTCCAGCACGCCAAGAAGCACAACTACATCTACGCCGACCAGATCGAGCTTCCCTGGGACAAGGTCAACTACCCCGAGGAACTCCAACGATACGCCACGCTCACGGACGGGCGCGAAATCTTTTTCCGGCCGATCAAGCCCGCCGATGAGCCCGCTCTGTCCGAGATGCTCTACTCGCTCAGCGACGAGTCCGTCCACAAGCGATACATCTCGCACAGCACCACCTTCCCCCACAGGGACGTGCAGCAGTTGGCGAACATCGACTACCAGAACGACATGGCCATCGTCGGCACCGTGCCGGGGCCCGGCGGCCAGGAGGAGATCGTCGCCCTCGCCCAGTATTTCCTGGAGCCCGACGGGCAGTCCGCCGAGGTGGCCTTCATCGTGCATGACGAATGGCAGCAGAAAGGCATGGGCTCGTTCCTGCTGGACTACCTGACCGAAATCGCCGTGAGCCGCGGCGTCAAGCGATTCTTGGCCTGCGTCATGCCCGCCAACAAACCCATGCTCAGCATCTTCGAGAACAGCGGCTACAACGTGACCTCCAAGTTCGACGGAGAGGTCTACAGCATCTCCTACGATCTGGTTAAACCAAAGCAGTAGAAGGATATTCCCGTGATGACAACCGCATTGAAGAAGCTCTGCCGGTGCCTTGCTCTGGTTGCCGTGGCGGCCTCGGCCTCGCCCGCCCCGGCGGTCAACAACGGCGACGTGCCGATCAATACAGTCGCATCCGCCCGAAGGATGATCGAGGACCTCAACCGGACCTACGGCCAGAAGTACCAGGCAGGCCCGGCGCTGCTGAAGCAGTTGGCGGACATCGAGGCCAGGCTCAAAGCCAATGCCGGCGACGGCAAGGCCAAGGCGGACCTTGTGGAGCTTATCCGCCAGGCCTCGCTGGCCAATCCGCTGCTGGACTTCGACAGGCTGCTGGTCATCCGCCGGACCCACGAGGCCAACCGCTCGCTCAACGCCTACACCTCGACGACCATTCAGACAAAGGGCTGGGACAACGAGATTTCCGAGCTGTCCAACCTGCGCGGCCAGATCAAGGTCCGCACGGTCTACCGACACCCGGACAGCTCGGTCATGAAGCACATGGACCTGAATTTCGCCGGTAAGCGGATCATGTTCTCCGGCGTCGGCGCCAATGGGGCCTGGGCGGTGCTGGAAATCGACGCCGATGGGAAAAACCCGCGGGAACTGACCCCTTCCGATCAGCCGGATGTGCAATGGTTCGACTCCTGCTACCTGCCCGATGAAGGGCAAATCATTGCATGCTCGACCGCCGGCATGCAGGGTCTGCCGTGCGTGAACGGCAGCGAGCCCATGGTGAATCTCTACCGCGTCAACACCCGCAACAAGTCGGTGCGGCAGTTGACGTTCGAGCAGGACAGCGATTGGCACCCTCGTGTGCTTAACAGCGGGCGCGTCTTGTACTTGCGTTGGGAGTACACCGACATTCCGCATTACTTCTCGCGTTACCTCTTCCAGATGAACCCCGACGGGAGCGGCCAGGTCGAGCACTGGGGCAGCGGCTCGTACTTCCCGACCGCTTACGTCTGGCCTCGCCCGATCCCGGATCATCCCTCGAAGATTGTGGGCATCGCAAGCGGCCACCACGCAAAGAGCGAGACAGGCCGACTGGTCCTGCTGGATCCTGAGTTAGGCCGCAAGTACCCGCTGCGATACAAGCCCAAGGACAAGGTCTGGGGGCCTGAAAACTCGGAAATAAACATACACCCGCAGGTATTGCCGGCCGAGAAGACCGGCTGCGTCCAGGAGATTCCAGGCTGGGGCCGGGACGTTGTGGGCAACGTCTACGACAACCAGGGCGGCAACCAGAAATACACCTTTGGCACACCCTGGCCTCTTTCGGAGAAGTACTTCCTGGTCTCGATGACCGGCTTTGGCCCGGGCGGCAAGTGGAACCTTTGCCTGGTGGACATCTACGACAACATGACGGTCCTCTACTCCGACCCGAAATACAGCATCTTCGAGCCGATCCTTCTGGCGCCCCGCAAGGCCCCGCCGGTTCTGGCCGAACGTATCATCCCAAGCAGGCCCACGACCATCTATTGCTCGGACGTCTACGGCGGGCGAGGCCTGAAGGATGTGCCGCGCGGCACGGTCAAGAATATCCGCGTTCTGGCCTACCACTACGGCTATATGCACAGCGGCGGGCACGAGTCGGTCGGGCTGGAGTCAAGCTGGGACATCAAGCGCATCCTCGGCACCGTGCCGGTGGAGAAGGACGGCTCGTTCTGCTTCGAGGCCCCGCCGCACACTCCGCTGGCAATCCAGCCCCTGGATGCCAATGGCGCCTCCGTTGCACTTATGCGGAGTTGGATGACGGGCATGCCCGGCGAGGTGCTCTCGTGCAACGGCTGCCACGAGGACCTCAGTAAGGTCTATGCGGCCCCGTCGGGCACGGGGCGGGTGGCCCCGAGGCAGATCACCCCGTGGTACGGCCCGGTCCGGCCGTTCGGATACGCCGCGGAGGTCCAGCCGATGCTCAACAAGTACTGCGTGGGCTGCCACAACGACGCCAATCAAAGCCCCCGCCGGCCGTCCTTCGAGAAAGGCAATCCCGGCGATTGGCAGCAGGACCGGTCCTACCTGAACCTGGTGGCCTTCGTGTGCAGGCCTGGCCCGGAAAGCGACATGGACCTGCTGCCCCCGATGGAATACCACGCGTCGATCAGTCCGCTCATCCAGATGCTCGCCAAGGGCCACCACGGCGTCCAGCTCGACGCCGAGGCGTGGGACCGCCTGTATACATGGATCGACCTGAACGCCCCGCACCGAGGAATGTGGAACAACCAGAAGTATGAGAAACGCCGGATTGAGCTGTCCAAGCTCTACGCGGGCCTGACCGACAATCCTGAAGAGGAATACCGCCAGGCCGTCGCGATGCTAAGCCAGAACCCGCCGGCAAAGCCCATCATGCCCCATAGCCAGGCCAAGCCGGTTCCGGACGGTCTGACAAGCCCAGGGTTCCCGTTCGATGCCGCAAAGGCCAAGGCCATGCAAGGCGACGGCGCCACGATTGAGCTGCCCCTTGGCGGCGATCTGACGATGAAGTTCATCCGCATCCCCGCGGGCCAATTCGTAATGGGCTCCCAGGACGGATTCCCGGATGAGGCCCCGCGCGCGGCCGTGAAGATCGACAAGCCTTTCTGGATGGGCATCCGCGAGGTCACAAACAGGCAGTATGCCCAGCACGACCCCGAACACGACACCCGATACCTCGATGAGACCGGCAAGGACCACTCCACGCCAGGCTACATCGCCAACCACCCCGACCAGCCGGTGGCGCGAATCTCCTGGCAGGAGGCGATGCGGTTCTGCAAGTGGATGTCGCAAAAGGCTGGCCGGGGCGTGACGCTGCCGACCGAGGCCCAGTGGGAATGGGCCGCCCGCGCCGGGTCGGCCACGCAATTCTACTACGGCGACGCCGACACGGACTTCGGCAAGTTCGCCAACCTCGCCGACGCCGACCGGCGGAACCTGTACGTCTCCTGGGACGGCGGGAGCAAGATCCACGTCCGCCGGCCCTACCCAGCCGACTACCTCTTCCCCCTGCGGGATGACCGGTTCATGGACAACTGGTTCATCGTCGACTACGTCGGCCAGTGCCAGCCTAACGCATGGGGCCTGAATGACATGATCGGCAATGCCACTGAATGGACGCGGTCGAGCTACCGTCCATACCCCTATAAGGCCGACGATGGACGCAACAACGCCGACGCTTCCAAAGCGAAGGTCGCTCGCGGCGGCTCATGGTTCGACCGCCCAAAGACCGCCGGAGCATCAGTCCGGTTCCGCTACGAGTCGTACCAGAAGGTCTTCAACGTCGGGTTCCGCGTGATCATCGAGTAAATGCGCCCGGCACGATCCGCTGTTCGAGGCGGCCGGATGCGGGATGTAGCGCCGGTCATCTGTCGTTGGCGACGATGGACGACCACTGGACCATCTCGTCGAACTCCGGGGTCTGGACCATGATATCCTGCCTGGCGAAAAGGGTGGCGAAAAGGGGCGAAAAGGGGTCAGGAACCTTTTCCGGTCCACCCCGCGGGACAAGCAGGTAAGGAAACACTGTGAAAGCGCCTGTGGTCCAACAACGGCCGGAAAAAGTTCCTGGCCCCTTTTCGCCCTTTCCGCCCCGATGTGGACAGGGCAGAAATAGGGCAACGGATTGCCAACTCCCGCGCCGCCGGGGATAATATCGAGGCCTTTCAAGGACATGCCCATGAAACGTTGCGCGATGATGTTGTTTGCACCTTTGGCACTTTTTACAATCCTGGCACTGGCCCGCCTGGTGCAGGCCCAGCCCGCGGTCCCTCCGGCCTCGCTTGCCACAACGGCATCCCAGCCCGCCACTGAGCCCGATGCACCGGACAACCGCGTTCGCACCCTTGTGGTCGATGGCAATACCCGCACCTACCTCGTCCACGTGCCGCCCGGATTCAACGCCGGGAAGCCCGCGCCGGTCGTCTTGATTTTCCACGGGGCTTGGGCCAGCGCAGCCATACAGTCCGCCTTCAGCGGCATGAGCAGGAAGGCGGATGCCGCGGGCTTTGTGGCCGTCTACCCCAACGGCCTGGGCGGAACCTTCAACGCATGGGCCAAGCCCGCCCCTACCGGCCGGCCGGCGGATGACGTGAAGTTCACGTCCCGCCTTCTGGACGACCTGGCCACGTTCATCAACGTCGATGCCGGACGGGTCTACGCCACGGGCATGTCCAACGGCGGGATGATGTGCTACCGATTGGCGGCGGAACTGTCCGACCGGATTGCCGCCGTCGCGCCGGTGGCCGGCACACTATGCATCGACAAGCCCAGCCCGAGCCGGCCCGTGCCGGTCATGCACTTTCACGGAACCGCCGACACGCTCGTGCCATTCAACGGGCCGGACGTAAGGACGCCGAAGTTCATGAATATGAAGTCCGTCGAGGACAGTGTGCGGATGTGGGTGAACCTCGACGGCTGCCCTGAAAAGCCGGAGACGACGAAGCTGCCCGACACGGCCAAGGACGGCACCACGGTCACCCGCAAGGTCTACGGCCCCGGCAAGGACGGCGCGGAAGTCATCCTGTACGTCATTGAAGGCGGCGGGCATACCTGGCCGGGGCAGAATCCCATCGTCGGGTTCCTTGGCAAATCGACCGGGAACATCGTGGCCAACGATCTGATCTGGGAGTTTTTCGAGAAGCACCCCATGAAGGCTGTTCCAGCCGGCACATCGGCCGGCGGCGATGCCTTCGAGGTCAAGTGCCGGCGAGCCGCCGACGGCGTGAAGATCACCGTGGAGGATGGCAGGACCATCTTCGCCGTCGCCAGCCCCGGCGGGATCGGCCAGGCCACGATTGACCGCAAGGGCGCCCAGTGGCCCAAGGCGGTCGTGCTGCGGCTTGGACTTCGTGGCCTGGAGTCGCTGGAGATCTCATGCGGTGATGCGGCGGTTTCCGCGGCCGTGAGCAGCCACGGCGATGCCGCCACGAGCCAGCACTTGCTGAAGGATGGCAAAGAAGGCTCGCCGCTGATGAGGGACAGCCCGTACTGGATGGCGATCAGAATGCTCGATGCCTCGGGCAAACCGGCCAAGGGCCTGCCGGACAAGGGCGGGTGCTTCGAGGTCGCGATTCCCAAGGCCCTTCTCGATGAGAAGCCAAAGACGATGAAGCTGAGTTGGGTTGATTTCTATCGGTGATGGGCGGGCAAGGACCTGGGCGGATTGTGAAGGGCGGCGCTCGACCCGCGACCGGGTGGATGTTAGAATCCGGTGGCGGCAGTGGTGCGTTGGTGCGTTCAGGGCATTAACCGGGCAACCCCCGGAAGGAGAGACACCATGATAACCAGAATGACCGTTGTGGTGCTTGTGATGCTGGCGGTGTTCAGCGCGGCGTCGGCGCAGGATCAACCGCCACCGGCCGAGAAAGCCCCCGCCCAACCCAAGGCCGACGTGTCGGCCGTCGCGCAGGCCAACAACGTCTTCGGCTGCGAGCTGTACGCCAAACTGAAGGGGCAGGCGGGCAACCTGTTCTTCTCGCCGGCCAGCATCCATAGTGCCCTGGGCATGACCTACGCCGGCGCGGCCGGGCAGACGGCGGATCAGATGGCCGGGGCGCTCCACTTCGATCTGCCCGCCGACCGCCTGCACAAGGCCTTTGGGCTGCTGACCGGCGAGTTGAACAACCCGCCGAAGCAAGGGACCGATCCCGCCTACCAACTGGTCGTCTCCAACGCCCTGTGGCTGCAAAAGGGCTACCCGTTCAGGGATAGCTTCACAAAGCTGGTCAAGGACAACTACGGCGCCGGGCTCAACGAGGTGGACTATGCCGCCGGCGAGCCGGCCCGCAAGACCATCAACGATTGGGTGGAAAAGGCTACCAGGGACAAGATCAAGGACCTCATCCCGCCCGGCGTGCTGGACGCGTTGACCCGGCTGGTGCTGACCAACGCCGTGTACTTCAAGAGCGACTGGGCCGACACCTTCCCCGAGCACGCGACCAAGGCCGGGCCTTTCCGGCTGGGCGAGGGCAAGACCGCAAGCGCGCCCCTGATGACCCAGTGGATTCACGTCGGCTATATGGAGACCGAGGACTTCCAACTTGCCGACCTGCCCTACAAGGCCAACGTGCTGAGCATGACGGTCCTGCTCCCACGCAAGGCCGACGGCCTCAAGGCGCTCGAAGAGAGGCTCTCCGCCAAGGCCCTGGCCGAGTGGCTCGGCAAGGCCGCGGTGACGCACGTGGACCTGACGCTGCCTCGGTTCAAGTTCACCAGCCAGTTCGGACTTAAGGGGCCGCTGTCGCAACTGGGCATGGTCGAGGCCTTCGACCCGGGCAAGGCCGACTTCTCCGGCATGACGACCTCGGAGAAGCTGTTCATCTCGGCCGTGCTGCACAAGGCCTTCGTGGCGGTGGACGAGAAAGGCACGGAGGCGGCGGCCGCCACAGCCGTCGCAATTTCGGCCACGAAGATGCCCATGGAACCTAAGATCATCTTCAGGGCCGACCGGCCGTTCCTGTTCCTGATCCGCCACCGCCCGACCGGCGCGGTTCTGTTCCTCGGCCGATTGGCAAACCCCGGCGCCTGAGAACGTGTATCAAGAATCATTTCTTGCCTGGAAAGGATATGGAGCCATGGACAGATCATCAAGCAGACAGCGTTGGTGCGGCACCGTGATTGCCGCGGCGGTGGCGGCGGCGTTTGTCGTCGGCCATCCAGCCCGACCAGCCCCGGCCGCCGAGGAAGTAAAGCCGCCCCCCCCGGCCGACGCAAATGACGCCAGGGTCGTCTTCGAGGATCGATTCGACGGCAAGCTCGGCGAGGGATGGCGCTGGCTGCGCGAAGACGCCAATACCTGGCGCATCCGGGAGGACGCCCTGGAGATTCGCGTCCAGCCGGGCGTCAACACGACCGTCAAGAACGCCCTGGTGCGGGCCGCCCCCGACCACGGAAAGGGCGCCTTCGCCATAGAGGTAACCATCACCAGCGCCGTCAAGGCGACCAACCAGTTCGAGCAGGCCGGCATCACCTGGTACAAGGACGGCCAGCCCGTCTTCAAGCTCGTCAAGGAACTGGTGAACGGCAAGCTCGTCATCGTGCCGGGCGCCAAGCCCATGGACGCCGCGACCGTCCAGCTCCGCCTGATCGTGACGGCCGAGACCTGGACCGCCCAGTTCCGACCCGACGCCAAGGGCGACTTCCAGACCGCCGCCACCGGCAAGCTCCCCGCCCCCGGCAAGGACGAGGTCAGCATCCAGTGCTACAACGGCCCCGCCGACGCGGAGCATTGGGTCCGGTTCGACGATTTCCGCATCCTCCAACTGTAGACGGGCGAGCACGCCCAGCCGTCTGGGCACCGTGCATGGATGGAAGTTCATCCAGAAACGGATTTATCCGGATCACCTGGTTCTGGTCGTTGAGGTCTGGCCAAATCATTCCCCGGAGCAGGTTGCCCAGCGAGCCATCCTTTACGAAGGCCATGCGGACGGCCTGGTCTAACTTCGAGCGATCGTCCATCTCCAGTCCATAACCGTAGGCTGTCAGCGGCGCGGGCGCATCGTCCCGGCAAGACACATCGCGGTCAACAAGAAGTCGCCTGCCCCTTCCCTTCCTTTTCCCTTTCAGGCCCGTTCACGGGCCTTCGCCCCGGCAAGACACAGCGGCGTCAATAAAAAGTAGCCTGCCCCTTTTCCTCCTTCCCGGCTTGCAGTTGCTTCAGGCCCGTTTCGGCAAGGCTTCGCCTCCTTCAGGTCCGTTCATGGGCCTTCGCCCCCAAGTGGTATAGACCAGGGCTTGTAGCCCTGGGTACAATCGCCACCTTCTTTCTTTCATTGTTTGTGTTTAGCACGCTTCAGCACGCTTTCATGGGCTTTAGCCGAAAGGGAGTCGCCATGTCACTGCGGGCATATGCCGAAATCAACCTGCACATCACCTGGCACGTCAAGGATGACAATCCCATGCTGACGGATATGATCGAGGCACAGACCCATCGCTTCCTTCGAGACCGGGTGGCGAGCACGCCAGGCGCGATCTTCCATGAAGTGGGCGGAACGGACGATCACATCCACCTGGTGGCATCGCTGCCGCCCAACGAGCTGATAAGCGGCTGGATCGGCAAGCTCAAGGGCGCCAGCAGTCATTTCATCAATCAGGAGATCGCCAGCCGCAAGGTCCTCCAATGGCAAGCCGGCTACGGCGTGGTAGTGTTCGGCACCAAGGACCTGCCGTGGGTGGTGGACTATGTCCGCAACCAAAGGAAGCGCCACAGGGAGGGCAAGACGTTCGACCGCCTGGAACGCACGGAGGCGGACGAGGCGGAGGGGGAGAAGGGAGAGGATGAACAGACGGGCCAAGGCCCCGCCGTCGGGTAAGCCCCTAAGGGGCTGAAAAGAAGAAGAGGGAAAAAGAAGAAACGGAAAGAACAGTGAGGCGCCCCGGCCACTTAGGCCTCAAAGGCACGTTCGTGTTCCGCGAGGGGGAAACGCCAAGGCGCCCCCGCCACCCAGCCTCAAAGGCACGTTCGTGTTCCGTGATCAGGCTTTCAGCCCCGTTTACGGGGCTTTGCCCCGCCGAAAGGCGGGTATAGACCAGGGCTTGTAACCCTGGGGTTGTCGAGACAGTATGCTGCTTTTGTTTAGCACGCTTTAGCGCGCTTTCAGGAGCGGCTTTAGCCTAAAGGCCATGAACAACGGGTAAGCCCCTAAGGGGCTGCAAAGAAGGAGGGGAAGAAAGAAGAAACGGAAAGAACAGTGAGGCGCCCCCGGCCACCCAGGCCTAAAGGCCTGGTCTATACCCGCCTTGCGGCGGGGCAAAGGCCCGTGAACGGGCCTCAAGAGCGGAAAAACGCGGAAAAGGCGACAGGCTACCTTATCGTCCCTTCATCCCGTCCGGCCGTTCACCGACCGCCGAAACATCTCCGTCAACTCCGCGGCGACATCGGCGGAGATTCTCCCGGCCCGAAGGGCCAACTCGACTGTTTGGCGCCCGCAGGCGGCGTAGAGTGCCCGCAGGCCTTCATCGGCGCCGGCCAGGGCGTCGAGATGCCGGCGGATGGTTTGTATGTCGCCGCGTGCGACCGGGCCGGTCAGTGCCTTTTCCGGCCCCGTGGCTGAGATGTTTTCCACCGCCGCCCGGACGATAGGCTCGACGGCTGAGAGCCAGGTCTGGCGGTCCAGCCCGGCCTGCTGGGCCAGTCTGGCCGCGGCGTCCATGAGCGTAACAAGGTAGTTGCACGCCATGACAGCGGCGGCATGGTAAATGATTTTGCCGGCGGGCGTTATTCGCGCCGCGTTGGCCCCCATGGCCTCGGCAAGGCGCATCAGGCACGTCACGGCCGTCTCGTCGCCCTCGCAGAAGCACCACGAACCCGGCAGCCGCTGGACTGCCGCCTCGACGGTCGGGAACGTCTGGAGCGGGTGCATCGAGCCGATCAGGCAGCAGCATTCGTCGCGGGCGGCCGAGAGGACCTCGCTGGAAAGCGCCCCGCTGCAATGCGCGACGATCGCTCCGGGACTGAATGCCTGCCGGCTGGACAATTGCGTGCAGACTTCGGCGATCCGGTCGTCCGGCACGGTTATCAGGACCAGCTCGCCCGCCCCGGCCGCGTCGGTTACGCTGCACGCGCCGGCGCACTCGCCGATGGCGGCGGCAGCAGCCTCGGCCGCACCGGCTGAGCCGCCGGCCACCGCCACCACGGGCCACTGGGCACGCCCGGCCAGTATCCCAATGGCCGTGCCGACCTTGCCTGGCCCGATGATCGCTATGTTCGGAAACTGATCCATAAGAGATCCAACGGACATGTGCCGCTCATCAGCCCGGGCCGCTGCCGGCCCTGAAGCCAGAGAGCATACCCCAGCCGGGCCGGGTACGTCAAGATGCGAGTCCGGCGTCACTGGAGTCCGAGTGTGCGCAGATCTTCTGGCAGTGGGGTTCCTGAGCCCGGCAGGGCGATTGCGGATAGCCTCGGGCGCAAGGGCGTGGGAGACCGACCACATTGCACCAAGAGCCCGGCAGGGCGATTGCCGGTTTGCGAGAAGGATAAGCCGGTCAGTCGCCCCCACAGGGGCTCTCGGGATGGGGGGCGCACTTACCACGGGCTCGCGCCCGTGGCTATCGGCAAACGTCCCTAGCGGGACTAAGAGAAGCTAGCGCAATGGCTTGCGCACTGCCACAAAAACTTCTCGCACCACTGGAGTCCGGCGTCACTGGAGTTAAACGCAACTGGGTTCGTGCCACAGCCAAGCGCTTCTGCTTGGGGGTGTCGGCAATCCTCCGCGCCTTGCGGTCAATCCGCATTCCTCAATCCGCAATCCCTAGCCTTTCCTGCCCGCCGTGGCGAGGCGATGCTGGGCGGTGTGCATTTCCTCAGCCGTCGGGGCCGAGCCGCTTTCCATCATCGAGCGGAAGCAGTCGAAGAGGTACGTCGCGTCGTGCGGGCCGGGCGAGGCCTCGGGATGGTACTGAACGCTGAAGAGGGCCTTGTCGGCGTGGGTGAAGCCCTCGACGGTCATGTCGTTGAGGTTCACGTGCGTGATCGTCGCGCCGGCGGCCGTCAGCGATTTCTCATCGGCGGCGAAGCCGTGGTTCTGGCTGGTGATCTCCACCTTGCCCGTGGCCTGGTTGCGGACCGGCTGGTTGCAGCCGCGATGGCCGAACTTCAGCTTGTACGTCCTGCCGCCCAGGGCCAGGCACAGCAGTTGGTGCCCGAGGCAGATTCCGAAGATCGGCGCCTTGCCGATCAGGCCCTTCAGCGCGGCGATGGTGTACGTGACCGCGGCCGGGTCGCCCGGGCCGTTGGAGATGAACACGCCCTGGGGCTTGTGCTGGAGTATCTCCTGGGCCGTCGCCGAGGCCGGCACGACGTTCACGTCGCAGCCGCACTCGACGAGGTTCCGCAGGATGTTCACCTTCGCGCCGCAATCGACGGCCACCACGCGGAAGATGCGCTTGCCGTGGTCGCGGTGTGCCTGGGCGAAGCTGCTGTCGTAGCCATCCGACCAGTGATAGGGCCGCTTCGGTGAGACGTCCTTGACGAAGTCCGCGCCGTTCATCGACGGCAGCGCCCTGGCCCGGCGGACCAGCTCGACATCGTCAAGCGCCTCCGTGCTCATCACGCCGTTGAGCGCCCCCACCGTGCGAATGTGCCGCGTCAGCGCCCGCGTGTCCACGCCGGCGATGCCCATGATCCCCTCGGCCGCGAGATAATCCGACAGCGGCCGCGACGCCCGGAAGTTGCTCACCACGGGGCTGAGCTCCTTGATAACGAACCCGGCCACGTGGACCTTGCGGATGTGGCTCTCGACGTCCTCGTCGTTGATGCCGCAGTTGCCGATCAGCGGGTAGGTCATGGTGACGATCTGCCCGGCGTACGACGGATCGGTCAGCACCTCCTGGTAGCCGCTCATCCCGGTATTGAACACGACCTCGCCGCAGGCGTCGCCCGCGGCGCCGAAGCCCGTGCCGGTAAGCACCAGCCCATCTTCCAGTGCCAGCTTGCATGTCTTGGGATTCCGCATTGTCCTTCCTATTTCTCGGCCCCGCAGCATTTCTTGAATTTCTTGCCCGAGCCGCACGGGCACGGATCGTTCCGCCCGGGCTCCTTGTCGGCGTGGACCGGATCCACCTTCTTGGTTTTCTTGATGAGCTTCTTCTCAGCCTCGATCTCTTCCTTGGTCTTGCCCTTGAGGGCAAGCTCCGCGAGCTTCTTATCCTTCTGCTTCTTGGAAAACCGCTCGCCCAACCAGTCGCTCATATGGCACATCCCTTTCGTTTGGTAGCCGGTAGCAGCGAGAAGTAGTTAGTAGTTACTCAAACTGACCGGTTCGGCAGGCCCGGAGGGCCGACAGCATTTAGCCGTGGGCGTAAGCCCACGGAAACAATGGGTTTGGAACCAGAGCCCTGAAGGGGCGACAGAATTGGACACCAGCGGCA
>Ga0315285_10005132_pt1 | contig 13528 bp, 8 predicted proteins | sample YL17G09_36_MG_FD_203698 | JGI IMG/M metagenome (GOLD analysis project Ga0315285, IMG submission 203698) | Sediment microbial communities from Yellowstone Lake, YNP, Wyoming, USA - YL17G09_36 | ecosystem: Environmental > Aquatic > Freshwater > Lake > Sediment | place: USA: Wyoming | collected... | reverse complement strand
AGCCGTTCAAGCTGGAGGCTCTGCACGGCACCGAATATGCAGCGTGGTCGTCCGACGGGAAGCTGATAGCTTACCTGGACAAGTTGGCGATTTGGCTGCTCCCGGTCTCACCGGAAACGGGCCAGCCCACCGGTGCTGTGCGCAAACTCCTGGAAGAAACAGAGCGCTGGTTCGGCGGAAAAATCTATTGGTCCGCCGACTCGGAACGAATCCTTTTCGTGAAATGGAATCGCCGAATGGAACGCGAAGCGGGGACCATCAACCTCCGCGACTGTCGTTTGAACAAACAGCCGGACTATGCCGACTTTGGGCTCCTCTCACCCGATGGCAAGACGATTGCCTATTCCATGCCCCAGGATGGCATCTGGACCAGACCGGTCAGTGGTGGTGCTCCGCAGATTGCTCGAGCCCGGTCGGGTGGGTGGCTGTTCGATGACGCCGTAGTCTGGACATCGGATAGCCAATGGGTGGCCAGCGCGGTCGGCGCGTGGATGCGGCAAGAAATCCACTTTGCCCGGCTGTCGGATGGGCAGAACTTCGACTTGTTTCCACCGGAGGCCGCCGGGGCGTTTGTCGGCAAATCAACGGATGGCAAGAAGCTGTACTTCTACCGTTCTTCCTTCGACTTAGGGACCACTCCCAAGGTGGTGCCTGTCTCGGGCGGTCCTGCGTTCAATGTTGACCCATCCGTTGGTTTGGACGACATCGAGGATCGCTCCTGGTCCTCGGATTCCACTTCGCTGGCAGTGCTCGGGACGGACAGAGAGGGTAATCAGCACTTGTGGTCCATCGCTCTCACTGGGGGAGATCGAGTTCGGTTCAATATAGAGTCGCTTGGGAAAGATGAGCCTTGGTTATGGTCACTTTGTCCAGATAGCAGGAAGCTGCTTTATGCCGTGCGGCCGGGTACAGATCAGGGGATCAAGGCGCTGGATTTCTATGTCGTCCCCATTTCTCTGAAAGACGGCCGGGCAACGGGTCCGGCCACGTTGGTCTTTAAAGGATGGCAGTTCCCGAATCCAGTGGTTCCAGAAGAAGTGGGCGCTTGGTCTCCTGATGGAACCAAGATAGCCATGCCGCACGAGAGCGACCAGGGAAACGGGTACTTGGTTCTGTTCACCGACGGCAGCAAACCCATGCAGATCGCCCAAACACCTGACAAGGTAGGGCAGTATCCACACTGGTCGCCGGACAGCAAGATGATCGCCTTCTATCTGAGGGCATCGGATCGCGAGATGCTCCAGGTGATCCCCGCCGCGGGCGGGATAGCCAAGACCATTCTGACCATGCCCAAGGGACAATCAGCTCCTTTTGGTTGGTCTCCTGACAGCAAGGAGGTCGTGGTCGCGTTCGACGGAACGATCTCAGGTTTCCCTATCACCGGCGGGAGTGCCCGAGTGATAGTGAGATTGCAGGATGCAGGTTACGAGAGCGCCTCATGGCTCGGCTGGTCTCCCGATGGGCAACGCCTTGCTTTCTATGGTGGGAAAAGGGGCGAGGCCAGCCGATTGTGTCTGTTCTCGCCGAGCAGCGGCAAGACCACAACACTGGACAAGAGTCCCGATGAAGCGTCGGATTTCGAATGGTCGCCTGACAGCAAGATGATCTGCTGTACTGCCGAGGAGGCGGTCAAGGCGCGCCCGGCAGGGATCATTCGCGAACTGGATGTGGCGGAAGCCGTGCAAAAGGCGCCGCCCGTTGCTGAAAGAAAGCCGACTGAACCGATCGCCGCCCCGCAAGTGGAGCCCATCGCCGGCCCGGTCTTCACAGACAACTTTGACAACGGCCCCTCCAAGCACTGGCGGTTTCAGGATTTGCTTGATGAGGTGGGGGGCCCGGGGCGGCATGCGGTGGAGAATGGGGAGTTGATGCTGTCGTGCGCCAGGGCTTGCCTCTGGGGCATTGACTGGACCGACTACGTCGTGACGGTCCGTGTCTGCATGAAGGAGTCGGCGGCCTCCGGAATAGGCAATCTCGGCATCGAAGCGAGGGCGACACCCAGTAGGTTCGGGTCCACCCGCAGGGATCGCTACAGCCTGGGCATCTTCTCCTACAACAATGCTCCCGAATACTTGTGGCTTGGCATCAACTACGCCGACGCCTCGGACACACTGCGCCATGGAACGCTGAGCCAGTCTCCCTGCAGCGTCGTCCGGGACAAGTGGTACACACTGGAATTCGAGGTCCGAGGCCAGCAGTTGCGAGGGTATCTGGATGGCAAGCTCATGGTTGAGGCAACGGATGCACGGTTGTCCAAGGGCGGACCACTCTGGATCGGCACCTATAGATCACGCGCCCTTTTCGATGATTTCAGCGTGCGACAACTGCCATAAGCTGGTTCCCATGAGTTGTTCCAACGGCCTTGTATATGCAAAGCACGTCCCGAGGGCGTCCTGTGGGAAATGGACGTTGAGGAAGCCCTATCCAAGCTCGCGAAATAAATAGAAGATGAGCACAGAGGGCTCGAGACTCGTCTTGCCTCAAAGGATGTCCGTTGAGCCTGTCTGGGAAACCAGGGAAATCTAAGGGCACTCCTTGGAGTTCTCCTGGGCCCGTCGCTCGAGGGCAAGGCTGCGAAAGGTTCGCTCAGAGGTATCTAAGTGTGCCTACCACGGGGGGGACGTCGAAGAACCGGTGTAAGAAAACACGTCTCATGTTTTGTCATGCTGACCCCCCTGTCTTCTCTCGAAGACAGAAAGAGGGGCGAAACATCCCCGCAGGCCAGATTCTTCGCGGAGTCTACCCCTTCAACTGTGTTAAGACAGGCTCTTGAGCAAAGCGAAGGGCTCAGAATGACCGTGCCGGTAGACCAAACGGGCAAAGTCATGCCCCAAACAGTTGTGTTTCTCAGCCGAATCTGGTAGGATGAGCCAAGTCGCACAATAGCAAAACAGCGAAATCAATGGAAGGAGGACTATCATGTACGGGAAACTGTGGCTTTTGTCTTGTCTTGTGCTGTTATCGGCGGGGGCGGCTCTGGCTGAATTCGAGACGGTGGGTGTCTATGACCCTAACGATGGTCCATACTACAATCAGGTCGATCAGAGCGGCGTTTACGCCAGCCATACGGGAGATGCCGGCCCCGGCAACGTTATCGACCTGCAAACCTTCCAGGCCCTGATCGGCACGGCCTTCAACATCGATGCCGGAGGCGTAGTGGACGCAGAAAATGGGAGTATGGAAGGCCAGAGCATAGTCGCCAAATTCGGCCTGAAAAAGACAAAATCCGTGACCGTCACCAACATTAGCGGCAGCATGAGCAAGGGCACCGGCACCGGCACCGGCAATCGCAAGCCGACATCGGGAGAAAGGCGTTTTTCCAAGGGCGACACCGAGGATTTCGTGTTCGAAATCAGCCTGGTAGGGGGCGGCAAGCCCGCCGAAATGGTCACCTATTTTGCCGCAACGGTGATCCACCGAGACGATCGCGATATAAACCCTGCGGCCACCGCCACCTTCAGCGGAGGAGGCACCGTCACTGCGACTGCGGAGATGGCTATTGGAAGCCCCAGCAATACTAAGGATACTTTTTTCGGTTTTGTCGCGCCATCGGGTCAGAGTATCGTATCGGTCAATTTTGACCTGGGCAATTATACACACCTCGATGACGTGGCGTTTATCACTTCGGCATTTAATCCCGAGCCGAAGCTGGCCTGGAGCCCGAACCCAGCCAGCGCCGCGGAAGCAGATGTGGAAAAGACCACGCATCTGACCTGGCTGCCGGGATATACCGCAGCTTCGCACGATGTTTATTTCGGCGACAGTTTCGAGGATGTTAATGCCGGGACAGCCGGCACGTTCAAAGGCAACCAGAAAGCTGCCAGTTTCGCGCACGGTGTCGTCCTGGAGTTAGGCAAAACGTACTACTGGCGGGTCGATGAGGTCGAGAGCAACGGCGCTACCAAGCATAAGGGGCATGTTTGGAGCTTTACGGTGGCGACGCACGTTATTGTTGATGATTTTGAAGGCTACACCAGTTTCCCGCCCGACAGAATATTTGAGGCCTGGCGAGACGGCCTTGGCTTCGGTAAGCCCGGCGAGCCATTGTACCAGCCCGGCAACGGGACCGGCTCAGTAGTGGGGAACAGCGGCCCGCCGTTTGTGGAGCAGAGCATCTTTCACGGCGGCAGCCAGTCGATGCCGTACTTCTTTGACAACAACAAGCAGGGCTTTATGAAGTACTCCGAAGCAGGACTTACGGTCAGCCGTCCGCGGGACTGGACCAAGTACGGCCTCAAGGCGATGTCACTATGGTTCAGGGGCTGGCCGGAGTCGATGGGCAGCTTTGTGCAAGGCCCGGCCGGCGCCTTTACGATGACCGCCGGCGGCGAAGATATCTGGTATGCGTCCGACCAATTCCATTTCGCCTGGAAGAAGCTGGCGGGCGTAGGCTCAATCGTGGCGAAAGTCGAGAGCGTCGATCACACAGACGACTGGGCCAAGGCGGGCCTGATGTTCCGCGAGAGCCTGGAGCCTGGCTCGAAGTTTGCCGCCGTGTACATTACACCGGCCAATGGATGCAGATTCCAGGCCCGCTTGACAACCGGTACTGACGCTATAAGCGACACATCCATCGCCACGGACGAACAAAAGGCAATTCAAGCTCCGTATTGGGTGAAATTGGAGCGCACTATCGCCGGCGAATTCAACGCCTACTATTCGAGCAACGGGGTCAACTGGACCTCAATGGCGTGGAACCCACGAAATATTCAAATGAATCTGGATGTTTACATAGGTCTGGTGGTTACCTCGCACAACGCGGCGACGGCGTGCCAGGCGAAATTCTCCAACGTCAGCTTTCCCGCCGGCAATGTCACCGGTGACTGGACCAGCCAGGACGTCGGCATTATGAGCAACCAGGCCGAGCCTATGTATGTGGCTCTGGAAGATGGCAGCGGCAAGACCGCGGTTGTCGTCCACCCAGACCCCAATGCAGTGCTAATAGATACCTGGACGCAGTGGAATATCGACCTGAAAGATTTCAGTGACGCCGGCGTAAGCCTGACCGATGTCAATAAAATGTCCTTATGTTTCGGCGACCGGAATAATCCGCAGCCCGGCGGGGCAGGAACGGTGTACTTCGATGACATCCGGCTTTATCGGCCCAGATGCATCCCCTCGGTTCTTAAGCCTCCGGGCGACCTCAACGACGATTGCGCCGTTGACTGCGTGGACCTTGAGATACTGGCGCGTGGCTGGCTCGAAGCCGACCGGACGACAACGGGTCTACTTGCTCGGTGGCAGTTTGAGGGCAATGCCGAAGATAGTTCCGGCAACAACCATCACGGCGATCCAAACGGTAACTTTTTATACGTCACCGGCAGGTTCGGCCAGGCAATTCAACTGGATGGAGACGGCGATTATGTCGACCACGGCCTGCCTCTTCCTTTGAAGGCAGGTACGCTCACGCACTGGCTCAAACCCAATATACTGAAACGGATGATAGCCTATTACGAGGGCAGCGAGCTGGAAAACGGCTGGACAGGCGGCGACAACGATATTCTCGAAATACACTCCGGCATCAACGAGACCGATGGCCGGTGGTATTTCTGTTACCAGGATGGACCAGGCGGCGGCTCCACAGCCACCATAACGGTTGGCGCTAGCGCACAAGCCGGTGTTTGGACGCACGTCGCCGCCACGTGGGATCGAGCCGGCGACTTGATTATTTACGCCGATGGTGTTGAGGCTGGCCGAATCGACCTTACCGGCGAGAACTTCGTGTCCAATATCGGCATCTACCATCGCATTGGCGGGCCGAGTGACATTGTCGGCGACCCGGATAGAGACCGCCAGTGGGATGGCGCCATTGACGATGTGCAGGTCTATGACCGCGCCCTTACTGCGGCTGAGATTGTTACCGTTATGAACGGGGGCACCTTGGGCCTACACTATTACCCGGTGACCTCGCCCGCGAATGTGTACGATCCGGACCCGATAAACTCCAAAAAGATTGATCTGAAGGACTACGCTGTCCTGGCGGAATCGTGGCTTCGTGAGCTATTATGGCCGCAGCCTTAATACGTCGCCGTGCCGGCGACGGCTAAACTTATTTGCTCAAAATGTCGGTGATATTTTCGATGCGAACCTTGCACGAGGGATGGGAGGAAAAGTAACTTCCCAGGTTCGACTGGTCTGAAGATTTTGCCAGCCGCGAGAAAAATCTAACTGAACCGCGAGGGTCGTATCCCGCGGCGGTAACCAGATGAACGCCCAGCTTGTCGGCTTCCAACTCCTGGTCTTGCGAATAAGCACTTTCGAGAAACTTGGCGCCGGCTTCGCGAAGGCAGGCGCTGAGCACATCGCGGATAGGAGCCGCCCGTGACGCTGCCGCAATCGCAGAATTGCTTATCATCCGCTCCATAACGTGTCCGCGGACGACGTGGGCCATCTCGTGGGCAAGAATAAAGGCAATCTCATCTTTATCACACCGGCACAGCTCCATAATCGCTCGGCTGACAAAAATAAAGCCGCCGGGCAGACAGAAGGCTTCGGGCGCGGGACTCGTGACGGATTCAAAACTGAAAGAACGAAACTTATCGGCGACGCATCCTGCCAAGCGCGAGCCGACCTCGTCCAGGATTTCGCCCGTTCTCCGGTCCGGATCGGGGCCTAACCTGCGTCTGACGTCACAAGCCATATCTCGGCCTACCTCGTATTCGGCCTTGATGGCCTCGGCTTGACTGTTGGTAACAGTTTGCCAGAACCACTTGGCCTTGCGGACGCTCGGACCAGCAATCTTACCCAACTTGTAAAACAGCTTTCTCATGGCAAGTACCCGTGAGGTTTGTAGGCTAAGGTTATAGTTCAATTGTACTTGCTTGGCAGCCCAAATCAAGCACCGATTGACCTTTACCGCGAGGTGCGTTTGTTATATAATCTCAAAGATAGGGCGGGTTGTGCCCAGCGTTGTTATAATTTTGTGTAGTGAGGTGATTCCGTGCCCATCTACGAATACCGGTGTCAGCAGTGTGGCAGGGAGTTCGAGCAGCTTGTGCGGTCGTCCAATGCCAAGATTAGGTGCCCCAACTGTGCCGGTCGGCGAGTCCGCCGCAAGCTATCGGTGTTCGCAATGTCCAGCTCGAGCAAGGAAAGTGCTCGGCCTGTGTCGCGGTCTGGTTGCGCGTCCTGCCATGCCGGCAGTTGCGCAGGATGCCGCAAGTAGAGTCGACACAGAGGAAGAATTATGGAAAGGCGGTCATTTTTGAAAGTCGTGGGCGGCGCCGCCGCAGGTTACGCACTTGCCCGCCATACGGCCGGCGGGCGAATGTTGTAGGGCTGTTCACGTTTGAGTCCCGTTAGAAATCTTCCCGTTTGCAGCATGCGGTCCGTTTTCAGGACTTCCAACAGGGTGAGGCTGTTGGCGGTTTCTTGTCCTTCGACCCCGCTCAGGACGGGACATTATGTAAAGTCCGAAGGCCCCGGAAAATAAATAACCTAAAGGCATAAACTTCAGGACGAAGTGCGTGCCATAATGTTGGGCGACGGGAATCAGGGCCAAGAATATCAAATTGGCAAGCCCCCATGTACCACCCACTATAAAGCCCATCCGCCGTCCGAGACTTAGCCCGCCCCTCGACCCGGCTCGGGGCAGGCTTGTGTGTCGGGCGATCGTAATAATGAGTATGTAGGCTGACATTGAACAAAAGCCCAGCCCGAACAACATCCACACCGCTGTTGTGCTGCTTGTCATCAGTAAATACACCGCCAGCAAGGGAACACACAGCAAAAACGCGAGGATTGAACAAGGAAGTTCACCTTTCTTTTGGGCGATGGCGGCCCAGACAAAGGGACCCACCGTCGCTCCTAAGCCGAACATCGTCGCGGAAAACCCTCCGAAAGTCAGCTTGAATCCCAACTCGTTGAGATTAGTCGGAAGAAGCGCAAGAACTACGGTTGTTGAGACCGCCGCCGGTACAGCCATAACCATCAACTGCCAAAAAGGTAGCTTTGTGCCCACCGCAGTTGCAGAGTCGGCCTGTCCACTATATTCCTCCTGGCCTGTGGATAAGCGTACCTTTGAGAGCAAAACCATCAAGATGCCCACAAAAGGGCAAATAATCAGAGGATACAGACCTGCCAGGCCAAATCTGGACACCAGATGTGTGGATATTACTCCGCCGGCTGCAAATCCCAAAAAACCGCCGGTCATAAAAACCGCTGTGCTGATGGCAGGCCGGATTCGCCTGAGCGGGTCAATCGCCCTGAGCCCTTCGGGATGGGCTACAGCAATGCCTACGCCGCTGATTATGCCCAGAAGAACCACCAGTGGTATGCCAGCGCCTGACCGTGGCAGTGCAGACAGCAGACATATCCCTGCCGAGAGGACAAGTCCCAGATGCAAGAACATCGGCACGGTCTTGTTGGCCCTTACGTACCCGGCTAATATCTGTACAAAGTTGGAAGTCAAAGTCAGCAGTACCAAAGTAAGAGCGCCCATCGAGAGGGTCAACGCGAATTGTTCCCGAACAACGGGCAAGATTGAAGGCAGCATGTTGGCAAACATATCAACCAGAAAATGCGTGCCCGCAAGCACCAATAGCTGGGCCCATTCAAGCCGGATAACTCTGTTACTCAGATGCGGCATCGGCATATAAAGAAATACGCAAAGTTCCAAACACTAAAATTCGCCAAAGGATACTCAATTGATTGGGCCGGTGCAATAGGCGGCTGTCGGTCGTATGTCGTGCTTGGTCGCTCGTTTGCCGTACTTGGGCGGCCAGCCAGGATACACAGTGATTCGGGTGCTCTTGGCCCGCCGACGATACGGTGTAGGTGATGCGGCACGGTATTTAGCGGGCAGTGTGCGTCTGCTGAAACGGTGGGCACGGCACGGGCATTATTTCGATGCCCGCGATGTATCGGCGTTTAGCCGTCGCCGGCACGGCGACGGACGCCGTGGTAGATCGCGGGGCTAAACAGGTTTTCACCGACGCGGTTCAGTTGTTCTGGGGGTCCAAAAAGAATGATTGGGCTAAGCCGCAAACCTGGACTTGCGATCCGGCGCCGGCGGACTGCTGCTATCGTCGGCTCTAGTTCACCTTTGCCTGGGCGGCATCAGTCTAGGCTTTGTCGCCTGTCTACGCAGACGCGGGACGCTGTAAGAGTGACACTCCTTCGCTGGTTGTTCAGCCCTCAACCTCTGCTGTGGCTGCGTCGAACACGTGCCAGGGCAGCGGGCTTGTCGTCGGCAAACTCAAAAATCTGGTCAAGACCCGTTGTGGCAAAGACGCCTTTGATTTGCTGGGCAGCGCTGTGCAAAACAAGCCGACGCCCACAATCGACCAATAATTTTCTAAGGGCCATTAGCCTGGCAATGACTGGAGTAGTGATTATCTCAACGTTGGAGAAATCAACAACCACATCACAGGCTGGGTCTTCGCTGACGGTCTTGGAATTCAGCGAGCCCTTCGGCAGTGAGCTCAGTGCCGAGCTGCTCAGCCGAGCCGTGAGACTGTCAAGCTCATTGAGCATCTCCGGCAGCGCAGATAAACGGACGAGAATAGTGTGTTGGCAATCGTTTTCGGTCCGCATGCCAGCGCTCCTTTTACCTCAAAATAACCTCTAAAACGCTTAAATGTCCTATCGGTTGGGGTAAAAGGCAAGAATCAAAAAAAATGAGCAAAAAGTACAGATTTGCTGCAAAAATACGTAGTTTCCACAATAGACAGCCGGCTCGCAACTTACGACAATAGTATTATAGTGGACGTATACGCTCTTCTGGTTAACTAAGGCCTGGAAGCACAGAAGCTTAAGTGGGGGCCGGGCCGCAGACTTTCGTAGCGAGGCTATGAAGCAGTCTTGGAACATTTCGGCGCTGGTCGGTTGCATACTCATTGTGGCGCCTGTGCCGGCCGACTGGCAGCAGCAGGTTAAGCTCATGGTGCCGGATGGCTACGGCGACTTTGGGGAGTCGGTCGCGATTTGTGCTGACTATGCTATTGTTGGAGCAGCCTCCTTTGATATGGGAGCGGGCCGTGCGTACATCTTCAAACGGGATGGGACCAATTGGACTTCCTATGCAAGGCTCACTGCGTCGGATGGGGCCCGCAACGACAGATTCGGCTCATCTGTCTCGATCGGCGGCGATTACGCCATCGTGGGAGCGCCCGGGCACGGCGACCTGGACACGGGTGCGGCTTATATATTCAAGCGGATGGGTGGCACCTGGATCGAGCAGGCTAAGCTCAGCGTTTCTTATGCGGGCGCCGGCGCCGCAATTGGTTTGTCCGTGTCACTCGATGGTGACTATGCCGTCGTAGGCGCGCCGGGTGATAGCAGTCACACAGGCGCAGCATATATTTTCCGGCGAAGCGGCGCAGAATGGCTGCAGCAGTCCAGGCTTGCTCCTGTTGGTCAGCATAGGGCCTGCGATTTTGGCCGGTCTGTGTCGATCTGCGGCGAGTACGTCATCGTGGGGACATCCAGCCCGTTTTCGTATCCCGGCTGCGCGTACATATATAGACGCCTGGGAACAAAATGGGTTCAGCAGGCAAAGCTTGCTGCTTCGGACGGTGCTGTCGGCGACAAATTTGGCCGGTCAGTTTCCATTGCAGGCTACTACGCAGCCATCGCAGCGACCTGGTTTAACGGTTCGCCCGGTCGCGTGTATATATTCAAGCGCGACGAAACAAACTGGATTCAGCAGGCGAAACTTACAGGCTCGGGCGACAAACAGATGGACTTATTCGGCTGTTCCGTGTGTATCAATAATGAGTACCTCATCGTAGGGGCGCAGGAGCTTGGCAGCAGGGGCGCAGCATATATATTCAGATCCGGCTCCGGCTTGGCGCTTCGCCAAGGCGGGTACGGCGGTGCAGCGTGGATTCAAGAAGCCAAACTAACCGCCCCCGACGGAGAAACGCCTTATGGTTTCGGGCTTTCTGTTTCGATTAGCCGGGGAAATGTTATTGTGGGCGGAACCAATATGGAATCGGCGTATGTGTTTACGATGGCACAGTAGACGTAGGCTCATGCGGTTAGCATCGCCTGGTGAACCGGGCCGCAAATCCGGAATTCTAAATCCTAAATTCTAAATTCCTATCTGACGCCCCGTTACTTGGTAGGTATCTGCACAACGTTTCGCGTTAGCGAGCGTGCCAGCCTCTTTTGCTTTCTTGCATAAAGCTCTGCGACTAAAGGTCCGCTGACCATTACTAATGGACCAATTGCGGCAAAGCACACTTGATAAGCGTCCTGGCGGCAATAGGCCTTTTGCTCTATCTTTGTCGGCGGTGCGGCATAGTATGTCGGTTGGGTGCCGGTGTTACCAAGTATGGTTGGCGTATCTTCGTGCCGCCGGGGTTCTGCCGGCGAGAGAAACACATTTTGCGGACGATTAACCAGTTGCTTTACCTTTTCTGCCAATTGGTTGGTTTTTTCGGCCAGTTGGTCGGTCGTCTCAGTCCGGTCAGCTTCTTCTCGGGCGAATTCCTGGTGGACGTCCAGACGAAACTGAGCGACTTGTTGTTCCAACTGCTCAAGGTCGCTGCGGACATCGGCAACCGATTGTCCAGTTTGCTTGATAAGGCTTTTAACGGTCGATTCCAGCAGGGCGATTGATTCTGCGTTCTGCTTGATGGAGCTGCTGTTCTGACCGATGCCGGCCTGCAGGCCGGACTGGAGCTGAGAGAGAGATTTCGCATCTTGCGCTGCAACGGCGTCCAGCTTTGATTCTAAAGTGGAAATCGATTCTGCGCTGCGGTCGGCGGCAGAGGTGAGTTTGTCGATGCTTGCACGATACTTTTCGTCAAGCGCCGTCATAGCCAGGCTGGTTTGAGCCTGGGCGATCTGCTTTGACTCTTTCCGCATCTCGCTCCTGCGGACGTATGGATCGCTGGACTGGCACCCACAGAGGTATAATAGTGCCGGCATAATTACTACTATTTTATTGCACATACTCGATGTCTCCTAACAAGTATTGTATCGACAATTTTGCGTGGGCGACTTGAGGTATCCGCCGGGTTCCTGCCCGAGAATACGTAATTTCCGCGATAGAAACGCAGCGGCAGGGGCTAATCGTGCCGCAGTGCCACAACCGGATCGACGCGGGCGGCGCGTAATGTTGGATATATGCCGGCGGCCAGGCTTACCACTATGGAAAAGGCTACAGCTCCCAGACAAAGCCACCACGGAAAGCTGAAGTAATCCACATAGGGAACTCCCTGTTTGGCCAGAAAATAATTGGCGACCTGATTGATCACCACACCGACCGCCCAGCCCAGGGCAAGCCCAAAGATGCCGCCTAAAAACCCTATGACGCCGGACTCAAAGAAGAATATTTTTTTCACATCTCTATCACCGGCGCCGACCGCTTTCATGATTCCGATCTCTTTGTATCTTTCCAGAATGGACATAACCATCGTGTTGATGATACCCAAAGAAGCGACAGTAATGGCTATCATCGCAACCGCAAAGAGAAACATATCCATGAAGATAAAGGCCCTCTTGATCTCCTTCAGTTCATCTATAAGAGCAAAGGTCTTAAAGCCCCAATCTTCAACCTGCTGCTTAACGGGCTGAACATATTTTGCCGAAGATAGCTTGACGGTCACCATTGAATAGCCCTTGGCCTGCCCCGGGCCGGCTGCGGCGGAGAAAAAATCCCAGATGCTCGTCAGCGATATTTTTTTCATTTTTTCTGACGGGCCGGGCGGAATAAAAACGTCGCTCCGCACGGGCATGGAACCGCCGAATCCCATCCTTTCAGCCACGCCGACAATGGTGAAGGTATAACTCTCTCTGGAAAAAGGAATCTCGTCACCCCGCATCACGGATGCAATGGCAGCAGGACTGAAAAGGTTAGGATCGAACCTTAGCGTAGAAAGTTCGACCTGCTCTCCGATAACAGTTTTGGCATCCTTGATCTTCATGCCGTGCAGCAGGGAGTCACTAATAATCAGGCAGTTCGCATCGTCGGACGCGTAAGGCTCCCCTGCCACCAGCAGTTTGCTCAGGCCGGACCGGCAAACGTTAGCCGGCAAGACTTGTACAAGGCTGAATCTTTCCTTTTCTCTGAGTCGAACCATCGCGGGAAAACGGATTTCGGCAAAGGCTGATTCCACGCCCTCTATCTTGGTTATCCGCTGGATCAAGTCGTCATCCAAAACTGGCGCCTGTTGAGGTTCTTCTTTCGTCTTGGGTTGGGACTGCTCTTGCATAGTAGGTGGAAAAACGTTGACACAGTTGAATAGCTCCAGCTCCTTGAATTTATCTGTCATATTCTTCTGGACGCCCTGGCCGAACGCGAACATCGAAACAAGGGCGCCGATTCCAATCACCACTCCGAAAGTGGTCAGAAATGTGCGCAGCTTTCTCCTGGCCAGATTGGAAAAAGATTGCTCGATGTAGTCGGACATTCTCATCGGTTCATCACCTGAGTTTTTCCCGATCGACAATCTCGCCGTCACGCAGGCGGATAACTTCGTGGGCGAATTCCTGCAGCAGCAGCTCTTCGTGGGAGATCATGATGACAGTCACGCCCTGATTTCTGTTGAGGTCTGCCAGCGTCTGCACGATGTCTCGTGAG
>Ga0315285_10005131_pt1 | contig 13529 bp, 12 predicted proteins | sample YL17G09_36_MG_FD_203698 | JGI IMG/M metagenome (GOLD analysis project Ga0315285, IMG submission 203698) | Sediment microbial communities from Yellowstone Lake, YNP, Wyoming, USA - YL17G09_36 | ecosystem: Environmental > Aquatic > Freshwater > Lake > Sediment | place: USA: Wyoming | collected... | reverse complement strand
TTAATTCAAGCTCCTTCGATTTCCAGGGACAGACCGCGAAATGCACGTGTTCATCAGGAACGTGCGTTGACCTCACGACAATGAAGGAATGGCAATCCAGCGAATGTTCTTATTCCTTCGACGTATTTCATGCGACTATGGAAAGGATCAATGAGCTTTATGCTATGCTAGACGAACTCGAAGAGGATCTTGCGGATCTTCTGGAAGATATCTCCGAAGTCATAGGTATGATCGAGGATGGACAGATAGACGAGGCTCTGCGATACTTGAATGAGTTAGGAGCCTCGCTACAAGGTTTCTTGGGCGGGGAAGGTGAGGAGGAATCCAGGGATTACGATATAGAGTTCATCGACGATGAGGACGAAGAGCGACAATAGGCGCATCTCAGAGTGTTCACGATCTCCGAGCAGTGCTGGAGACCTCGAAGATGGGCACACCCAACGCTATCCGTCTGGGCTTCCATTACAAAATGTCGAATGAGACAACGAACATTGAAGTAAAGGATCATCATCGGCTAGAATCGAGAGAGAGTTGTCTTCATGCCATCTCGCTCCCTCGTCGCCTTTTCTACCACCCTCTCGACGAAATCCGTTTTGCTGTCCACATATGACTTGCGATCGGTCCGGTATCTCGCGGCGAGGTCTCGTTTGAGACGGTCATACTCGTTCCTCGTGTCGGCATGTTCTCGAAGATAATCTCTGAAAACCACATGCTTCCAGTGGGTCTCGCTTGCGTGTTCCACAATGTGAACATGATGTGTTCTGGGCATGCCTCTGAACAGGAATAGTCGTTCCAAATCATCTTCGCCTTGGACATGTTCGTATCCGAGGTCAGCAAGTTTCACCGCGCATTCCATCGCCCGACCCATGTCCTTGACGGCGATGAGAATGTCGATTACAGGCTTTGCCGAAATTCCCGGAACGGCCGTGCTCCCAATGTGTTCGATTTCCTGAACTAGCTCACCAAGCTTCTCCATGATTCTACTTTTTTCAAGCGCGAATGCCTTAGGCCATTCCGGATCATAGTCTTTGATGTCAATTATGTCGATGACTCCACTATCTTCAGTGGCGCACACTTTCCGTTTCACATCCCTATTGATACCCCGGTCACGTGTTGCGAGCTATTTCAATGATGAGCTTCTGGTAAGACGTCTGGGGGGTTAGCGCTTGGAGATCATGTCTGGTCTGCTATGATCTTCCTGCCACGAGCAGCGTCAATGAGATCATAACCGCGATCGCGCAGGCTGCTATCAATGGGAGTGAGAAGTTCAAGATCTTGTTACCGGTGGACAACGCAAGTGTGATGATTGATTGAAATACTGATCCGTTTTCTGATTATCAGATCTGCAAAATGGATGAAAAGATTAATGTCCTTTCTCGTCGAGACCGAATCTGGGAAGATGAAAGGGATGTTCAGCCATCAGCATCAATCCGGGAAAGCAGTCGTGATTCGTGACGCATCGACCGTCCAGCTCGATTCTGAGACCGTGGATTCTAATCAGTCGGGTTCTGGAAACACCGACGCGCAGCACCAAATGGACGATTCTGCATCCTCACCAGGCGACGATGTGACTCAGATCCAGGCCTTTCCCGGCGATCCAGAGGCTGATTTCATAGGAATCTATGTGGATTTCATAACGCTCGAATCAGTGCTAGGTGAATGGCATCCTTCGAACCCAGATATGGCGAGGGCCGAAATCGCGTCGGAACTGGTGGGTCTGCTCAAATCAAAAGGAATCCGAGCCCAAACTGGAAGGGGGCCGGACCTCCTGGTCTGTGACAGGTACCCGGTCGATTTCGAGAAGGGGAGTCAGCCGATCGATGTTGACAGACTGCTAGAGAAGATGATATGGGATTCGCAGGTCTACGGGTGCGTGATCGGCCTTGCTTATGGTGTCGAAGACAATCTGATAGTCGAACAGCTCGAATGCATTCTTGAGGAATTCTTCGAGAAAGAGGACATGGTGACCGTCGTCCTCTGTTGATATGAGCTCCATTCTTCGGACAAATATTTCTAGAGGATGATGCGAATACCCTAGACCGTGAACGAGAGGGCGTAAATATGCCAATATCACATGTTGGTGGGACAAATGGAAGCTATATTCTCCAGAAGAAGCATCCGCAGGTACACGGAAGAAATGGTGTCGGATGATCAGTTGGAACAGCTGCTGAGGGCCGCGATGAGCGCTCCCTCCGCTGGAAACGAACAGCCTTGGAACTTCATCGTGATAAGAGATAGAATCACAATGAAGAAGATCCAAGAGTTCCATCCTTTCGCCAGGATGCTCGACGAGGCGTCCGTGGCGGTATTGGTGAGTGGCGATCAGAACCTCGAGAAATACAAGGGTTTCTGGGTCCAGGACTGCTCCGCTGCGACCGAGAACATGCTGATCGCCGCACAATCGATCGGTCTTGGTGCGGTCTGGCTCGGTCTGTATCCGATTAGAGACCGAGTTGAAGGGATGCGTAGACTCCTCGGAATACCGGAGCATGTTATCCCGCTTTCTCTCGTGGCAATCGGTTATCCTGCCGAGAAGAAGCCGCCTTCGGATAGATATGATAGGTCCAGGGTTCATCGAGAAAGGTGGCAGAGCGCGAAGTGAGCGAGGTCAGATATTTGAAAAGTGCGACATGGAGTCGGGCGGAGGACATCACTCCTTGCCAGTATCTCTGAACCGATAGATGAGGGAAAAAACGAAATGTCACTCCGAGGTCGTGGCTACTTCTCTTCCTCTTTCTTGTCCTTGAGACCCTCTTTCAGACCCTTTCCAAAACCTTTCGCAACGCCGACTCCCTTCTTCAGCCCCTTTCCAACCACTTCGCCAGTCTTTTCTGCAATTTCCTCTGACTTGCCTTTTCCTTTTCGTTCCTCGGCCATGTTTATCAAGATTAGAACGGGCCGTCTCTATTAAATCCTTACGAGATGCGCCTAAAGAATGCAGTTCCATTCCTCGTTGCCCAAACGGATTCTGGTAGTGAACTGTTCAGTTCCTCAGGACAAATGATATTAGACAAGTACGGGCTATCGGACACAATCCCGATGGAGGTGCTAAGATCCGAATGGCGATAGTGAGATTCTTGGAAGTTGGCCCTCGTGATTGTCTAGTGTACCCTATACTTCATAGGACTACGGATCGGTAGCGTGACTGGATGGAAGCGAAAGGGACGAAATCCATTTCCAAACGGAGAGGCTTTTCGGCAGTACCGCCGAAGGTCAGATGGTTCATCTACCTCCTTTCCTTCGCATCGGTCGGCTATGGATACCTCCTTGTGGCGATCACCGCCTATCTTCCGGAGATTGGATTCAGCTCAGGAGACGTCGGTCTGATCCTTGGTGCCAATGGAGCATCTTTCGCGATAAGCGCGATTCCGATCGGGCTCCTCTCTGATCGAAAAGGGAGGAAATGGATTCTCATCTCAGGACTTTTCGTCCTTTCTCCTTCGCTATTGGTCTACGCACTGACGACGAATGTCACAACATTGGTGCTCGCAGGAATTGCCGCGGGCGTCGCCGAGGGCGCCTTCCTCTCGACCTGGAATGCGATGATCGCAGACATGACGACGCTCGAGAATAGGGTGGCCGCATACTCCCTCTCATTCATCTGTCAGAGTGTGACGATGGGGATTGGAATGACCTTGCCCTTTGTTTTTCCATTGATCGAGACTTGGACGGGACTCGACACATATGTCGTTCATAATGGAACCTACGTCTTGCTTGCAATCGTATCCTTGCTTTCCCCTATCACTCTGTGGCTCCTTCTCAAGGACCAGAGGGAGTCAATTGTGCCGGAAAAGTCAGCGGCGAGCAAGGAGGGGATGGGACTCCTACTGAAATTCTCAGGTCTGAACAGTCTCATCGGGCTTGGTGCAGGTTTCATCATCCCTTTGATCCCCACCTGGCTTTTCCTGAGGTTCGGCGTTTCTGATGCATACAGCGGCCCCCTTCTGGCAGTCGCGGGGATCACGATCGGTTTCGCCACGCTCGCGAGCTCCGCTCTTGCGCTGCGGTTCGGTGCCGTCAGGGCTATCGTCATGACCCAGGGTCTATCCACGGTGTTCATGCTCAGCTTGGCTTTTGTGCCCACCGCAGCCCTTGCTGGCGTTTTGTACCTCGTCAGATCGACTCTCATGAACATGTCCTCTCCCCTAGCTGACTCCCTTCTTATGGGAATAGTACCTAAGGAGCAAAGGGGATTGGCGAGCGCAATAAACTCGTTGATTTGGAGGTTGCCCAATAGCGTCAGCACGATATTTGGAGGTATGTTGCTCGCTTCAGGAAGCTACGATGTGCCGTTCTTCATTGCGGCGGCGTTCTACATAGTCTCTATCACCTTATTCTATAGGATTTTCAAGAACGTGAAACCTAAGGAATAGCTATGAAGGATACATCTCTGGGTCGTAGGAGTCGAATCCTATGAGACGCTCTCATGTGATCCATCCCTTAGTTCAACCAGACGATGCACGTTAAGATCATGGACGAGACGAGTCCATGTCATTCTCTCCGAGTGGTCCATTTTAGCGACGGATTAATGCCGAGATTCCAATGTAGTGAAAGGGGAGGATGTGAATTGAGGTTGAAGCTGGTCGATCACCAGATCCTGGCGACGTAACGCACGTCAAGGAACGCCGCAAGTGGCCTCGAGGACCTTTTTCATTTCGATGAATCTCTTCGGATTCTTCTGGAACGAAGCCATGCACTCCCTGTCACTGAAGTAGTACTTTTCTCCTTCGTACTCATAGATGTACTCTGCCTTCGCAGGATCGATCTCCGTTCCACACACGGGGTCCAACACAATCTTCCTCGCCTTGCTCACCATCATCCTAGCGCCCATCTCGTGACAATGAACGATCTCATCCGCTCCAGCTTTCCTCAGTTTGGCCGAGTTGTGGTTCTCCTCGACCTCCGAGACAATGTGCAAGTTCGGATTGAGCATCTTGGCGGTGATGACGACCAGAACGTTCGTTGAATCGGTCATCGTCGTTATGAGCGCCTTAGCATTGGAGATATTCGCCCTTTTGAGAACTTCTTCTTGGGTCGCGTCGCCAACAATCACAGGCAACCCCAAGTCGATCATCGAACCTACCTTATCCCTGTCCCTTTCTATCACGATGAAACTGTCACTCTTGGCCTTCAACTGGTCTGCGATCTGACGCCCGACGTTTCCAAATCCGCATATGATGTAATGATCTCTCATTTTCGTCCTCCTTTCCGGCAGTCCCAGCTCCCGCCTAAGCTCCTTGCTCACTGCAGCATCAAACAAAGATTGCAGAGTCGTGAGTCCCGCCCCGATACCTCCTATCATCACTATGGAGGCGATTACTCGACTGGCGCCACTCGTTGGAACAATGTCACCGTAACCGACCGTCGTCATCGTCACGATGGTAAAGTATAGCGCTTCTAAGGGATCGCTGACGGTCTTCTCTACCAGTGTGAATCCAACGGTCCCGAAGATCACGACGCCTGCCAAAGCGACAAGAGAGTACAACAACTTCCTTCTCATCTGGAACACCCTGTCGACTACAGTCTACTGTGGAAATGATATATATGAATTGCCCGGAATCGAATTCTCACCGATCTGGACAAAAATCGTCCCAAGTCGATCGGAACGATGAATCGCATTCCATGTCTTCGAAGGTCGAGTTCTTCCCGTTTCTCTATTGTTTTGTGGGTTATCGGAACTCTCAAAGTCGCCAACACGAATACCTGGACACCATTCTTCATTTTTGACAGAGCGACAAAACCAAAATACTATCTAACCGTTTGCAGCATGTAATCTGAGAGTTCTGAGTGCTATGATAGGAGGATTCGAAGAGAAAGAGTTGATTCGAGCTATTGAGAGGACCTACTATGAAGCTATCATAGCTCTCTGCACTAACATTCCAGGTTCATTCTTGCGTAGGGAACCGGACATGATCGTATTTTCGAGCGGTCTTCCGATGGCCTTACTGAACGGCGTTCTCGGTCCGAGATTCGGATCAAGTGATTTCTCGGAAAGAGCCGAGGTGGCGATGTCACATTTCAAGAACACTGGACTTCCAATGAGATGGGTTCTGGGTCCATCAAGCACTCCATCAGAGCTCGACGACTTCCTGTTGAGGCAGGGTCTTGTCTCAGAATGGAGGACTCCGGGAATGGCTATCGACCTGAGAACTGTGAACCGCGAACCATTGCCTTCTGGACTCGAGATCCAGCAGGTCGAGGACAGGGAGTCCTTGAGGACCTGCAGCGATACAATGGCAGACGGTTTCGAAATCCCTGGAAACATCAGGGACGGCTGGAGAGAACTCATCGATAGCTATGGCATGAGTTCGACGCGTCGCTGGTTTCTTGGGATTCTCAACGGAGAGCCCGTTGCAGTATCCCTTCTGGTCCTTCACGAGGACGTCGCCGGCGTATACAATATCGCGACTATCCCTGAGGCAAGAAGGAAGGGCATAGGAACCGCAATCACTCAGGAACCACTTCAAATCGCCAAGAATGCTGGCTACGAAGTTGTCGTTCTCGAGGCGAGCGAGATGGGTCTCCCGATTTACAGAAAACTTGGGTTCAGAGAGCTGTGCGAATTCAGGACCTTCACATGGTCGCCATAGATCTGTCTTCTTTCTTAGTTGGAGCTGAGTCTCGGATTGAGTCTTCCTTAACAATGATAATATCTGTCTAGCCACGCGTAGTGGTGGGGCTGCCCGGATTTGAACCGGAATCTATAGCTCCCGAAGCTACAAGGATAGCCAAGTTACCCCACAGCCCCTGCACCGATATTGGCGGTTGTCGAAATGGATGCCCCTATTAAAAAGCTATTGCCAATTCATGTTATTCCTCATACTTCGTAAAATGTCGTATACAATGTTCGACAGATTTATATATAGATATTTTTTACCTTCCAGTCATGAGGGAGCAGCTCAGGGAGAAAATAGCGGGTGATATAACTCTCTCTTCTGACCCAGGTAGGACGATACGGAAATGGCGCGAGGAGTTCGGGATTTCTCAGCAGGATCTTGCCCGTAAGCTTGTCGTGTCACCGTCGGTGATCAGCGACTACGAGTCTGGAAGGAGAAAATCGCCTGGGATCGTCATCGTCCGAAGGATCGTGGATGGTCTGATGGGTATTGATGAGACCAGGGGCGGGAAGACGCTCAAGAAGTACGACCTGGGAGAGAAGAGCGAGTGCATCATCAGCATGAAGGAGTTTAGCGGTTCAATGCCAGCGTTAGACTTCACCGAAACGATCGACGGGGTGAACCTGACCGAATCTGTGGCCCTGGACATGGATATTCATGGCTACACTGTCATAGATTCCGTCAAAGCGATCACTTCGCTGAGCTCGCTCGATTACCTCCAGATATACGGCTGGAGCAGTGAGAGGGCGCTTATATTCACAGGAGTCAAGTACGGTCGGTCCCCGATGATCGCCATCAGGGCGCATCCTTTGAAACCCGCAATGGTCGGGTATCACAGACCTGAGCAGGTCGACGAGCTGGCCTTGCGCCTTGCGACGCTCGAAGGCATTCCGCTCGTCAAGACCGAGCTGTCCATGCAGACTCTTGTCGATAGATTGGAGCGATTGGGTTGAGAGGTGAGAATGTGGAAGTCGGGATAGTTAGCTATGGAGCATATGTTCCAAGATACCGGATAACTCCTCAGGAGATAGGAAGAGTGTGGGGGACAGACGGGGAGATGATGAGCAGAGGGTTGCTCATATTCAGCAAGTCCGTTCCATCCCCGGATGAGGACACGATCACGATTTCGATCGAGGCCGCGAGGAACATGATGAAGCGGGTCTCGGTGAATCCATGCGACATCGGAGCTATTTTCGTCGGATCCGAATCCCATCCTTATGCAGTGAAGCCGACCGGTACTATCGTGGCAGAGGCGATCGAGGCGGCCCCTAACCTCACGGTGGCAGACTTTGAGTTCGCATGCAAGGCCGGGACCGCGGCGATCCAGACCTGCATGGGCATGGTAGGAGCGGGGATGATCAAATACGGCGTGGCGATAGGATCCGACACCGCTCAAGGTGCACCTGGCGATCCCCTGGAATACGCCGCTTCAGCAGGAGGCGCAGCGTTTCTGATCGGAAGCAAGAAGATGATTGCCAAGATCAATCAGACCTTCTCCTATACAACCGACACTCCTGACTTCTGGAGAAGGGAGGGACAGCCTTACCCGAGCCACGGCGGAAGATTCACCGGAGAGCCGGCATACTTCAAGCACGTAGCGAACTGCGGTAGGGGACTTATGGAGTTGATGAAATCAAAGGCAGATGATTACGACTACGCTGTCTTCCACCAGCCCAACGGCAAGTTTCCAGTCAGGGTCGCGAAGCAACTTGGATTCACCGAGGACCAGATCGAGACGGGACTTCTGACGCCTTTCATCGGCAACACTTACAGCGGCTCGGTTCCAATCGGGCTCGCGGCGATCCTCGACGTCGCGAAACCCGGTGAAAGGATCTTCGCCGTTTCCTATGGCTCTGGAGCCGGGAGCGACGGATTTGATATTACCGTCCGGCCAGAGATCCAGCAGTTCCGTCGGGATGCCGCTCCGACCGTTCGGCAGTACGTCGAGAACAAGAAGTTCATAGATTACGCGACTTATGCCAAATTCAAAGGAAAGATATTGCTGGCGGAGATGGTGTCATGAGAGATGTTGCAGTCATAGGTATAGGGGACACAAAGTTCGGGGAGCTATGGGACTGCTCCTTCAGAGAGATTGGGATCCAGGCTGGATTGATGGCCGTAGGTGACGCAGGTCTTTCCGGGGATGAGATCGATGCACTTTATGTCGGCAACATGTCCGGTGGAAGGTACATTGAGCAGGAGCATATCGGATGTGTCATCGCTGACTATTCCGGCATGGCCAGAAATCATATTGCCGCTACCCGGGTGGAGGCAGCTGGGGCATCTGGAGGTCTGGCAATTAGGCAGGGGTACATGGCCATCGCGTCAGGTCTTCATGACATAGTGGTGGTCGGAGGGGCCGAGAAGATGACCGATGTGCCGGACCAGATGTCTATGGCGATCCAGGCCTCGGCCGAGGATCAGCAGTGGGAGGCCATCTTCGGAGCGACCTTCACATCGCTTCATGCGATGATCGCACGGAGGCATATGCACGAGTATGGAACGACGAGAGAACAGATCGCTCAGGTCGCCGTTAAGAACCACAAGCATGGGGCCCTGAACCCGAAGGCACAATTCCAGAGAGAGATATCGTTGGAGGCGGTCCTCAGGTCTCCGCCGGTGGCAGAGCCTTTGGGCGTGTTCGATTGCGCACCGAACTCCGATGGTGCGGCAGCTGTCGTTCTTTGCGCCGTCGAGAAAGCGAAGAAGTACACTGATTCTCCGATAAAAATCACGGCATCAGCCCAAGCATCGGACACTCTGGCGCTTCATCATAGGGTCGATATATGCACATTTGACGCGAATAAGATTGCCGCGACAAAAGCGTTCAAGCAAGCGAAAATCAAACCAAAGGACATTGATGTGGCAGAGATGCACGACAACTTCACGATCAGCGAGATACTTGCGATCGAAGACATGGGCTTTTTCAAAAAGGGGGAAGGTGGGAAGGCGACTGAAGAGGGACAGACCGTGATCGGCGGCAAGCTCGCCGTCAATACATCGGGAGGACTGAAAGCCAGGGGCGACCCGATAGGAGCGACGGGTGTCGCACAGATCGTCGAGATAGTCACTCAATTGAGAGGCGAGGCTGGCAGGAGGCAGGTCAAAGGTGCCGAGGTGGGCCTCGCGCACAACGTTGGTGGGGTCGGTGGGACCGTTGTTGTCCATATTCTGGAGGCGATATAGATGCCGACCGCGAGATTCTGGAGGGAAAACCCGAGCAGATACAACCTGAGGGCATGTCGTTGCGGCGTATGCGGCAAAGTCATCTTCCCACCGAGGAGCATCTGCCCTACCTGCCGCAGGAGGAGCGTCGGTAAGATGGAGGACATCAAGCTCAGGGGAGATGGGGAGGTTTACTCCTTCTCTGTCGTGCATGACGCTCCGAGCCAGTTCGATATGATCAAACCCTATGTCATCGCCATCATAAAAATGGACGAGGGCGTCATGCTGACGAGCCAGGTGGTCGATTGCGATCCGGCGGAAGTGAAGATCGGGATGAAGGTCAGGAGCACCATTCGAAAGCTTGGCGAGGACGGAGCAGCCGGGGTAATATACTACGGATACAAGTTCATCCCCGCCCAATAGTATCCTGACGTCCGCGAGTTTCGGCCTATATTATCGGGACCCCGATGCGCCCGGACAGTGAGTATTCCATGATGACCAGCCCAACCACAACCATATGTCCCTCTTCTTCATGGCAAATGATCCGAGAAGCCCCAATCGATGAGGGATCTGGTCTTTACTGCGAGAAATCCTTTTCGGCCAATGAGAGCGCTTTTTCCATCTTCTGTAACGCCATGCTGTAATCGATACCCCTCTCTTTCTCCGCTTCATCAAGAAGTCTGACGACCTCATCGACATTCAATCCCTTTCGCTTTGCGTTTTCTATGTAGCTCTGGCATCTGAGCCTCAGTTCCATGAACATCTTGTGCTTTTCGATCGCCTCGGTGAGGACGCTATCCGCCTCATTCATTATTCCCTGAGCCTCCTCGAACTTCTTCGCGGCGATGGGATCTCTAGCCTTCAAAAGCAAGACCCTGCTTCTCCCAACATCCGTGCCAGTGCTCTTGGCCGTCTCGATCTTCGCACTCAGCTCTAGCTCGTTCCTAACGAGTTTGTCGTGAAGGAGCGAGCGGAGGTTTTCCATCCCATCCCTTATCTTCGCAAGGTCAGCGAGGCGTATTTCCTCTCTGCGCGTGGCGACGAGTTTCGGAACGTTAGACGGCATCGCTTTATCATCGACCTTGAGCCTCAATGCGGTCTTGTACAGAGTCTGGAGGTCCTTCAATTTGTCCTTCGCCATTGATTCGACGACGGAGTCCGTTGCTGCCTTCGCTCTTTGAACATTCAAAATGGCTTTCTCGAAGGCGAGATCATTCAGTGCCTCCTCTGCCTTCTTTACGAGTTCCTTTGCCTCTTTAGCAGCGTACCCCTCGTATTCGAGCTCAGAAATCTCCTTCTTTAGTACGTCAAGATCGCTCCTTCTCTTGTCGTACATCTCTGTCAAGGAGCGCAACTCCTCACCACATCTTATGGCCATCGAGAAGGCTTCAGAGAACGCCCCTGCCCTCATCTTCTCATCGGCCCTAGCGAACATCACATCCACTTTGTCTGCGTGAAGGCCTCTCTTATGCGCGTCATCTATCTGCTTTCTTAGTTCTTGCAGTGCCCTCGAGCTTAGCTTCTTCTGTGATTGGACTCTCTCGACCTCGTCCCTCATCTTCCTTATCAGACTTCCCGTCTCATTGAATCTGCGCTGGTCCAGAAGTTGTATGACCTCATCCTTTATCCTGAGGGCAGTGTCAAGGTCCGGGCCCTCAAGCTGCATTGATTTGAGGTTCATCTCAACACTGTTAAGCTGATCCTGTACGGCAGATCGGGCTACCTCCGCAGCCTGTTCCATGGCCTTCTTGGCCAGCTCGACCGTGATGCCGTGTCTCCCTAGTTTGTAATATGTCTTCGCCTGCCTGAGTATCTCCATTGCTGGCGCCGTCCCCACCCCGAAGGATTTGACCTCAGTGATGACAGACTGCGCTTTGTTCAGCTGTTCGCTCGCTTTTCTCTCCATGACGATACTCTGGTCGAGCTCATTCCTTGCCAGCTCTATGGCTCTCAGCGCGTCATTGTATCTCTTTTCGCTCAGAAGGTTCTCGGACTTGCCTATGATCGCTTCGGTGCTGCGTGCGTCGACTCCAGACGATTTTGCTTTGGATAGCAGGGTCCTGGATTTCGCTATCTCGTTGGAAATGCCTTTCACTAACATCTCGCTTGCAAGGCGTTCCGCTTCCTTCGCATTTTGTAGACCGTCCACATAGTCCCGGCCAGCAATTCTCTCTTCTGCTCTCGCCAGAAGTTTTTCGATCGGGGATATGTCAATTTTCATTCTTCTCGAAATCGCCAACATGTCCCTGACCTGTGGGATTCTCCTTGCCGCGATGAAGGGCGCCACTATCTTCTCAGTCTCTTCATGGCAGATAATTGAGACTCCTCTTGCTTCCTCATACTTGCCCGATTCGAAGAGCTTCTTTGTCTTAGTCAGAAATGCCAATGCCAAGCTAGTATCTCTTCCGTGTATGGCCGCCTCCTCAAGGAGATCTGATATCTCGACAATTCTGTCATATATCTCCGTGTGGAGAACGACGGTCGTGTCCAGGCTATTTCTGGTATTCTCGATGACATCACGGGCCTTCTCAAACTCGTTCCTCTCTATCTCAATCAATGCATCCTCGGCCAGACGCTCCTCCTTCACAACCTCTATCCCGTTCTTTCTCGAGGAAGAGATCGAGCGCGTGAGATGTGTGAGGTTCTTGACGAGCTCGTCCTTTATGATTGACTCCGCGAAGTGAGTGACCTCCATGGTAAGCTTGAAAGCTTCAAGGTCGTTCGCCTGCGATCGCAACTGTTCGGACTTGGCGAGCTTCTCTTTGAGTGTGACGCTCTCGCAGTCAAGACTCTTCGCAAGATCGAGAAGCTTTTGTGCTTCTTCGATGCAGCTGGTGAGGGCAACCGTTTCCTCCTTCTTGAGATCATCAATGGCATTCAAAGCCAGTTCGTGAGCCTTCTCGAACTTACTCGTCTCCAATGCTGAGATCGCTCCGATTAGCACCGATCTAGCTCTGCCAATGTCCATCCATTCGCCGTAATCATCCATGAACTTCTTGACCGTGTTCACGGTTTCCATTGCTTTCGTTCTTGCCTTCTCTTCTATCGTTCTCGAACACTTCTCGATGATTTTCGAGACGACTGCGTAATCTCCATCTTTCACAGTCTTGATGATGTCATCAAGCAATGCATTTTCCTCGGCAATGTCCGCCCCCATCTTCATTGCCGCCGCACTGCTCAGCTCGATTCTCATGATCTGAGTCGCCAGATTGGCTTCAATTTGACTGCGAAGCTCCTTCTGAGCCGCCCTCAATTGAGATGCCGAGCTCATGAAATCCTTCGCAGTCAGAAGTTCCTTGGAGGAGATCATCATCCGCTTGACGTTGGCTAGATCCAACCTGTAAGTGGTGCCTTGATGGAGGAGAGCTTTGGTTTTCGCGAACTCCCTTTCGACTTCTCTGTATCCTTCAAGGGACTCCTCGAGAAGCGCATCCGCCCGATCAACTGTTTCTATTGCCTTCTTGAGGTTCTCCTTTCGGAGAACGATCTTGGAGGAATCAAGAACCTCCAGCACTTTCGTCATATCAACTTTCAGCATCTTCGCGATAATCATCTTTGGACGGAGCTTCGACACATGAGTTATGAGTTGATCTTCGTCGGCAACGCCGACGGTCTGCTTCGTATCTTTCCAGATGTCAATTGCCCTGGCAAGATCAACTGCTTTGATCGAGTCCTTCCCGGCCTCGATCTGTGTCATCATCTTTGTTACATCGACCCCACGGCTCTTCAGAAACGAGGTTCCTTGTG
>Ga0315285_10005130_pt1 | contig 13531 bp, 13 predicted proteins | sample YL17G09_36_MG_FD_203698 | JGI IMG/M metagenome (GOLD analysis project Ga0315285, IMG submission 203698) | Sediment microbial communities from Yellowstone Lake, YNP, Wyoming, USA - YL17G09_36 | ecosystem: Environmental > Aquatic > Freshwater > Lake > Sediment | place: USA: Wyoming | collected... | reverse complement strand
CGCGCCGGGCTTAAGCTATATTTATCCCAAACCTATCCCAAAACAACTTGGCATAACTATAGACGGCCAGGACTTAAGCGCCGTCACTTATGTAAACAGGATAACGAAAAAGACCGATTTTGTCGATTTTATGCCCTCAAGCGCGGTATTCAGGCTAAAAAAAGAACCTGATATACTCATCTTAAACCCGCGGGGCGGGTTGGAAGTGCTCAACGCGCTTTTTCATGATGTCTACTCAATAACTGTGTGCGAGGACAACCCCATAATCGTCGATCTCCTAAAAAACGATTTGGACAACTTTTCAGGGGAAATCTACAATTCAAAACTGGTAAAGTTGCACACAGGCGGCCCGAGGTCATTTGTAAAAACAAGCCCGGATAAATTCGATATAATCGATATTCCCCTTACGGAAAATTTCAACATTGTCGTGGCGGGCGTATATAGCTTAAACGAAAACCTCTTATACACGAAAGAAGCGATAATAGATTATCTCGCGAAATTAAAACCCGGCGGCATGCTGGTCGTCACAAGGTGGCTCCAAATACCGCCCAGCGAAGAGCTAAGGCTAGGGTTAAACATCATAAGCGCGTTGGAAGAATCCGGCGTAAAAAGCAGCTGGCGCAATATAGTGGCGATACGCAGCTGGATGACCGCGACTTATTTTGTGAAAAACGGACCTTTTACCGCGAAAGAGCTGGCCCAGATAAAAGATTTCTGCGGCGAGAAAAAATATGACATAATCTATATGCCGGGCGTAAAAAGAAAAGATGTCAATATATATAACGTATTGCCGGAAACATATTATTACGATGCGTTTATAAAATTACTTAACAAAAATACAAGAAACGATTTTGTAAAAACATACCAGTTTGACATATCCGCGACATCCGATTCAAAGCCTTTCTTTTTCCAATTCTTCAAGTGGAGCCAATTACCCCTGATAATAAAAAATATCGGGAAGCAGTGGCTGCCGTTTGCCGGCGGTGGTTATCTGGTCATATTCCTGATATTAATAATAGCGCTTGTCTCTTCTATTTTGTTCATACTTGCCCCGCTTTTAATATGGCACCGGGAAAAAACATCTTCTGTCTTAAGGACGAACTTTTTCCTGTATTTTTTATTTTTAGGCCTGGGCTACATGTTTATAGAGATACCGCTGATACAGCAGTTTACCCTTTACCTGGATTACCCTGTTTATTCATTCTCTATAACACTGGGTTCGATATTATTCGCTTCGGGCCTGGGCAGTCTTTTGTCCAAAAAAATCACCTCAAAAAGCACATTTATCATGCTTTTGTTATTCCTTCCGTTTCAGGTGATAACTTATGTATTATACCTTCCCGATTTGTTTAATCTATTCGCCATACCGTCTATAATCGCCAGAATCTTCATATCTTTTGCGTTAATATTTCCTATCGCTTTCCTGATGGGCATACCATTTCCATTGGGGATCAAGCTGGCCGGCATAAAAAATAACTCTCTTTTGCCGTGGTTGTGGGCTATTAACGGGTTTTCTGCTGTAATAAGCTCGATATTAGCTATCATTATCGCGACATCGTGGGGTTATCCGTGGGTATTTGCTTTTGCGGGGGTGTCCTACCTTTTATCCCTTGTGGTTCTAATTCCTATTTTCGGACAAGCGGAACGAATTGCACTGAAGTGATATTGGTCATCAAGAGGCTGTCTTCTTTTTTGACTATAAGCCACAGTGTCTGGACGATTCCGGGCGGGCCTACAGGAATGATCATACGGCCGCCGTTTCTTAATTGCTGAATCAAGGGCTGGGGTATATGATCAGGCGCAGCGGTCACGATTATGACGTCAAAAGGGGCGTTTTCCTGCCAGCCGAAATACCCGTCGCCTACTTTTGTTTTTACAAAACCATAGCCTGATTTATCCAGCCTTTGCCTTGCTTCACCCGCTAGTTTAGGAATGATTTCTATCGAATACACGTCTTTTGTTATCTCAGCCAGAATCGAAGCCTGATAACCGCTCCCAGTGCCGATTTCAAGCACCTTATCTTCTGCCTTTAACTCTAATAACTGTGTCATTAACGCGACAATATATGGCTGGGATATTGTCTGGCCTTCGCCTATAGGCAATGGGGAATCACTGTAAGCGAATTTAACGTACTGCTTCGGGACATAAAGATGCCTTGGGACTTTTAGCATGGCATTTACAACCTTGGGATCCTGGATGCCCCTATCTTTTATCTGGGATTCTACCATCTGTATTCTTTTCTGCTCGAACTCGTCAGAGAAAGAATTTGGTTGGAAAGAAAATAATATTGCGATCGCGAGAATAATATAAGTAGGTAATTTTTTAAACATTTTGGATTTTGGTATGTTCCTCGCTGTGCTCGGGACAATTTTGTCAATGCAACAATCCGCAAAATTGGTGGACCTGAGGAGATTCGCGCAGCTCACGCAGTGAGCGAAGTCCCGAGGCCATTAGGCCGAGGGAAACTCCTGATCCGTACGCCTTATGCCCCTCGCATTCGCTCGGGACAATTTTGTCAATGCAACAATCTGCAAAATTGGTGGACCTGAGGAGATTCGAACTCCTGACCTCTTGAGTGCGATTCAAGCGCGCTCCCAACTGCGCTACAGGCCCACTTTTTAAAATTTTCCTTTTTCTACCGCTTGTAAAAACGCCTTTACCACTTTAGGATCGAATTGTGATCCGCTGCTCCGCTTTATCTCTTCAATAATTTTATCTTTCGGTAAAATCTCCCTATACGGCCTCGTTGACGCCATTGTATCATAAGCATCCGCGATAGCCATTATCCTTGCTCCTAAAGGAATGTTTTCGCCTCTTAGGCCGTCAGGATATCCTTTCCCGTCAAACCTTTCATGGTTATGTTTTACTATTTCCGCAACGTCCTTTAGGAATCCAAGGGGGCTGAGTATTTCAGCTCCTTTTACCGAATGCTGCTTCACCTCTTCCCATTCCTCCGCAGTCAAGCTGGAGGCCTTGGTCAAAATCTGGTCATGCACGCCTATTTTTCCTATATCATGAAGCTGGGCCGCCAATTTTATCGTGTTGACCTTCTCCGGCGGCAACTCCATCTCTTCGGCTATAGCTACCGCGTATTTCGAGACGCTTTCCGAATGGTTCCTTGTATAGTGGTCCTTGGCGTCTATTGCAGAAACTAACGCTGTAACAGTCTTAAGATATGTGTCCTGCAAGCTTTTATAAAGCATGGCGTTATCTATAGCGACGCCAGCTTCGCTTGCTATTTCTCTTATCAGCTCAAAATCTTCTTTTGTAAAAAGCTGTTTGTTTTTCTTATTATTGATGTTGATGACACCAAGCGTCCCCCTCTTTGTCTGTATAGGGACGCTTATAAAAGATTTCGTATAATATCTTTCCAGGTTTCTTTTCATAAAACGCGGATCTTTTTCTATATCCTCGACCAGCACCGCTTCTTTTTGCTCCACAACCCACCCTGAGATCCTTTCGCCGATTTTTACCCTGGTCTGCGCTATCACTTCTTTATCCAGGCCCCTTGCGGCGCGGATCACAAGCTCTCCTGTTTTTTCATCCAGGAGCAATATCGAGCAGATCTCCAATTGCAGATTATCGGATATCCTGTTGACGATATTTTTTAATATTTCATCCACTTCCAGCGTTGAAGATATTTCCTTTCCTATGTTATAAAGAAGCTCGAGTTGGCTTGTCCTTTCCTTTACCTTTTTATCCAAAATCACATTCTGGTCGCGCAAAAATCCCATCAATCTTTTATTCGCCAGTAAAAGCTGCCTTGTCTCAAGCGCCCTTCTTACGATAAATGATATGCTGTCTATCTGGAACGGCTTTGTTATGTAATCATACGCGCCCAGTCTAAGAGCCTCTTGCGCTGTTTCAAGAGAACCGTAACCCGTGATTATCACCGATACCAGGTCAGGGTCTATTTTTTTCATCTCTTTTATGACGGAAATGCCGTCCATCCCCGGCATTTTTATATCTGTTATCACAAGGTCATAAAGGGTTTTGTTTTCCATCTGGATACCCTCTTTGCCGTCATGCGCGGTATCCACGGCATAGCCTTTTTCAGTAAGGATATCCGCCAATAGACTGCACATGACCTGCTCGTCGTCCACGACTAATATCCTGTTATGCTTGGCTTCTGCGTTGTTATTCATTTACCAGCTGGCCTTTTTTTGCTTAATATGACATCCACGATGTCCGTTATCTGGTTTATATTAAACGGTTTTGTGATACAGGAAACTATATACTTTGCTTCCGGCCTAAGCATCTGGTCATCCGGATAAGAATCCATCATGACTATTGCGCTTTTGGGGCTGAAATTTTTTACCGCCTTTAAGGTCTCTATCCCGTTCATTATCGGCATGTGGACATCCATAAATATTATTTGGAAATGCTTGTCCTTCATGACATCCAAAGCTTCTTTCCCGTTTTGCACGCTTTGGACCTTATAGCCTTTTTCTTCAAGGACATCGGTCAAAAGGCTTCTCATCACATGTTCATCATCTACCACAAGTATATCTATCGGATCGCTCAATCCTAGATCCTTTTTTAGATTTGTTAAAAAAAGCAGACCCTGTTTTTACCAAGCCTCTTGGCCTGGTACAATGTCTCGTCGGCTTTTTTGATCATTTCGTTTTTGTCCTGCGCGTCTTGCGGGAATGTGGCAAGCCCGACGCTCACGGTCAAGTGCGCCCCTGCCCTGCCGAAATGAGCCTGGTCGACAAGCCCCCTTATCCTCCTTGCCAAAGAAGAGGCCTCCTGCTTGCCTGTCTCGGGTAATAATACGGCGAACTCTTCGCCGCCGTATCTTGCTACAATATCCACTTTTCTTGTGACAGAAAGGAATATGTCCGCTATCTGTTTAAGTATTTGGTCGCCTGCCAGATGCCCAAAGGCATCGTTGTATTTTTTAAAATCGTCTATATCTATCAGGATCAGGGAAAGCGGGTTGTTGCTGCGCGTGGACCTATTCAGCTCGACTGACAGCTGTTCATGGAAATGCCTGTGGTTATAAAGCCCTGTCAAACCGTCGACAATGGATAATTCTTTGTATTTGTCTTTTTGCTTTGCCTCTTCCAGCAAAAACTGCCTCTCCATGGCCCTTCCGATTATTATCTTTATTTCTTCCAGGTTGAACGGCTTTGTTATGTAATCATACGCCCCTATTTTCATCGCTTCAACAGCGGACTCGACTGACGCGTAAGCCGTGATTACAATAACGCAGATATTTGTATTTTTTTCTTTAAACTTTTTTAAGACCTCTATCCCGGTCATGCCCGGCATTCTTAAATCAGTCAGCACCACTTCAAATTCCATCTTTTCCGCGATCTTAAGCGCTTCTTCGCCGCTTTCCGCTGTCCAGACGTTGTATCCCGCGTCCTTTAAGACATCCGCCAAAAGCTGGCGCATTATGCCCTCGTCGTCGACCACTAATATGTTTATTTTTTTCGCTATTTCTTTCTCGGAATTTAAATCCTTGTCTTTTTCTGCCATGCTCAGATCCTTATCCTTTTAGAACGGGTAATTTTACGATAAATGTCGCGCCCTTGCCTGGCCCGTCGCTTACAGCCAATATTTTGCCTTTATGCGATTCTATTATTTCATAACTTATTGATAGGCCCAGGCCTGTTCCTTTCCAATCCATTTTGGTCGTAAAAAACGGATCAAATATTTTTGATAAATGCTCAGGCGCTATACCGCAGCCTGTGTCTGTAAACCTTATTTCGACCTCCTTGGCCCTTCCTTCGCCATCTAATATATTTTCTGCCGCTATGCGCAATTCTCCTCCTTTTGGCATTGCCTGGGAGGCGTTTAAGATGATATTGGTAAACACCTGCTGGAGTTGGTTTGGATTTCCTTCTACTTGCGCTAAATGCTCTTCATATTGTTTTACTATTTCGATGTTCTGCAAGGTAAGCTGGTGCGCCATGATAATCAGCGTATCTTCTATCACGTCCTTGATATTCAACGGCTTGACCTCTTTGGTGCGCCGAGAAAAATTCAGAAGGCTCTCCACTATGGCTTTACACCTTTGCGCTTCTATTTCTATATGCTGGAGGTATTTTTTGCAAGTAGTGAAATCCTCCGCCCCGAAATTCGGTTTTGCTATTTTTTGGAGCATAAACTGCGCGTACCCCATTATGCCGCCCATGGGGTTATTGAGTTCGTGCGCGATGCCGGCGCCAAGCTGCCCTATAGCCGTCATTTTAGCGGATTGGATAAGCTGAGCCTGCGTTTCTCTTAATTCCTTGTTCGCTTCCTCAAGCTCTTTTGTCCTTTCCTTGATCCTTTGTTCAAGAGTCCTGCTGTAATTTTCGATCTTATCCCTTGAAACCTTTAACTCATCGGTCATATTATTAAACGCGTCAGCAAGGTCTCCTATTTCGTCCGAGGAAATGATCCGCGCTTTTTGGGTAAGGTCCCCTTCTCCTACTTTTTGCGTAATGAATAAAAGTTCCTTGACAGGCCTGACTATCCTATTTGAGAAAAACAGGCTTATTCCAAGCGCTATCACTGTTATAAAAACAGTTATAACGACGATCTTTCTTTTTATCTGGGCCAACTCTAAATTCAGATTTTCTGTGGTTATACCAATATTCACAAAACCGATGATTTCAAGCGAGGGTTTTGCTTGCGCGCCAACTTCCGTTACCGCGCCTATTTGCCCTTCCGGTTCCAATACGATCGGCGCGACAATATCATATATAAGTTTTCCCTTGATCAAATCTATCTTTATATCCTTTACAGGTCCTTTCGGCTTTTTTAAATACCTGCTTATTTTATCCGCGCTGTTATTGGCAATGAACTTCCCGTCCGCATCCGTTATCCCAACATAAACAACGTCTTTTTCTAAAATAGCGCTTTTTATAAATCTTGTGAGAATTATTTTGTCTTCGGTCAAGACGCCGTACTGGCAATTATTCGCTAACCAATTGGTGATGGAGACGCCTCTTTTTTTAAGCTGGTCGTTTAAAAGGTTCCTTTCGTGATTTATAAGATAAAAACTGTAAAACGACGCTACCGATATGATCAAAATTGTCGTAAAGCTTATAAATTTATAACCAAGGCCTATGTTTCTTTTCATTCCACAATCTCTTTTGCCTGTCCCAGGATCGATTCCGGGATTTCCATATTCAATTTCTTCGCTATCTTTAGATTTACAATAACGTAAGTTTTTCTTGGCGTGCTGACAGGCATATCGTAAGGCTTGGCTCCTTTTATGATCTTAACGGCTAGCTCCCCAGACTGCCTGCCCACGTCATACGCGTCAAAATTTAAAGCAAACAAAGCCCCGGATTTTACTATATACGGGTTAAATCCCATGACCATTTTTTTGGACCATATAGTCCTTAGAAAAATATATTCAAGCGATTGCCTTGTGACTACAGTGCTGTCGGGTAAAAGCCATATCACATCGACCCTGTCCACAAGGCTTCTGACAGCTTCAGGGACATCCTTGTAGCTTTTGACCGGTTCTGACGTGACCTGCATGCCTAATTTCTCGGCATCTTTTGAAACTTCATCTACTTTCTGTTTTGACTTTGTAGGATCATATATCACACCGATCACGCGGGTATCCGGGGAAATACTTTTAAGGATCTCCAGCTGGCGCTGGTTAGAGATATCCACTGATGAACCTGTCAAATTATTGCCAGAACCACTAAGGCTTTGGACTAACCCGCTGCCGACAGGGTCCTGCACTACAGAAAATACAATAGGAGTATCTTTTATGCGGTCCTTTACCGCGGTTGCGGCTTCATTGCCGACAGCCAAGATCAGATCCGGCTTTTGCTCTGTAATGACACTTGCCAATCTTTTGCCTTCTTCGATATCCGCTTTCATGTCCATATGCAATAACATAAAATCCTTGTTTTCAACGTATCCTGCCGACCTTAACTCGTCTACAAATCCATTTATCGCGTCATTATAAGGTTGTATGTCCTGGCTTTTAAAAATGCATATCAAATAGACTTTTGCTTTTGCGGAGGTCACAAAAGAAATCGTCAAAACTACCAGTATAACAGCTGTTATAAAATAACTCCAAAAGCTGAATCTATTTTCTCGGATCTTCTCGATCATTATCCCACCTGGTTTTTAAACTATGGCACGCTTTGTCTTATCCAGTTTAAGTACTTCGCCTCGCCTTGCGCGATGCCAAGCGCTATGATTTCCGGCACCTCGTAGCTGTGCAGCTTTTTTATTTCTTTTTTTAATTTCCCAAAAACAGCTTTCCTTGTCTTGATCAGCAAAAGCGATTCCGTCGTTCTTTCAACCTTTTGTTTCCAAAGATATACCGATTTTATGTTGCTTATTATGCTAACACAAGCCGCTAACTTTTTTGCTATTATTTGGCCGGCGATTTTCCCGGCTTCTTTGCTGTCTTTGGCTGTCACGAAAACTATAATATATCTGCTGTTGTCCACGCGGGTTATCTTCTCAGATAGATTTTATAATCCTGGGTACCTTCCAAGACAACGTGCCCTTCCCTTGCAAGCCAGCCCAAGCTCATCAAGATGGTATCCCTTGGTTTGTCGATACCGGCGACAAGTTTGGAAAGCGTTGTTTCGCCATGTTCGTCCAGGTAGTGCCAAATCTCCCCAGCTGTGATGCCGATTTCTGTTATCATGGTTCCTCCTCCTTTAGTCTATTTCAAAACTCTTTTCTCTTTTATTAAAACTCCCGCACTCGGGGCACTTTGAAATCAAATCGTTTTTGCTGTCGACATAATTGTTCAGGCAGATGCTGCACTGCCAGATAAATCTTTTATCCTGCGTATAGCTTTTAAGCCTCGGCCCCCTCAGGAAAAACACCCAGAAAAAAAGAAGGCTCACTATCCATAATATAATATAAATCGCGACAGCCATGGAAATATCGACTTTTATCATTTCTGCCTGAAATTGATCCTTATCATGCCCATCTGGGGCGCAGAGCCTTCAACCGGGCCGAATTTCCACATCTTGATATACCTTATCCCTATTATATCAACTTCCGGGTAACCTGAAGAATATATTTTTTCAACCGACTCCACTTCTCCGCCGGGCGAGACATAAAACCTGAGCATCATATCAAAGGAGTCTATGTCCAAGTCCTGCGTCATTTTAACCGGCCACTTTACGGAGACAGGAAGTTGTGGCTTGTAGATCACCTTTCTGCCCGCGACTTGCCCGGTCACGTCGTAAACCCTGGGCTCGTATTCCTGCTGTTCGCTGTAAAAAAACGGCGCAAGCGACTTACTGTAAAGGCTGACAGGGCCTTGCGAGATCTGCCTGCTTGCGTAGACATCCAGGTTGTCCAGTTTTTTGGTCGGGACCTGCCGCTTGGACCTTTCGATCTTTGCGTAAAATTTTTCTTCGTAAGTTATTTTTCTTTCCGGGCTTACCCTCGCGTAATCAGGTTTGATTTTTATATCTGTTTTGGCTCCTAGCCCTTCCAAGAGCAAGGGCCCTAAAAAGTTCACGTTTGAAAACTTTGAAACAGGACTAAGCTTTACGGGAGTCACTACGATAGAAAAAGCGGTCCCTAAAAATAAATGCCAGACTACGGAAATAATAACAGCCATGATAAAAGGTTTTCTCAGCATAATTATTCTATAGCCACGTTTGTAGCCAGGTTGACTTCCGGAAGACCTAAAGACCTGCACATGTCCCAGATCTCAACAACCCTGCCCAGGGCAGCTTTTTTATCGGCCTTGATCATGATAGGCCTTTTAAGAACCAACGCTTCTTCTAATTTCTTCTTCAGTTGCTGCTTGTCGATGAGCTCGTCTCCTATGTATACGAGGTTTTCGCTGGTTATCGTTATGATGACGCTACCCTCGCTAAGCACCTGGCTGGTTATGACTTTGGGCAGGTTGACTTTTATCCCAGGTTGAAATATGAAACTTGAAGTAAGCATAAAAAATATAAGCAACTGGAAGACGATATCTATAAGAGGCGCTATGTCTATAGTTCCCAGGTCGCCTTTTATCTGTTTAATGGTCCTTTTAAACTTCACGGCCTTCGTTCCTTATCGATAAAATGTTTATTAGTTCCGCAGCGCTTGTTTCCATCTCAAGCACGAAATCGTCCACGACGCTTACAAGATAATTATAAGCAACCAGGGTAGGTATAGCAACTACTAAGCCTGCGACTGTCGTGATCAATGCCTCCCAAATGCCTCCCGCCAGATCCCCCGGGCTTATAGGATATAAAGAAGTCGATTTCTGCTGTATGACCTGGAAGCACTTGACCATACCGGTCACTGTACCCAAAAGGCCCAAAAGAGGCTCTATATGCGCTATTGTCGCCAAAATACCAAGCCTTTTTTCAAGCCTCGGCACTTCATGCAAGCCGGCATCTTCTATGGCTTCTTTTATCTCCTGCCTTGATCTGTCGTGCTTTATTATGCCTGCCTTCATGATATGGGCGATAGGCCCCGACATCTTATCGCACTTATCGATCGCTTCCATAATCTTGTTGCGCTTGAGGCTCTGGGAGATATCATCCATAAATTCTTTTGTGTTTATGCGAGCTTTATATAAATGATATGACCTTTCAATTATTATAGCCAGCGCGATAACGGACCCCAAAATTATGGCTATCATTATAGGCCCGCCTTTTACCATAAAACTAAGCATCTTCCAACCCTCCGCTTTTTATTTTGTCCTTAAATTTATCCATTTCAATCTTTCCCTCGCGTATCTTCCTTCGTCAATGTCTTCTCTAGACAACTTCTCGTATATCTTCTTCGCCTGGTCCCAATTGTTTTGCTTTTCGTAAATCTGCGCGACCCTCAGCTGCGCCCTTGCGGCCAAAGCCGCGCTTTTAGGATAATTATATGCGACTTTTAGATATTCTTCTACTGCTTTATCGCTTTCATTTATTTCTTCAAGGCATTCCGCGATCTTAAACTGTGATTGGGCGCTTGCCTTTTCATCCGACTTTATGATCGCTTTCGCATAATAATCTATCGCTTCCCTTTGCCTGCCATTGTCCTTCAAAATGTCGCCGATTTTTACAAACAAGGCGCTTTTTATCTGTTCTTGCTTGTATTTATTGGCGAGCTCGTTTAATTTGTCGACGGCTTTCTGTTGTGTGCCGCTTGCCGAAATTATGCCCGCGATTTTCGAGACTGCGTCTTTTGCCGGCTCGCTTTCAGGATAATTGTTCAACAGCCCTTCGAACGCCTCCATCGCCTTCGCGTTGTCTTTTTGTTCAAGGTAGATCTGCCCAGTCAAGTAAAGAGCCTTGGGCGCGGGGCCGGTTTTAGCGTAATTATCCAATATGGGCTTTAAGTAGTCCTGCGCGTTTTTATATTCCTTTTTATTATAATAATATTCCCCAAGCCAGTAGTTGGCATCTGGGGCATAGTCACTGTCAGGATATTTTGCAATAAAACTTTTAAACCCGTCTACAGCGTCTTTTTCCCTCCCCAACTGATAATAGGTCCACGCAAGCTCATGCTCTGCCATCTCTTCGAACTCGGTATATTTATAGTCCTTTACCGCGTTTTCAAAGATCTTCAGCGCTTCCTTGTATTTTCCCAAACTGTAAAGTGTCCGGCCGTACTGCAATAAGGCCTGTCTTATCATGTCCCCTTTCGGGAATTTTTCGATATACTGTTTAAATTTTCCAGATGCTATTTCAAAGCTTCCCTTTTTAGCGTATGCCATCGCGACCTGATACTCGGCTTTATCGACGTACTTGCTTTGTGGGAAATTCAACGTTAATCCCTGGAAAGCCGCGATCGCACTGTCGTAAGAACCCTTGTAAAAAAGCGCTATGCCAAGCTGGTATTGGGCGTAATCGACAAGATAGCTTTGCGAATAATCTTTTAACAGCCTGTCGTAAGCATTGATCGAATTGTCATAGTCTTTCTGCTCAAGGTATATGTCCCCCACCTGGCACAAAGCGCTTGCGATAAGATTAAGGTCGCTTGAGCCCCTTACCACAGCTTCAAAATTATCTATGGCTTCCCTGTATTTGCCCAGTTTGATATAGGCCCAGCCAGTGTTGTATATCGCCTCGTAACGGAGCTCGCTGTTTCTGTATTTTTCGATCAGCTTCGCGTAGATATCTATCGCCGCTTGGAAATCGCCTGAATCGTAGTAAATCTCTCCTCTCCAGAAATAAGCGTCGTCAGCTACTTCGTTCTTGGGATATTTAAGGATAACTTCGTCATATTTTTCCGCGGCTTTTTTTAAATCGCCTAGCTTCCCGTAGCATTGGCCCATTCCAAATAATGCGGAAGGCGCCGACGGGTCCTTTAAAGAATACTCGAGATATTCCCTGAAGGCGTTTATGCTGTTCTGGTATTCGCTTATTTTAAAATATGCCCAGCCGATATTCAATCTGGCAAAACCCGTCCATTCAGCCTTGGGCGATAATCCGGCAGCCTCTTTATAAACGCTGATCGCCTTTTCATAGTCTCCCATCCCGTAGTAGATTTCGCCAAGCATATAGTCTATTTCGCCCTGGCGGGCCGTCAGGGGGTAAGATTTTGCGAAAGAAATCAACTCTTTCTTCGCCTCTTCGTATTTTTTTAATTTATAAAACGCCTCGGCGATCTTAAACTGTGATTCCTGCGCTAATTCGCCGTAAGGCGATTTTTCAACTACCTGCCTGAACGCGCCCAGCGCCAATTCTGTTTCATTCATTTCGGAATAGCACCATGCCTTTGAATACATCGCGTAAATCAAATATTCGCTTGCCGGGAATTTATCAATGACCTTTTGGTAATAATCAAGAGCGCTCTTATAGTCTTTTGCCTTGAAATTTATCTCGCCAAGCCAGTATATCGCCGCGTCTTCGAATTTCGTACCGCCTGATGTGCTGAGAAGTTTTTCAAACTCGTACTGGGCGTTAGCGTATTTGCCAAGATGGAAAAACGCTTCGCCGAGCATGAGGCGGACTTCCTCGGAATTGGGGTTATTTGGGTAGTCGTCTAAAAACGCGTAAAGCTTTCTGACCGCTACTTCGTAAATGCTGTCCTTAAAAGTTTTTTTGGCGAAAAGATAGTCGCTGCGCTCGTCGGCAAATGAGACTTTGCTGAAGACCAATATTAAAAATATAAAAAACATCAATAAAGTTAATTTTTTCATAAGTTATTTCCAGTCAAGGAAATATATCATCAACATACTATATTTTCAAGACTTTTCTAAGATACGATCCGGTATATGATTCTTTGGTCGCGGCGACCTCTTCCGGCGTGCCGCTTGCTACGACTTTTCCGCCGTCATCGCCGCCTTCAGGGCCCAGATCGACTATGTAATCGCATGTCTTTACCACGTCAAGATTGTGTTCAATAACGACCACGCTGTTTCCGGCGTCGACAAGCGCCTGCAAAACGCTTAAAAGCTTGTCCGTGTCCGCGAAATGAAGGCCTGTCGTGGGCTCGTCTAATATATAAAGCGTCCTGCCTGTGGCGCGTTTTGATAACTCGGCTGAAAGCTTGACTCTCTGCGCCTCGCCGCCTGATAAAGTCGTGGCTGATTGGCCCAGCTCTACATAGCCAAGGCCGACATCATAGACAGTCTGGAGCTTGTCTTTGATGGCTGGGATAT
>Ga0315285_10005129_pt1 | contig 13531 bp, 14 predicted proteins | sample YL17G09_36_MG_FD_203698 | JGI IMG/M metagenome (GOLD analysis project Ga0315285, IMG submission 203698) | Sediment microbial communities from Yellowstone Lake, YNP, Wyoming, USA - YL17G09_36 | ecosystem: Environmental > Aquatic > Freshwater > Lake > Sediment | place: USA: Wyoming | collected... | reverse complement strand
TTTACCAATCGCCACATTATGGCACTGCTTGTAAGACGTTGCTTCAACAGAATGTTCGGCCCGACGCCGCTGCAGCTTGTCTATGATGTCGCTCACAATATGGCAAAGCTTGAAACACACCAGGGCAGGCAGCTCTGGGTCCACCGCAAAGGCGCCACTCGGGCCTTCGGGCACGAACGTATGACAGATACCATTTTCGAAAAAACCGGCCAGCCCATAATAATCCCAGGCTCAATGGGTACCGCAAGTTTTCTGCTCGTCGGAACCGGCAATTCCGAAGAATCTTTGTGTTCGGTCAACCACGGAGCAGGCAGAGTGATGAGTCGCACCGCCGCACTGGGAAAATCTCGCAGAGGCAAAACTATTACGTCGGCTCTCATTAGCGATGACCAGTTCAAACGCAGTATGGAAGGTATAAAACTCATCACCGCTGACAAACACAAAATAAAGGAAGAAGCGCCGGACGCTTATAAAGACATCGATGAGGTCGTGCGGATTGTCATCGAATGTGGCTGGGCTAAGGCCGTCGCTCGTATGGTCCCGCTGGCCGTCTTGAAGGGCTAAAATACCCTCCCATCCGCTTTGGCGTAAAACACCCCTCCTAAAATTAATTTTTCTCTGTAAAAATACAGTAAAAACTATTACTATATCGCCGTGCATAGTACCTGTTGTCTTATGCCGGTAACTGAGAATACAACTAAGAGCGTCTAACATAATGAAAAAATATGGTTCGATTTCATCCCTAAGGGACGGAGTCGAAGGATTGTTTTTAGACACGGATTAACACAGATTAACACGATTTATAATTGTATATCTCTGTGTTCTCTGTGGCTAAACTTCTTTTTGTTAGAGTTATTAATTTTGGAAGGTAAAAAAATGACTTTCACAAAACAAAACGCTGAACGTAAAGCCCCCCGGCTTTTAGTTCTTATAACTTTACCAATGGTATTGATTCTTATTACCGGCTGCCAGAAGATTTCGCCGGAACCCGTCAAAACCATGGAAGTCAAACCCGCTGAAGTCAAACCCGCTGAAGTCAAACCCGCTGAAGTCAAACCCGCTGAAGTCAAACCTGCCGAAGCCAATCTTGCCGGAGCCGAACCTGGCCAGACTGTTTCTTTTCATGACAAATGCGCCGGCATCTTGAAAAACTATGTCGACGATAAGGGAATGGTTGATTATAAAACACTCAAGCGAAAGAAGCTGGAGCTTAACCATCTCCTGGATGAATTCGCCAAACTCAACCCCGATGTTTACAATTCCTGGTCCAAAGAGGACAAAATCGCCTTCTGGCTCAACGCATATAACATAAAAATGCTCAAAATAATCATCGACAACTATCCCATCCAGTCTCAGCGAATACTTCGTGTTTTATGGGGCCCTGACAGCATCAGGCACATCGAAGGTATATGGGACAAACACAAATTTACCGTAATGAACGAGGAATTCACCCTTAAAGAAATTGAACAGCGGTTTTTCCGTAAAGAGTTTGACGAACCGCGGGTATTCTTCGCCATATCCTGCGCCAGCCTTTCCAGCCCGCCTTTGCGCAATGAGCCGTATTACGGATGCAGGCTATACGAGCAGTTGGACGACCAGGCCAAAAAATTCCTATCCAGCCCACTCGCATTCAGAATAGACAGAGAAAAGCAAATAGTCCATCTTTCCGCCATCTTTCACCCAACCTGGTATGGAGAAGAGTTTATCAGTAAATACGGCACAGACAAAAAATTTAAAGACCAGCCGCCACCCCTCCGGGCCGTCTTAAACCTCGCCACAAATTATATCTCCGAGCAGGACCTGTTTTTCCTTGAAAGGGAAAATTATTCCGTTAAATATATAACATATAATTGGACCCTCAACGATAGCCCATCATCTATGAACAACGAACAACGAACAACAAACTATAAACAATGAACTACTAAAAGGATAAATCACAAATGGCAAAAAAATCCATCCACAGCAATCCTCATTGTGACAGCGACAGGTATCTTTTCACCAGTGAGTCCGTAACGATGGGCCATCCTGACAAAGTGGCCGACCACATATCTGATGCAATCCTTGACGCAATGCTCGCTCAGGACCCAAAAAGCAGAGTGGCCTGCGAAACAATGGTCAAAGACAATCTCATCATCGTCGCAGGAGAGATTACCTCGAGAGCAGTCGTGGATATACCCACCGTGGTGCGCGAAACAATAAGAAAAATCGGCTACGATGACCCTCATCTCGGATTCGACTGTGAGAGCTGTGCTGTTATGGTATCGCTCGGAAAACAAAGCTCCGACATCTCTCAGGGTGTAACAGAGGGCGACGGCTTGCACAAAAAACAGGGCGCAGGTGACCAGGGGCTGATGTTCGGCTATGCCTGCAGAGAAACACCGCAAATGATGCCTCTGCCAATCCAGCTTGCACATGCTATTACAACTCGGCTGGAAAAAATGCGCCAGAGTAAGAAGCTCCCCTGGCTGCGACCCGATGGCAAAAGTCAGGTCACCGTCGAATACGAAAACGGCAAGCCCAGACGGGTTCACACCGTCGTCGTCGCCGCCCAGCACGCCCCAACCATTACCTACAAACAGTTGCGTAAACAAATCATCGAAAAAGTTGTTCTGCCCGTCCTCCCAAAACGCCTTGTTGACAGAGACATCATATTCCACATCAATGAAACCGGCCGCTTCGTAATAGGCGGCCCAAAAGGTGATTGCGGCATCACAGGCAGAAAAATCATCGTTGACACTTACGGCGGAAGCAGCCGACACGGTGGCGGCTGCTTTAGCGGCAAGGACCCCACTAAAGTTGACAGAACCGCAAGCTATATGGCTAGATACATCGCAAAAAATATCGTCGCCGCAGGACTCGCCGACATCTGCGAGATTCAACTATCCTACGTCATTGGCGTCGCAGACCCGCTTTCGATTTATGTTAACACCTATGGCTCAGCCAAAATCAGCGAAAAGAAAATCAGCCAAATCGTTCGAAAACTTTTCCCCCTTACGCCAAAGGGTATGATTGCACATCTGAAGCTTGCCCGCCCAATTTACGCCCAAACCTCTTATGGCGGACATTTCGGTAGAAATCTGCCGAACTTCACCTGGGAAAAAACCGATTATGTAACCAAACTCCGAAAAGCCGCAGGACTGTAATTACCCCGAACACAATGGTCACAAAAAAAGCCCGACACCCATCGGGCTTTTCTTTTTGGTGAATCGGCTAGGTACCATTTTTTTGTAGGGCGGGGCTTGCCCCGCCAAAATAATGACGATACCATGACATTATGCCAAATTATATTCGCGCTAAATTCGAAGGAGGTTATTACTTCTTCACCGTTGTAACATACCGACGCACAAGGTTATTTACGGAAGAATTAGCGAGACATCTTCTTAGACAGGCCATTACCAAAACACAATCAAGACATCCCTTTGAGGTAATAGCTATTTGTCTTTTGCCCAACCATTTACATTGTGTGTGGAAGCTACCGGAAGGAGATGCGGATTTCTCAACACGCTGGTCATCCATAAAAGGGATTTTCAGCCTGGAGTATCTGCGTGCGAACCAACAAGAGCGCGTGCCTTTCTCGCGTGCAGACAAAGGCGAGGTTTGTATTTGGCAGAAACGCTTTTGGGAACATCAGATACGCGATGAAAGGGATTTGCAGAGACATATTGATTACACCCATTACAATCCCGTCAAACACGGCCTTGTCAAATCTGCTGAAGATTGGCCCTGGTCAACTTATCGTCAGTTTGTGAAAGAAGGTCTTTACGGCAAAATCAACGATTTTGAGAACATCATCGGCGAGAATACAGTCGATTACGGTGAATAAGAATCGGCGGGGTAAACCCCGCCCTACGATTCTTATTGCATTTCTATTAAGTCGACCACCTTCCCATTAATATTCGCAAAGAAAATGCTATAAGCATTTGGTTCTTTCACGCACTTTCTGTAATACGAATACCAGAAACGAAACGGATTCTTTAATATTTCCGATTTCTTGTTGCTGAAATGATAATTGCACCCCCTTTTGCTCGTATATCTCACTTGCCAATCTGGGGCCTCTTTGTCTGGCAAAGTGGTTATGATAATATAGGGTACTTGACTTTCTTGTGTAGCTATCCAACTTTTGTATGAATCTACATCCTTACTTGGAATGCGTGCATCGCTTGAATTGGGACTTTCATAATCTAAGAATATAAGGGGGCTCCCACAATTATCGAACGCTGTTAGGTCAGGCTGGAATTTTTTTCCTTTACCAGCGTTGAACCTCATATCGACGCCAACCGCAGATATGGTTTTCAATCTCCAGAGTATCTTACATAGTATCCCCACCGTAATCGGATGAGTACGATTGTTGCCGGTAACAGTAAACCTGAATGTGTCATAGAAACCCTCAGGAAAAGATGATATTTCACTTCTCAACGCGTTAATAATTTCCGTGCACAGTTGCATTTTATTGCCCCCTAATTTATTCTCCACAGTAGGGCGGGGCTTGCCCCGCCAAATCTTTTCAATGCTTAAAGTGTCTCTTGCCCGTGAATACCATCGCTATCCCGTGTTTGTCTGCACATGCAATAACTTCTTCATCTTTATTAGAGCCGCCCGGCTGAACTATGCACGCCACGCCCGCCTCAGCGGCATTTTCAACATTATCCGGAAATGGGAAGAACGCATCCGAAGCCATCGCACAATCTTTAACCTGGTCGCCCGCGTGCCTGAACGCAATCAGCCCGGACTCAACTCGATTCATCTGCCCGGCCCCCACGCCTAAAACCTTTCTGTCCTTAACCAGCACGATGGTATTGCTCTTGCTATGTTTGGCCACAAGCCACGCAATCCGCAAATCCTCAATCTGCTTTTTGCTCGGCTTGGCTTTTGTCGGATACGTCAACACATCCGGCTCCCAGCCAACCAGGTCCCTCTTCTGCAAAAGCAATCCGCCTATAACGCATCGAACATCGAATTCGGTTCCATCAATTTTGGCCCTGTCGATTGGCCCGGTCTTCATCAGCCGAACTCTGCTGCCCCAGCTCTTCAATGTTCTGATTATATCAATTGCTTCCTGCTCGAATTCCGGTGCAATAATAACCTCGGCAAAAAATCCGCTGGCCCCTTTGGCCTTGCCGAATTTGCTGTATGATTCCATAATCGTCTGTGCCAGTTCAGCATCCACTTCTCTGTTCAGCGCAACAATGCCCCCGAATGCGCTTATAACATCACCTTCGTACGCCTTTCGATATGCCTGGCAGATATCCTCATCAACCGCACATCCGCACGGATTAAGGTGCTTAACAACAACCGCCGCAGGCTCAGCGAATTCCTTGACCAATTCGAACGCAGCGTTTGTATCCAAAAGATTATTAAAGCTGATTCCCGTTTCGCCCTCCAGCAGGGCCGCGCTGCTGACCGACGTCTCACCGCTCGCAGCCAGCTTATAGAACGCCGCACTCTGATGCGGGTTCTCACCGTAACGAAGTGATGTTTCCTTTCGCACCGCAATCGATACCCGCTCCGGATACTCGACCTGCCTTTTGCTGTTAAGATATTTCGATATGGCCGAATCATACGAAGCCGTCACCCCGAAGGCAACCCTTGCAAAATCGCTGCGAAGCTCCGCACTCACAGCCCCGTCGTTCGCCTTCATCTCCTCAATGATCTTACCGTACTGCCCAGGCTCAGTGACAACCGTTACAAATTTGTGATTCTTCGCAGCCGAGCGAATCATACTCGGCCCGCCGATATCTATATTTTCAATTGCCTCTTCCAGCGTGCAATCAGCCTTGGCGATTGTCGCTTCAAACGGGTAAAGATTCACACACACCAGATCAATCGGCTCAATACCATGCTTTTTCATTGCTGCCGTGTGTTCGCTCTTATCGCGAAGGCCCAGCAGTGCTCCGTGTATCTTCGGATGAAGCGTCTTTACCCTGCCGTCCATCATCTCTGGAAAACCCGTAACCGACTCAACGCTGACAACACTCACGCCCGCTTCGCTCAGTTTATTAGCTGTCCCGCCGGTGCTGATTATCTTAACACCCATTTCGCTTAGCTTCTTTGCAAAATCAATAACTCCTCTCTTTTCAGAAACGCTTATCAACGCCGTCTTAATTTTCACATCCATTTGCACTTCTTCCTTTCAAAAATTTCCCAACTTGTAAGCCTATGGCTTATTGCAATTTGCAGCTTATGTAACTTACCACACCTCCAGGCCTGTAGGAACACAACGAATCACCGCTTACTATCTGATAGGTTTTAAACAGGCAATTCGCCCGCTTTTATCTGCAATATAGATTCTCGAATCCGCCACATTGCTCGCATATCTCGAAACCCCCGCGAAATCAACCAAATACAGCTGCTTTGCTTTCTTATTGTCCATCACTACCAGCATCCCCACCTTCGTAATCACGTATGCCTTGCCATCTGCCTCAGCTAACAAATCAACACCCTCGGCCAACTGCCACAGAAGCTTCTTGCTTTCTTTGTCTATCGCCGACAAACCTTCATTGCGAACATATTGATAAACAATCCTATCAGTAACTTGCGGACCCCTTTCAAGCTTCGCTCCAGTCTGATACTTCCAAACAAACTTTCCCGTCCGTGCGTTAAGCCTGTAAACGTTCGTATCTCCACTGGCAGCAAACAGCGATTCTCCATCTCTTACAATCGGCCAGGCAATACCACCAGCAGCATCAAATTGCCACAATCGCTTGGACTTATCCGGCGTGATACTTATCACATCACCCGCATCGGTGGCAAAGACAACAGAATTCTCATCGGCAACAATCGAAGTAATCATCGAATCGCTCTCAGCAGCCACTTCAAAAACCTGGACCTTGTCTTCTGAACGCAATACATGCATACGCCTGTCAGTACCCCCAACATAAAAGTATGAGCTGTTGCGAGCAGCAGGACAAGTTACACCAAATCCCAGACGCTTGGCGCTTCGTTCCGTGCCGGATTCCGGATTAATTTCAACTAACTTGTTGCCCGCTACCGAAAAAAGCTCATCCTTATAAAGCCCCAGCCCAACTACCGGAAAACCAGTCTCGGCAATAGACCTGCTGAATATCACATTGCCCTTTTCCCTGTTCAGACTAACCATAAAGTTTTGGTCCGAAAGCCCATAGATACGATTACCAAGAATAAATAATCGCTCCAGGCTCTCCCCCCTCTTTATCGGCAGCTTGTTCTCCCACAATATTTCCAGCTCGGCTTGCTTGAGCAGCTCCGGCGAAACAAGATGCCGAGAGCTGCCCTCCATAGCTATACCCTCTGGAACAACACAGAAAACAAAAAAACTCACCAGCAAAACTAATCTGCATCGTGACATCTTCAGCATTTTATCTTATCCTCACAAAAACAAAACTTTACCCGCCGAAGGCGGATTTACTTTTCCCTCTTCATGGCAAATCAATATAGTCAGCCAAATCAATTTTATGCTCAGCTTCGAATTCCTGCATCTGCTTGATGCGTTCGATATCGTCTTGTATTCGATTTGCCAGCTTGAATATATACGGCTTACCGACTAACCGGTTTTGCAGGTCATCGAGCATCGGCTCCCACGTCCCGTCATACAGCTGCGCCTTCAGAACAATCAGCATACGGTGCTCGTTGCTCAGGCCGTTAACAAAATCGCTCACAACTTTACTGACAGCGGTTTTGCCGCCTTTGTCTTTATTTCTGCTCGGCTCAGCCATTTATTTCTCTCTCGATTTATTCAAATCTTAACCGCCGAGCCGCAATATTGCAACAAATTTCCACAAATTAAACCCTCTCAAATATCTCCTCATCTTCTTCTCGCCACGCAGGGTCCACTATGCATAAAAATTCCAAATCAGAATCTCCTGTATTTTCAATATATTGCCTCGCACCCGGCGGAATATAAACAGCGCACTCAGGACCAACTTCAAGAGATTCCTCATCTATATGCATCAAACCATATCCGGCTGTTATGTAGTACACCTCAGAAGCTTTAAGTTTATGCGGGAAAGTCTCTTGCCCCGCCGCAACCTTTGCACAAGCCAGACTGTAACGAATCTGCAAATCCGCTTTTTCAGGATGCAAAAGCTCCCGCAAAATCGAACCATCGCCGGCTATGAATTCCCGGCAATCCTTCAAACGCTTCAGGAACATAATCATCCTCCTAATAAAATCGAGCCTTCTGTAAAGAATGTCCCGGCAACACAGGCGGTCAAAAGACACGCTAATATCGCCGCCAAAAGTGCGCGAAGTGCAACCCTCGCTGTATCGCGAGTTCTCTCAGGAGCCAATGCGCAAACGCCGCCGACAAAAATAGCCATCGACGCAAGATGAGCAAATCCGCATAAGGCATAGACGGCAATCACCGCCGAACGCGGATGCTGTAGTAAATTTTTCTCTAAAACAGTCGCCAAATCCTTATAAGCCACAACTTCGGTAACAATCGTCCGCTCGCCGATAATCTTGGAAATCACCCCCGCATCGGACGGTGGAACACCCATAATTAACGTAAATGGATAAAAGATATAACCAAAAATCGCCTTCAAAGACCACTCGCTCTCTATGCCGAAAACCAAATTCACCTTCGCCCCCACAGCGGATAGCGCCAAATCAACCAAAGCAACCAGTCCTAAAACCGCTATAAGCAGCGCCACAATCCCCACAATCATCTTAACGCCGGCGTTCGCCCCGTTAATAATCGCTTCGAAGAAACTTTTCTCTTTTTCATAATAAGGCCGAACGTGCACGCCTAACGTCTCCGGCTTCCCGCTTTCTGGAAAAATAACTTTCGACATAACAAGCGCCGCCGGCGCCGACAGCAAAGATGCCGAAATTAAATGCCCCGCTATCGTCGGAAATACGTCTTTCAAACTAAACACATAAAGCGCCATAACGTTGGAAGCCACCGTAGCCATCCCCGCTGTCAGAATGGTGCACAGCTCCGATTGCGTCATTCTGCTAAGATATGGCTTAACGGTAAGATTGGCCTCGACCCCTACAAAAATATTGCAGGCCGTTACTAAGGATTCCGCCCCCGATACCCTCATTAACTTTGTAAATACGTATGCAAACCCTCTGATAATCAAAGGCATTATATTGAAAAAGTACAAAATCGAAATCAGCGCGGAAAAAAAGATTATCGTCGGAAACGCCTGAAACGCTAAAATAAACCCAAGCGATTTTTCTCCTGTTTCATCGCTCTGTCCCGGCGAAAGTGCTAACCTTCCAAACACAAACTTTGCCCCTGCCGTAGAGGATTCCAGCACCTTTATTACTACATCGTTCAAAAATAAAAATACTTTCGCCCCTGCCGGGATAACAAAGACAAATAAAGCTATTATTATCTGCAGGATGACTCCCCAGATAATGACCTTCCAGTTCATATTTCTCTTGTCTCTGGACAGGAGCCACGCAAACCCGATTAAAACAAATATCCCCCCAAAACTCACAAGATTATAAATGTCCATCTTCACCTCACCAAACCTGTCCTATGCTATTCGATATTTTACCCACAAATCTGACCTTGAAAAACCAAAAAACTTGTCCTGAGTTTATCTAAGGGCTTTTTCCCTATATGAGTATATAATACTCACAATCCCTTGAGAAGCAGCAGGGTAGCAATTAAAGTCAAATTTCCGTGTTAGAATGGTTTCAAAATCGAATTAGGCAAACAAAGTACTATTAAAGGAAATAAAAATGAATATTGAAGCTTTCTTATTATGTGATGCAGCAACAGATCAACAGGGAAAATTAAACATCTTAGGGACATTTGACACCATATTTACCAAACAGATGCCTGCGGTACATCCGGCCTGTGCTGTCACGATGAGAATACGGTTCGAAAAAATCGAAGAAGGTGACCACCCAATAAGAATCCATATAATTGATGAAGATGGCAAATCAATAGGTCCTAAACTACAGGCCAATGTAAATGTGAGTATTGGAGATGATGCGGATTCGACAGCTACCAATCTTATTCTAAACATCCTAAACCTCAAGTTTGAAAAGTGCGGGCAATACAGAATTGACTTGGCGGTTGATAATCAGGTAAAGGCTTCTTTGCCTCTGTATGTAAAACAAATTTCTGAATGAGGTTGATTCACCATAATCAACTCAAGTTGTTTTCCGACAATTGGAACGATGATCTTGCAATGGCTAAGTGTCCAAAATTCACACAAAAAAACCCTATTTTTTTCCAAATCAGGATAATTTAAGTTTTCAATTCTGTTAAGTTGCGCAAAAAAAGTGGTAGGTTCGAGTTAATTATTAAGGGTAGAATTATTTTACTGTTTGGGTTTGTTTTTCTTTTTTCTTTGACTGACCGAGTGGTTGCGATTCGGCTACTTTCCGGTAACCTAAGGTCTTTATCACCTCAAAAATCTCCGTCCAGGTTGGGAAGGGTCTTGTATTTTTTCTTTTATACTCATCAATAGCCATAAGAAATTCAAATTGTTCGTCGGACATCTGACCTTCTTCAGCGGATTTTCGCTCATCGCTTCTGCGTATGCCCGGACCACGCCGGCGGTCCAGTCCAAAACGTCTGTCAACAACATTTCCCCTGCGGTCTTTGCCGGACCGCTGCTCTATTAAGTGTTGTTCGTCCATTTATTATCGTGCCTTATGTTTTGCTTTGTTGGCTGAGGGGCGGTTCGCGAACCACCCCTACAAGTTATCGCAGGATTAAAAGTCGTCCTCGAAAAGCTCACTGTCGAAATCACCTTCATCTTCATCTTCGTCTTCTAATGCAAAATCATAAAAATCATCATAGGCATCTTGGGACTCGATTACTACGTGTGCTTCATCGAGATAATCTTCTGGAACCATTACGGCAATGCCGTCAGTATCTGCTGACTCTCCGCCTTGCTCTTTTATCGTAGCGGGGATACCGTTGGCCTCCAGCAGAGTTTCATACTCTTTGGCCTGTTCCATGTCCTCGGCAAAAGTAACAGTGATAAGCTCCGGTAGATTAGTCTGTGATTTTTGGCTTTCCCTCGACTTCGCTCGGGATGGTGAGTCTGTCGAACCATTTTGAGATCGCTTTGCCATTTTATTTCTCCGCTATAAGTAGTCTAAGTTAAATTCCTGTCGATTCTGAAAAAACCACCATTTCTTGAGGTATCTTCGTCAAAATAAACCGCCTGAGTTATTAAAAATTCCGGCCTATCAGAGAAAAATATCAATCATTCGACGACCGGCTTTTCATAAGCACTTTTTGCTATCGGCTCTGTAATCGCAAAAATTTAATGTTTGAGCATATTTTTTTGTTGCAAATCCTGGCCGGTTCCTGTAATAACAGCCCTCAGTAATGTTGCCTGCACCAAGGATTTGGTACCGGCCTATTAAAAATTTAACTTTTTGACATGGAGGATTTTTACCAATGGCAAAGAAAGACTCTTTAATTGTAGCCAGCAAAGTTAAGGCCTATGTCAGGAGCAAAAAGATGATGACCTCGTCCGATGCGCTCGGAGCAATCAGTGATAGGGTCTATTGTATGCTCGATAAGGCCATTGAACGAACCAAGGCCAACCGTCGCAGCACTGTAAAGCCGCAGGACCTGTAGGAGCGCACCACGTTTTGCAAAAAGATCGCAAAACTGGAACCGGTAAACTGCACGCTAACATCTTTTGCTGACGGAGCTTACGTTTGAGGACTGGTTTTTGAAAGAAGCCGTTCTGCTTTTTTCACCGTGGAACGGCTTCTTTACAATTGAACATTTACGCTTTTGTTAATCACTGCGTCTTTCAATTATTACCTGTTTAAGTTATCAGTCCTTCGGCTCTCTTTGCGAAGAACAATCGGTCAGAAACACTGCCTGATAACAAATGGCTGTGTTTAATTTATGGTATTTATAATGTTGGCTTTCGACCGGTAAAACCCCCATTAATAGTATCAAAATTCACATTTCTTAGAAAATTTGTTGAACTTACCACAGCAAAAAACCCGATTAATGTATGGGAATTGCCATAAAATACGGCATTTTTAGCACCTTGAAATTAAGATTGCGTAATTTCCTGCCGATAGGGTGTGTGCCAACGATGTTCAACTTTAGAACAAATCACCTGTGATGTTAGATTTTAGAAGAATTGGTTGTAACTTCTTGTTTCATAAACTCTTACACAGATTAGCTTGGCAGGAGTAATATGAGGGTTTTTATGTTAGGCTGGGAGTTTCCGCCATTTATCAGCGGCGGACTTGGTACGGCTTGCTACGGACTTACTAAGGCATTAGATCAGCTCGGCATAGATGTAATTTTCTGTTTGCCAAAAATGGTTGAGAGCAGTTATGCAACTCATGTGAAGCTGTTAACCCCGACTTCCCAGCCATCCGCAGCCACTTTGAAGTTTAGTGAGCTAAAAAACGTAACATTTCGCACAATCAAATCACCGTTGCAGCCGTATTCAACCCCCGATATTTACAAGCGACGAATCGAAGAAACTTTGAGACAAAAACGAGGAATGCACAGCGGCAATGTCGGTTCAGCTTCTATCGGTGGAATGCACTACGGCGGCGATATGTACGATGAGGTTCATCGTTATGCTGCACTTGCCGCCGAATTGGCCGCAGGTGAGCAGTTTGACGTTGTTCACGCCCACGATTGGATGACCTATCCTGCGGGAATTGCAGTGGCGGCAATCAGCGGAAAACCGCTGATTGTGCACGTCCATTCGACAGAATTCGACCGTAGCGGAGAGAACGTCAACCAGATGATTTACGACATCGAGCGAAGGGGTATGGAGCGGGCTGATAAAGTAATCGCTGTTAGCTATTTTACACGCAGTATTATAATCAGCCGATACGGCATTAGTGGCGAAAAAGTGGAAGTGGTGTATAACGGCATCGAACGCAATGGTAATGGGGCTTTGGCCGAAACGGGCATCGACAAAGATGAGAAAATTGTATTGTTTTTAGGCCGAATTACGATGCAAAAAGGCCCAGAGTATTTCCTCCATGCGGCCAAGAAGGTCCTTGAGGTAATGGATAACGTTAAGTTCGTTATGGCTGGCTCCGGCGATTTAATGCATCGGACAGTTGAAATGGCGGCGGAGCTCGGCATCGGTCAAAAGGTACTCTTCACCGGCTTTTTATGCGGCGAAGACGTCCAGAAAATTTATGAAATGGCCGATTTATATGTAATGACTTCGGTATCAGAACCATTTGGGATTGCACCTCTGGAAGCGTTGAACAACGATGTCCCTGTCATAATAAGCAAGCAAAGTGGTGTATCGGAAGTTTTGATGCATGCTTTGAAGGTTGATTTCTGGGATGTCAACGAGATTGCCAACAAAATTATAGCTGTGCTGAAATATCCGCCGTTAGGGATAATGCTCCGAAATTATGGCAATTTTGAGGTAAGAAAACTGCGATGGAAGGACAGTGCACAGAAGTGTGTGAAAATTTATGAAGAAGCACTCGTTGCGGTTTGAGAAACGCCTCTCTTCAGGCGCGGTGCAAGATACAAAAATACGAGATATGAAATATGGCTTCGATATGTTTCTATTTTCAAGTGCATCAACCTTTGCGATTAAGGCACTATACGATATTTGATAAAAACGACCAA
>Ga0315285_10005126_pt1 | contig 13534 bp, 10 predicted proteins | sample YL17G09_36_MG_FD_203698 | JGI IMG/M metagenome (GOLD analysis project Ga0315285, IMG submission 203698) | Sediment microbial communities from Yellowstone Lake, YNP, Wyoming, USA - YL17G09_36 | ecosystem: Environmental > Aquatic > Freshwater > Lake > Sediment | place: USA: Wyoming | collected... | reverse complement strand
TTTCCAGCGCTCTCCTCCCCCTATAAAAGTGTTCGACATGCCCCGTTTAAGGTGTGCGGCATGCTCCGTTTAATGTGTGCGACTTACTCCGTTTTCTCTGTGCGGCTTGCTCCGTTTTATGCAGCTGATTATTTGAAGATCCGCAGCTGGTACTCCTGGCTGCCTTATCAAGCTCCGTGATGAGGATCCATGGCATTAAAGCGTGTTTACAACTTCACCCTTGAATTGAATGAGAAGACCCTTTTTCTTTTCCCGGAAGCCATTGGAAAAGAAAAATCTGCTTTCAACAACGCGATTACTGAAAGGATTCGCTCAGCATTTCAGCACCTGGACGGTGTCATTCAATCGCTTTCTGTCAGTGAACGATCGATCAAAATTACCTGGCAGGATGACCATAAGAAGCAAGGTTATCTCAACAAAATCGCCAATATCTTGACCAAAGGGAATTATGCAGATGGGATTCTGTTGCTGGAACTTTTCCTAAGCGATGAGCCGGAAAATACCGATTTGCTTTATAACCTTGGCATGGCATACAGCGACCAGAACAATTGGGAGCGAGCCATTGAATTGCTTACAAAGTTAGTCACAAAAGAGCCTGGTCATATCAATGGTCGTGTTGCTATGGGCGTTGCCCTTTTAAGAGCCGGCAAGACGAATGAAGGAATAAGCGAATTTGAAATTGCTGTGAAGCATGATCCTGAAAACCGATGGGCACAACGTAACCTTGGCGCCGGGTTGATGCGTTTGCATCGATATCCTGAAGCTGCAGAACATTTGCGTCTTGCTACAGAGATCGATCCGGATGACCAACCATCCTGGTATGGCTATGGACAGGCATTGGATGCGTTAGAAAAAGGCAAAGAAACAGACAATGCTTATCTGAAAACTATTGAGATCGACGAATTTAGCGAAATTGCTGAACTCGCGCGTCAGGCACGATCAAAATTGGCGAGCAAATCCTTTCGCTCCACTATGCCCGGAGTGGAACGAATGGATGCGGTGATGTATTGTCTTAGTGCATTAGAAAAATTTGCCAACATGCCTTCCGATCAAGTGCAAAAGATCGGATTCGAAATCGCCATACTTGGGACACGAGGTCTTGACATTAACGATTCTACCCAAAAGTATACATTGCGAAGTATGCCTGGGAAGTTCAGTGGGTTACATTTACTTTGCTTCGAATATGTGGCATTTAAGCAAATTACACCCGGCAAGGATATAGGCTTCGATTTATCTTCAGAATATAGTACGGCGCTTACACTTTTTGATAAAAGACCTGGCGGGGAGAAGTAGCTAGGTTGCTGGAAGTAGGTACATATTGCTTTGGGTAGAAAATAAAGTGAATGAATTCATTGATAGTTCAACGGTCCGCCTGGATCAGGTCCACTATTGGGGGCTGTCCCTCCTATTAGGATAGCCTCAACCGTTTTGGAGCGTGGCGAGCGCAAAAGCACGCCTGAAATCGTGCAGAGCAGGTTCTTCCACACCGGCTTCCTGAGCTCGACGAGTGAGAACAACCCGTAACCCGTTATAACCCATACGCTCAGAACCGAAGCGTGGCTAGTCCACGTCGCCGTCATCACGATAGTCTTTCACATGATCGCTCAGTTCGAGATAGCCTTTGAAAGTTTCCAAGTTGGAAAGGGTTTTTGCCTGGGAAACTACAAAGGAGTTCTTTGATTCTTACTACAACTACCTATATGACCACCCAGGCCATCAACCAACCTACCGCATCGGGCACAACCATTTCTTGGTTATCTCTAGCGCGTTTGGATTGTTGTCTGCACGGATAGGTGTTTTCCGACTTCACACAAACTTTGCCCAAGCCAGGGGGGCCAAAAACAGAACTCGACGCTCTTCCTCGTTTAGCTTGCGGATTTCAGTATCATGTAAGTCAGTACCGCGCGCCTCTACAATCACCCACCTTGCGTCGCGGGTGGCGAGCAGACTATGCCACACCCCAGCCCGCACATTGTACAATGCTCCCGGTTTCATCTCAATCAACCGGAGCCCGGCCCCGGCGTTGACGCATAGTGCTGCCTGACCGCATAGTAGCACAAACACTTCGTCGGTCTGGTTGTGACGTTCGATTTCGTGGGCATTCTCCAACAGGCAAGCCGGCTCCCAGTTGAGCAACGCCACCATCCAATCACGGTGAAAAACCAGTGGCTTATAGCCGGTCTTCTTCCACTCGTAAAACTCAACACCCGTATCCTTGATATCCATTCTTACACCATTATTGAGGCGTCTTAGGTGCGCCCCGCTGCCGCTTTCACAAGCTTAGAGGCATGACGCTGTACCTTGCGCACCGCTTCCACCACCTGGGCCATCTCTTCGTGCGTGCCCAGCAAGACTGGCTGTGGCAACCAGACGGTCTCCCAGGCGCCGCGAGCCGTGTTGGGGAAAGTAGCCTTCAAGAATGCATGTTCCTGTTTGGCAACCTCGGGCGAAAGGCGTTTGCGGTATTCGCCGCTTTGGAACACGGCAAGCTCGTTCAAGGGAGGGTAGCTTGCTTGGGTGGGGATGCCTTCCTTGTTTAGGGATTCGATGAACCTAGCCGTAGGCAGACCGTTGAAAGCCGAAGCGTCGTAGTGGAAAATGTAGGCGTAATGACCGTTGCGAGTGCAGCGACGGTCGAGCTTTTGCGGCGTGATGCCCTCAATGCGCGACAGTTCGGCGTCAAGGTAGGCGGCGTTGTGCATACGCACCGCCGTCTGTTCGTCCAACCGGCTGAGCTGCTGGCTGAGCACCGCCGCCTGCCACTCCGACAGGCGGTAGTTGGAGCCGTAGATAAAGTGGGAGTAGAACCACTCGCCAGGCATGCGGCCGCAGTCGTGCACCGAACGTGCGCGCTTTTCCAGCTCGGAGTCGTTTGTGATGATAATCCCGCCCTCGCCGGCGGTCATAAGTTTACTTTGCTGGAAACTAAAGGTGCCCAAATCACCTATCGAGCCAATTTTGTGTCCCTTCCATTCCGTGCCGTGGGCATGGGCGCTATCTTCCACTAGGCATAGTCCGTGCTTGCGAGCAATTTCCTTCAGAGCGTCCAGGTCAGCAGCATGGCCGCCTATGTGCACGACGACGATGGCTTTCGTGTGCGGGGTGATGGCCGCCTCGACTGCCTCGGGGTCAATGCAGTAGGTCTCTGGGTCAATATCCACCAGCACGGGAAGAGCGCCAGTGAACAGCACTGCGCTGGCCGTGGCAACAAAGGTAAAGTCGGGCACAATCACCTCATCGCCGGGGCCAATCTCCAGCGCTGACAGTGATACTTCGAGGGCGGCCGTACCGTTGGTGACGGCAATACCGTATCTGGCCTGGTGATAGGCGGCAAAATCCTGTTCGAACTGGAGGGCGCGCGTACCGGGCGTGCGCCACCACAGGCGGCTATCCAGCACTTCCATCAATGCTTGACGTTCCTTCTCATCGTACATTGGCCAGATCGGGAACGGCGTCTTTTTGACCGGCTCGCCACCGAGAATAGCAAGGTTTTCCATAGGTTTCTCCATTGTCTGTCTCTGTCAATCTTTGCCTCAGTAAAGCCTTACTCCGCCAGGAGGGATGGGATATCCAGCCGGTTCATCAATTTGGGCGTCAGATCATGAGCCAGGCCGTGTGGCAGACCGTGTTGACGACTGTATTCCGGCAACGCAGCTAGCGCCTTGAGGATGTCTTCCAATGGGATGCGCTGGAGCGGGATGTGGGTGGCGTGCAGCGCTCGCCTGAGCGGAGACACGTCCTGCTGCTGCAGGGCGGCCATAAGCAGGATGCCTGGCCCCAGCAGGTCAGCATGTGGGTAACCCGGGCCGGTCTCATTTTCCACGCAGTAGGCAAAATAGTGCTCGCTGCCTTCCTCCGGGCGGGAATGCCCCACCTGGTTGCAGAGTTGCACTTCGAGGGTGATGCAGTCTAACAACTGTTTGAGCCCCTGCCGGTCGCCATGGCCGGCAGCATTGGCGCAGTCGAGCGCCGCTTGCAGCAAATCGACAGCAATGCGGGCGGCGGCGGGATAGTAAGCCATCACCGGCGGGTTCAACCCCAGTCGTTCGGCGTACTCCCAATCCCAATTGCCGGTGGCAATAGAGATCACATCGCAGATGCCAGCCGCCCGGATAGACGCCGGGGCCGCTGCTAACACGTCCAGGTCGACCACCGTCAAATCGGGTACTTTAGTTTCAATGTATGTCACACAGCAGTTGGTACGGATGCCCGAGGCCCAGGTGAAGAACGCATCCACCGAAAGGGCGGTGGGAATGCATACCATCGGGATGCCGGTTTTAAGGGAGAGGTACTTGGACGCATCGACTGGCAGTCCCCCACCGACAGAGTATATCACTTCGCCGCGCACGTCTCTGATGGAATTTTTCCAGGCATCCTCGGTAGCCAAGCGCACTTCAATTTGGGAGACTACCTTCAGAGGCAGGCGGTCCTGCACCAATCCCCAGGCTGGCCCGCTGTACACCACGGTCGCCGGACGCTTTTCCTCAATATCTTTGAGAGGCATCAACTCGGTTTTGGGTAAATTCCAGATGACCATTATATTTCGCCTCTATCCTCAGGGCTCAACGATAAGCGTGATGTGATCTTCCACCGGCGGCATCTGGATCGCCAAGCGACCATCGATCTGCGACCATTCCGGGATTTGCCCACTGGGCAGAATAAAGACTTTCTTGGGTGGGGCGGCCGTATTCACTTTCAGCATGCAGGCCGGGGCGATGGGAATTTCTTCCAAGGCGCCCACGGGTTCATCCCAAACGCTGTTCACCAGGTGCACAACTAGCCGGCCGCCAGGCTGGGAAAAGGCGGTAAGGGCCAGCGATTCGGCCGCGCCGTCAAGTTCCACCATCGGTCGGGTCTGCGCCGCCCAATGCACGGCCGCGGCCATCAGGTCGCCATGTGCAGGGACTCTGAATTCCTTGTAGGCGTTACCAATAGGGAAGGCAAAATAGACTGCCCGTCCCCTGCCGGCCTGGTATGTGGTCAACGTGGCCGGCCCGACCTGATCACCTAGCGGGCCATAGTGGACGGTGGAACCGCCCAACAGGCGCGCCTCGGGGCGGGCACCGGCCAGTTCCACCAGCTTTTGCGTTCCGCCGTTGGGAACCGGTCGCCCTGCCAGGCACGGCGTGGGCAGCGTCAGCTCGTTCTCAAAGCGCATGTACACGTCAAAGCCGCGCCAAGGCTGCTCTTCGCTAGTGTAATGGATGCCCAACACGTCCGCCAAGGTGTTCTCCGGCGTGGGAGTGCCAGTCTCATCGTATAAACCGCTCTCATATGAGGCTGCCAGCCCACCGCCACGGCATACATAGGCAGCAATGGCTTCCTTGGCCTTTTGGGAGAGGCAACGCGCGTTGGGCAACACCAGAACTTGATACTCATCAAGCCGTGAAAGTTCTTCCTCCGTAATCACATCGAACAGGATTTGGTTGCGCAGCAAGGCAACAGCGAAACCCTTAAGGCAGCCCAGGTGCGGGGGTTTGCCGTATGTGTAATCGAAGCGATCCATCGAATCGCGTGAGAACAACACCGCTGCATATTTGAGGCTACTGCGATCCACCAGATAGGGATCCAATACCTGCACCCGCTTCAATTCGGCATAGACAGCATTCCAGGCGGGCTGATCCACCCGGTCGGGGTAATAGCGAGCAAACAGCGGTGCGCCGCCATTGGCCAGCACCTCACCGATGGAAACGCGCAGCTCGCGCTCTGGCAGACCATACAAGTCGAATGGCGTTTGCGCCATCATGTTCAAGGCCAACACCTGCTTGCCTTTGCCGATGGTCATTCCGTAGCGCAAAGCCACGCCGTACCACCACAGCGGTTCGTGGATAGCACGACGGTATAGTTCAAAATGCACCACATCGCCGATGCTGGCGGTTGCAGGCATGTCATCGCCGTGAGCGGTGGGAACCTGCCATTCCACCATGAAGCGCTCGGCGTAGGGATTGACGAACTGGAAATTGGCAAACTGGATGGGCTTGAGCGAGAGAGTTGCTAGCGGGAAGGCGCCCTGAAAGAACACACACCGGCTGGGGCGTTTGCCCAGAGAATATAGCTCATGCCGCCAGGCGGCAATCGAGCGGTAACGCCACTGGATGAACTGGCGAAAAACCGGATCGTCCCAGTTTTCAACGGTGGGCAGTTCGCATCCCGTTTCCTGGCGGAATTTGGCCTGGCAGTGCTCGCACGCACACCAGGATTGAAAGCTGGGTTCGTCAAAATAAAAACCGTCCACCTCATAGTTCTCGCTTACCTCGTGTACCACTGAGGAGAGGTAACCTCGATAGGGACTGTGAGGGCACATCGCCAGCGAGTTCAGTTCCTCATCCCAGGCATTCAACGAGCCATCGGCCTTGCGCTGGGCCCAATCGGGGTGGGCATCGTACAGCGCCCGTCCGCCCCATATGGAAGCGATATAAGCGATCACCTTTTGCCCATTGTGGTGGGCAGCAGTAATGGCCTCCTTCAATAGGTCGCGCTGTCCCAGACCGGGGTGGTGCGGGCAGATTTTGCTCTGGTAAAAGGCCATCCCACCGGGGTAATAACCGGTGGTGAACACGCACAGGGTGTTCACCGCGCCCCGGTGGGTTTCGTTTACAATACTGGTTACGTCAATCGTCGCCACATTGGAGGCAGGGAACTCCAGGGTTACAGCCCGCAGCGGATTTTTCCACCATTCCATCTTGCAACCTCCTTTCTCCTTCGCCTGAGATAATGGGCTTTAGCCCGTTATCTCTATAAATCCATTGTCCACTTAAGCCAAACGTGCAGGCCGGAGGAGACCTCATTATTCCATCCCGCACCAGTCCACGGCAAAGCGGGCCAAGATTTTAGCGCAGGCCATCACCTGCTCAAATTCCACATACTCATCCACCGAGTGGATCATGCCACCCGCCGGGCCGAACAGAACCGCCGGGGTCTTCCCATGCAGTACGGGCAGGCGCAGATCGCACCCGCCGGCGCCGCCCACCATCGGAACCTGGCTAGTGACTTCCTGTACCGCCTGAGCCAGCATAACCGGCAGGGCGTGATCAGAGGATATTTCGGCTGATTCAAACCACAATCCAAACCACTCCAGTTTGACCGGATGGTCCTTCAGCCAGGCATCCTTGGTGCACCACTCGGCCAGGTATTTTTTGAAGCCGTCCTTGACGGCGTGAATATCCTCTCCGGGCAGGCATTCGATAGAACCTTCCATCACCGTTTGCGAAGGCACGGTGGATGGCCACTCACCCCCACTGATTTTACAGATACCCAACGGGACTTTGGTGTTATACAGGTTGTCATACAATGGATGCGAAACTATCGATTCACGCATAATCGAGTAGGCTTCCACCGCCTGGAACACTTCCATTGCTTTGGCGATGGGGTTCACCAGGTCATGCTTATACTCGATGCCGCCTTCCTGCCCGAACACTATGATGCGGAAGTACTGCGCCCCGCGGTTGGATACGGCAATTGCACCCAGGCTGGAGGGTTCGGTGAAGATCATTCCATCGGCCTGGTAGCCACGCAGGATGCAGGCCAGCGTTCCATTGCCGCCGGTCTCTTCATCCACCACGCTTTCCACGATCAGATCACCCTTCAAATGGATTTCAGCCTCTTGCAACGCTTGTACGGCCAGGATGGCGCTTACCAAGCCCCCCTTCATATCGGCCGAGCCGCGGCCGTACACCTTGCCATCCACGAAACTGCCGCTCCATGGTGATGCACTCCAATGCGATTCAGGGCCGGTGGGCACCACATCCACATGCCCATTGAGGATGAGCGAACGCCCCCCGCCCCGGCTATGATAAGTTCCCACTACGTTGGGCCGGCCGCGATAGGAGATGTCCACCGGCACGAAAGCCGGGTGGCGGGCCAGTTCGTCATCGGGCGGATCCCAGGTATCCACATCCAGTTTCAGTGATTTCATTTTGTCCAGCACCACGTCCTGGGCGGGTTTTTCATTGCCTGCCAGGGTAGGAATCTGCACCAAGCGCTGCAGCAGCGCAAGAGCTTCTGTCCGCTGACTCTCCACCGCCTGGTCAATGCGCTCTTTAACTTCCATTAGTGGCCTCCTTCTAACCCTTCACCGCGCCAAGAGTGAGGGCAGAAACAAAGTACTTGCGCACCAGTAGCGCAAATATGACTACTGGCAGGGTGCCAATCGTCGCTGTGGCGAACATGGGCCCCCACTTGATGCCAGCATGAGTCATAAAAAAGGCGATGGTGGTCGGCATGGTGCGGGCGCCGGTGGAAGTGAGAAAGAACGCCAGGGCAAATTCATTCCACGCCCCGATGAAGATGAGGATGGCTGAAGCGGATAACCCGCCCGCCATCAGCGGCAGGGTAACGCGGAAGAAAGCCCCAAAGCGCGAAGCCCCGTCTACCATGGCTGCCTCTTCCAAGTCCACTGGAATCGATTCCACAAAGCCGCGCAGCATCCAAACCGCGTAGGGCACATTCCATAGCAAATACACCAAGATCAGGAACAGGTAGGTATCATACAAGTTAACCATGCGGGCGATGTGGAACAGAGCAAAAACAATCGAAATGCCCGGCACCATTTGCAGCAGCAAAAAGCCGTAGGCAATCGACTCTTTGAACGGGAAGCGGTAGCGAGCCAGGGCATAGGTGGCCGGCACGGCAATCACCATCGTCAGCAGGGTGCTGAAAGTTGCCACAATGGTGGAATTTTTCATATAAAAAAGGATGTTTATATCGCCGAACACCTGGGAAAAGTTTTCCAAGGTGGGCTTGAAGAAAAAGACCGGGGGGTAGGCCAGAACATCCAACCGCTCTTTAAAGGCCGAGGCCACCATAAACAGGTAGGGAAACAGGAAAGTAATCAGAGCCAGTGACGCCAGCAGATTGGATATTCCCATCGGCAGCCAGCGTTTGAGTCGGAACTTGTTCGCCGCCATGGTCTTATACCTCAATCCTCGCCTTTTGGAACAGGCGGATCAGAAGGATCGTCAGGCTGACAATCAGGATAATCAACATCACGCTGACAGCTGAACCGCGCCCAACATTGCGCGCTACCATCGTTATGCGGTACACCAGCACAGGCAAGGTGGTGGTAGCGCTGCCCGGCCCGCCACCAAACATCACAAAGATCACATCAAAGATGCGCAGGCTATCCATCAGGCGCAGGAGGATAGCCGTCACCAGCAGCGGCGCCATCAGCGGCAGGGTGACAAAACGGAACAACTGCCAGCCGTTGGCGCCATCCACAATCGCCGCTTCGAAGGGGTCATGCGGCAGCGATTGCAGCCCGGCCAGCAAAATCAGGATAAAGAACGGCGTCCACTCCCACACATCCACAATCATCACCGCAGGCAAGGCCAGACCCGCCCCGTACCAATTGAGTTTGAGATGGGTGAGCGTTTCGATCAAATAGTTAATCAATCCGTCATACGAGAAATACAAACGCCAGATCATGCCCACCATCGAAGGCATGACCACAATGGGGATGACCAGTAAAGCGGTGTGGATGGAACGGCCCATCACCCTTCCGTTAAGCAGCAGCGCTAGGCCAAAGCCCAGCACCAATTCTGCCGCCACTGTACCCAGTACAAAAATCCCGGTCAACTGAAGCGATTTCCACAGAGGGGTGGCTTGATCGGTGAGCAGCCAGACATAATTGGAAAGACCAGCCGGCTGGGCCTTGCTCCACGCCGCGCCAAATGACCAGTTTACTAGGCTCATGCGCACGAGCCACAGGCAGGTGTAAAACGCCAGCAAAAAAACCACTAGAAAGGCCGGCAGCAGGAGCGAATAAGGGACAATCAGGCTGCGATGCCGTCGCCAGAAACGAGTCATGGTGATACCTGTGTTTGTACGTCGTCAGACCTCACCCCTCCCAGGGTGACCAATTTTGCACCGCTCCCTGCTGCGGAGCATGTAAGATCTTCAATGACAATGGGCACAGCGAACGCAGCAGGGAGCCTGAAAACGCAACGGCTTACTTCCAGATATCTGAAGACTGCGATTGCATGTTGCTCAAGGCCTGGTCAATGGTATTTTCCTTGGTCAACACCTTAGAGCCTTCGGTGCCGATGATTTCACTCAACTGCGACCAACGCGGGTCCATGATGACCACGCCCAAACCCTTGGATAGCAAGTCAGCAGACTGCTGGAGTGTAGCGAGGGTGGCCTGATAATATGGGTACTTGGCTTGGTTGGCGGGGTCCTCCAGCCACGAGCTGCGCGAGGGGATGCCGCCATTGGCGACGTACTCTTCCTGCTTGGCCTTGCTGGTCAGGTACACAATTAGATCCCAGGCGGCCTCTTTTTGCTCAGAGCCAGCGGTGATGGCAAAGCCCCAACCCCAAACGCCGCTGTAAGCACCATCGGGACCAGCGGGCATGGGCGCATAGCCTACTTTACCCGCCACTAGTGATTTTTCGGGGTTCTCCACCTCAGGCCCGGCGGCTGAGGCTTCCACCATCATGCCCACCTTACCCTGCATGAAGGCGTCCCACGCTTCGGGGAACGAGAAGGACTCCACGCCCTTAGGAGCGTATTGGGCCAGGTCGGCAAAATATTCCAGCGAGGACTTAGTGCCCGGCAGGTCAAAACCCGGCTTGTTGGTGGTGGGATCGATGATGCGGCCGCCAAACGGGAAGATGAACACCGACCACATGTAGGTGAATTCCCACCCCAGGCGGGTACGCATCGAAATGCCAGCTATGCCTGGTTCCTTTTCCTGGATAGCTGCAGCGGTGGTCTTCAGTTCATCCATGGTGGTAGGGACTTTCAGGCCGTACTTCTCAAAGATATCTTTGCGGTAGAACAGGAACACCGTTTCGCCAGCAAAGGGGATGCCGTAATACTTGCCCTGGTACGAAATCATGTCACGGTAGGCGGCTACGATGTCATCGGGGGCAAACCAATCGGGGCTCTTGGCGGAATCGCCTAGGTATGCATCCAGCGGTTCCAGGAAGCCGACGTCCACCAAGGAAGGCGTGAATTCAGGGCAGCTCATGATGATATCGTAGTCGGTCTTGCCGGAAGAAGCTTCAAGCAGCAGCTTATCAGCCAGTTGCCCTTCTTCCATCACGTCCCAAGTTACCTTCATACCGGTCAGGGCCTCAAATTCGGGCGTCATTTTCTTGAAGGATTCGATGGATGGATGCGAGGCCACAGCCAGCTTGAGCTCAGTGCCGGCGTACTTGGCCTTGACAGCGGCGGCCCACTCATCCAAACCGCCGGCGAGAGCGGCGGTCGGCTGGGCAGGTGCAATAGTGGGAACCGGGGTGGTCTTCGGACCGCAGGCGGTCACCAAGGTCGCTAACAATACAACTGTAGTTACAACCTTTGTCAGTTTCATTTCTCCTTCTCCTTTCAGTGCGAACGAGGATTTGAAATTCAGTCCAACGGGATGTTCTGCGTGCATTAGCTATTACCCAAGCCACCTCCTTTCGGAAAGCCTATCCGTCGATGTACTGATAGTCTCAACCATTTCAGATGGTGTCTATCATTGTTCAAGTAAGTTTGCGCACCATATAAAAATCCGCTGTGTTATAGAGAATTTCGATGATGGCCCCCATGACTGCAGCGCGGTGACCCAGTTTGGAAACCACCAGTTTTGGACAGAAGGGAATGGCCCCATCAATGCGCTGCAGAATCGGGTCTATCAATAAGTCGGCTGATTTGGATACCCCTCCGCTTAGCACAATCAGATCAGGGTCAAAACAGACTGCCAGAGCGGCTATCATCTGAGCTAGATAATCAATCGTGTCTGAAATAATCGGTTTAGCCCATTCTTCGCCGCGGCGGAAGGCTTCGAACACATACTCGGCAGTGATCGTTGCAATTTTCTCGGGCGGAATGCTCCCTTCCAGAGTGAGCCTGGCACGCGCGGCAATACTAGCCCCTGAAGCAAGTGATTCCAGTGCCCCGTATCCTTCTCGTCGAATACCCAGGTGAGAACGATCGGGCAGAAGGAACCCGATCTCCCCAGCCGTTAAGTGTGAGCCGCGGTATACACCCCCATCGATGATAATGCCAGCACCAATCCCGCTCCCAATGATAACCAGGACTAAGTTAGTGCAGTCCTGTCCCACTCCGAACCACTTCTCGCCCAGCGCTGAGAGATTGACATCGTTATCGAGAATGACCGGCAATTGAAAGCGCTCGCGTAGCTTCTCTTTCAGGGGGAAGTCTCGCCACTCGAGGGTTGGCGCCCAGTGCACCACCCCCTCATCGTAATATGTGATGCCAGGTGCCCCGACCCCGATGCCACGGAGGTTCTTGCCGGTTATGCGTGCCTGCAGTAAAAGCTGTTCAATAATCTCTACCAGGAAATCGAAACTTTCCACTCCGCGCGCATGATGCGGCAAAAAAGTCTCGGTCAGAATGTTACCAGCCAAGTCTGCAACTGCTCCATATAGACGCGTCTCGTTCATATCCACGCCAATGATCAGGTGACCATAGCTGTTGAATTCTAGCAAAGGCCTCTTTCGCCCGCCACTCCACTCCTTGTCGCCTGTCGGTTTGACGAGGTCTTCAGCGATCAACTCATCAACGACGCGGATGACTGTGGGCAGGCTGACCTGGAGTGCTTCTGCAATCTGGGTGCGCGCAATCGGGCCCCTACGGCGAATCGTTTCTAGAATCGCCGAGCGGTTGATGCCGCGCATTTCAGCTGCAGTAATGGTTGGGGTTACTTTCATGATCAGGACATCTCTTAGATATTAACACTGTGTAAATTTTATTAACTCGATGTAATAAACCTTAATAATTATAGGTCAACAGACAACGAAAGTCAAGTACTTGCCGGTAAGGAGCGGGCCTTGATCTTTTTGGAAAGTTGAGGTAAAAATCTCGAAACCAAACCGCTATTGCAGTCCGTAGGGTTCCTACGAACCAGGGTCCGACAATTAAGCTCATATATCGAGTTTGTTTGTGAATTTCAGGTGGGACGGGGGAGCAACTCATAACCCGGAGGTCGCTGGTTCGAGTCCAGCCCCCGCTACTTTTCACGAACCATAGTCCCCAAAGCTATGGTTTTTGCTTTACTTAGAGATCTGCGATGGTGAACTTTTCACTCACAGGAGGTTTTTGTAATGAACCGCAGACCTTCAAGTACGCAGCTTCTCGAACAGGCCATAAAAGGATTCCTGTACTTCAAATCGGCTCAAGGCTTGGGCTTCGATCTGGCGGACGCGCTCACGCGTCACGCCCATCTTGCGCCCAACTTGTTCCAGCGTGTAAGCCTGCCCATCGAACAATCCGTAGCGAAGTTGCAGGATGCGCACTTCGCGAAGTGGCAATCCGTTCAAGACTTCGCGCAAATTCTCGCGCAGCAGATTATATGTCGCGGTTTCATCGGGCGGGGCGACTTCGTCATCTTCGATAAAGTCGCCAAGCACCGAGTCTTCTTCATCATTGGTTGGCGTTTCCAACGAGAGCGGCCGGCGCGCAACCTGGATTATGTTCTCGACTTTTTGGGGTGACACTTCCAGCGCTTCGGCCATCTCCTCGACGGTTGGTTCACGGCCCAGGCGCTGAGTCAACTGGTACTGGACGCGAAAGAGCTTGTTGATCT
>Ga0315285_10005123_pt1 | contig 13543 bp, 13 predicted proteins | sample YL17G09_36_MG_FD_203698 | JGI IMG/M metagenome (GOLD analysis project Ga0315285, IMG submission 203698) | Sediment microbial communities from Yellowstone Lake, YNP, Wyoming, USA - YL17G09_36 | ecosystem: Environmental > Aquatic > Freshwater > Lake > Sediment | place: USA: Wyoming | collected... | reverse complement strand
CCGCAAGCCCGTGAATCTCTTCTTCCTGATCGCGGCTCCGGAGGACGCTATCGGAGCACACCTGAACGTCATGGCCAAGCTTTCTTACCTGATGAAAAGCGAGAAAAATCGCCAGAAGCTGATGAAGGCCAAATATAAAGAGGATCTCATCGAGGTTCTGGATTCCAATGAATAAATGCTGAATTTTCGAAGGGGGATCTTAAGAAACCCCCAGTTAATACCATTGTCCATAGCCACTTTTGTATCGGCTATCCTGATCCTACTTCCCCTTGATCTCAAGACCACCATCTCACGAGTAGGGACGCTTTCCCTTTTGTATCCATATAGCGAACTTGACAAATACCTGCGCCGCATCGATAAAACATTCGAGGCTAATCGCGAGCTAAGCCGCAAAGTTGATTCTCTGACCGTCCTCGTCTCGCGGCTTATCGAAAATCAATACGAAAATGATCGGTTGCGGACCATGCTCGGCTTTAATCTCCATACCCTTATGAGACCGGTGCCTGCCGAGGTTGTGGCCATCTCTTTCGGGTACCCGTATAAATCGATGTTGATTGGGGTTGGCGCCGAGAGCAATATCGGGCCCAATATGCCCGTGATGTCACCCGCCGGCATTGTCGGTAAGACGATTGCCTCCGGCTGGCGGTCGGCGACAGTCCAGCTTCTCTTCGATCCGGCCTGTAAGGTGGCGGCCAGGATTCAGGCCAGCCGGGCCCAGGGGATAATAACATACACCGGCGGGAATTATCTGACCATGCGCGACGTGCCAATGGAAGAATCGGCGCTGGTGGGAGACAGCGTCGTGACGTCGGGCTTGGGCGGCATCTTCCCCGAGGGCCTGTTTATTGGGATCGTGATCAGGACTGAGGCCCGGGAAAGCGGCCTATTCAGGGATATCAAGGTTATGCCCGGAGCCGATCTCGCCGCTCTGGACGAGGTATTTGTCCTGCCGGCCACGACAACCCCAACCCTGCAGGTGGACAGGTAATATGCCGACGCTGTTTTATTTTCTGACCTGGGCCTGCGTAACCTTTGTTCAGGTGGTCGTAACCCCGCGTCTGGCGATCAGGGGAGTTTTTCCCGATATCCTGATTGCAGTCATAATTGTTATTGCTCTTCGATATGGGCGGCTGACCGGTGTCTGGTTCGCGTTCGCCCTGGCATTCTCGATCGACCTGCTCGATCCGCAGAAGCTTGGCTGGATGACTCTGTTAGCGTCATTCCTGGCTTACGGCGTCGGTGTTATCCGTGAGACGATATACATTGAAAATCCCTGGTTCGAATCCGCCATGGTTCTCATAGGAACATTCTTCTATCATGTCATGTACTGCTTTTTCCCGGCGCCTCAATTTTTCATAAGTAATTTTTCGAAAATGGTAGCCGAATCCTTTTTAATAGCGGTCTATACTTCGGTCGTAATCGGCATTATCATTGTAATCTTTCGGCAGCGGTATGGATACAGGGACCTGGCATGACCGATGCAGCAGTAGATAGGCGAAAATACAACTATCGATTTATCATGATGGCCGTTTTCGGCGGTCTGGCGGTTATCGCGGTCAAGCTTTTCGCCATGCAGGTTATTTCCACCGACTTTTATAAAAAGGCCTCTGAAATAAACGGCATCCGGATGGTGCCCATTCTGGCCCCCAGGGGTCTCATCACCGACCGCAACGGCGCCATCCTCGTTAAGAGCCGCGCATCTTATTCGATGTTTCTTCTGCCATACGAGGTCGAAAATCTCGATACCGTGGTCGCTCGCCTGAGCCCACTGATGGGACAACCGCCGGAGGATATTAGGGAGAAGATCGGGCTGGGCTGGCAGGGCAAGTTTCAGCCGATCCGCCTCAAGCGCGATGTCGAATTCAGGACAGTTGCCTATATAGAGGAACACAATCTTGATTTCCCCGGCATTACATTTCAGGTGGAATCAACCAGGCAGTATCCCGCTGACAACATGGGCTCACACATCTGGGGATATGTGGGCGAGATCACAGAGCAAGAACTTGCCAAGCCGAAATATGCAGGCTACGTTATGGGTGACATAATCGGCAAAGAGGGTATAGAAAAGCACTATGAAGAACAACTTAGGGGCCAAAATGGATTCAAGTACCTCGAGGTAACCGCCGCTGGACGAATACTGGGAGAATTTCCAGAGCGGCCCCGCCTTAATCCGATCCGCGGCTCTGCGCTCAATCTCGAAATCGACTGGGAGGTTCAGAAGGTCGCCGAGGATGAGCTCAGAGCCCGAGGCTCAGGGGCCGTGGTGGCAATTGACGTGCGCAACGGGGGTATCCGCGCGCTGGCATCAGTGCCGGATTTCGATGCCAATGCTTTCTCGGGGGTCATTACCCCGGAAGAATGGAAAGTGGTGTCATTGGATCCACTTCATCCGCTGTTCAATAGGGCCATCAAGGGGACATTTCCGCCTGGATCGACCATGAAGACGTTTACTGCCGCCGCTGGATTGGAATACGGCCATATCAGCCCCCTTTCGAGGTTCGACTCCTGCCTCGGCGCCAAAAGGTTTGGCAATCGCGTTTTCAAATGCTGGCGGAAGGGGGGGCATGGCTCATTGGGCCTTGTTGACGCTATCATCCAATCATGCGATGTTTACTTTTACCAGCTTGGGGTTCGCGATGGAGTCAGCGACTGGGGGAAGATGGCCAAAGGATGCTTCTTCGGTCAGAAGACAGGCATTGACCTTCCCGGCGAACTACCCGGTCTTGCGCCTGACCAGGACTATTTCAACAAACGCTATGGCAATACCGGCTGGACCAAATTCCTCGTCATCAACCTGGCGATTGGGCAGGGTGAAGTCCTGGTTACCCCTCTGCAAATGGCGGCTATTTATGCTGCCGTTGCCAATGGCGGCGACATGTACCTGCCCAGGCTGGTATCGAAAATTATCTCTCCTGATAATGACACAACCGATTTCCCGCCGGAAATAGTGGGGAGGCTCCCGATTTCCTCGCAAAACCTGGCGATCTTAAAAGAAGCCCTTATGGGGGTTGTCAACGCCCCAGCCGGGACTGCTCACCAGGCTGCTGTCAAAGGTTATACGGTGGCTGGCAAGACCGGGACCGCTCAGAATCCGCATGGCGGGGACCATGCCTGGTTCGTCTGCTATGCGCCTGCTGAAAATCCGGAAATCGCGGTTGCTGTCCTTGTCGAAAATGCCGGCCATGGAGGCTCAGTCGCCGCCCCGGTTGCCAGAAGAGTCCTTGAGCAGTATTTTGGCGTTGGCAACGATTCCACAATCGTATATAATCCTGTAGATTAAAATATGAGCAGGGCATTCAATTTAGGTATTTTCATCCCGCCTTTGGTATTGAGCCTTATCGGCATTGCACTGATTTATTCCGCGACCTATTATTCGGCGGTGCCATCGGAGCACGGGCTTTATTCCAAGCAGGTCATGTGGCTCGTCGTGGGGCTGGCGCTATGCCTTGCCATTTATTACGTGCCCCTGCGTGTGCATGAAATCCTGTCGTTTGCCTATTATGGCGTAATAATTATGCTTCTGGGTCTGCTTCTGGCCACCTCGGGGGAGGCCGCTGAGCGCTGGTTTCGGCTCGGCCCTTTCAGCTTCCAGCCAGCGGAATTTGCCAAGCTGGCGGTGGCGATCGCCCTGGCCCGCTATCTTGCCTTCAGAAAGCTCGATTACGGGAGGTTTTCCTGGGTTTTCGTGATGCTGATTATCATCGGCGTTCCGGCAGGGCTTATCCTGGTCCAGCCTGACCTGGGAAGCGCGCTGGTATTTTTCGCCCTCTTTTTCGGGGTATTGATTTGGACCGGCATGCCGCTCAACCGTATTCTTCTCATGATTACTCCCCTTATCAGCATGCTCGCGGCCATTCACTGGTTTTCCTGGGGCATATTTTTCCTGCTGCTGCTCGTCTTAATACTCATCTCACGCCTGACAGTAATACAAGGATTCTTCTTCTTCATCTTGAACCTGGGATTCGGCATGATTACCCCTCTGCTCTGGAACAAGCTCCACGGCTACCAGAAAATGAGGATTATCATCTTTCTCGATCCCGGCCAGGACCCACGCGGGGCCGGCTACCAGATTATTCAGAGCAAAATCGCTATCGGGGCGGGGGGCATATTCGGCCAGGGGTTTTTGAAAGGCTCGCAAACCAAACTCAACTTTCTGCCCGAGCAGCATACCGACTTCATCTTCTCGGCCCTCTCGGAACAATTTGGCCTTATCGGAGGGATTATCGTGGTGGGTCTTTTCGGATGGCTGTTCTATAAGGGCTTTTCGACCGCCTACAAGGCCAGGAATCCATTTTACAGTTATATCGCCTGCGGCCTGATGTCTGTGCTGGTTTTCCAGGTGTTGCTCAATATCGGCATGACCATGGGCCTCATGCCGGTGACAGGTCTGCCGCTTCCATTCCTGAGTTATGGAGGCTCGTCGCTTCTGTTTTTTTGGGCCGCGATAGGATTCCTGATGGCTATTAACCGCGATTGGCAGGAGTATTGATAAAAACGTAATGTCATATATATTGAAAGTCATTATCGCAGGGCAAGACGATGGAAAATACTATGTAGTGGCACAGCTTATTTACCCCTGCCCCTGCTGCGAAGCATGCGGGGTGCGGGGCGGTGCCCGTTAAATAAGGGAAAGCCAATGTACCCGGAACCACTCAAGTTCATCGGAATAACATTTATCAGGTCCTATGGCCTGCTGCTGGCGATTTCTTTTCTCCTGGGAGTCTACTTTTCCATAAAAAGGGCCGATAAAGCCGGTATCAATCAGAATACCGTGATCGACCTGTCATTTATTGTCCTCCTGGCCGCGCTGATCGGCTCGCGATTTTTTTATGTCATTTACCACACCGAAGAGTTTGCGAATAACCTCCTCAATATAATAAATCCCTTTCATTCAGGATATGTCGGCATAGCGGGGCTTTCCATGATGGGAGGGGTTGTGCTGGCGATAATCGCGGCATTCCTGTTTTTCATGATAAAACGTATGAGTCCCTGGCCGGTGTGCGATGTTATGATGCCGATGTTTGCCCTCGGGATAGGGATAACCCGAATCGGATGTTTCTTAAACGGCTGCTGTTTTGGCCTGCCGACGCACAGCGCCCTGGGGGTGATTTTCCCACCCGATTCCCTGGCCGCATACGTCTTCCCCGATACGCCATTGATACCAACTCAGATTTACGAGGCCATTGCCGGTATCGTCATTCTGCTCATTGTGCTCTGGAGCGAGAGATTCAAGAGATTCGATGGCCACTCATTCTGGATTACGCTGGGATTGTACGGCGCCTGGCGCTTCTTCATCGATTTCTACCGATATTACGAGGATTCGATGGTTTTCGCGTCGATCGACCATCAGCATCTCTCGCGCAATCAGTTCCTTTCGGCGGTGATCGTCGTGGGTTCTATGATCGCATATGTCATTATGTACACCAGATCGCGCAGGCGGGCCCGGAGCCGTGCTGGCACAGGCGTGGCATAAAGCGTTTCGGGGCGCGCTCAGCCTCTATTCCGATTTCCAGGAATTCCTGGCGCCGTCATTATGCCTTTGCTGTGGCCGGGATCGCGATTTTGAAGATAAATTACTCTGCCCGGATTGTATCGATTCGCTGAATCGAAAAAACGTCGGTTATGGCCCGATTTGCCCTTTTTGCGGAAATCCGAACGCCGAGGGCCCCTGTATCTCCTGTCGGCCGCCCGCCGATTTGCGCTTGTATTACTGGGGCGCCTATGAAAACGAGCTCCAGGAATGTATATTGCAATTCAAATTCCATGGGGCCCGCGAATTAGGTATCCGCATGATAGAGATGGCACATGGTCCAATGGCTGACCAGCTTCCGAAAATGGAGAATCAAATTATTGTGCCGGTGCCGCTTCATAAGAGGCGGCAAAGACTAAGGCAATATAACCAATCAGAGCTCCTGGCGGGGCGCCTGGCCGAACTCCGCGGCGCAGAATTCCGCCCGGAAAGTCTCAGGCGTGCCCGGGCTACCTTCCAGCAAGCCAAGCTCGCTGAGGATATGCGTTGGAATAATGTCAGAGACGCTTTCGTCGTGCCGCCCGAGCTTAAGGCCAAAATCGCGGGCAGGCATATCCTGCTGGTGGACGATATAGTCACGACCGGCGCCACTGTATACGAGGCCTCGAAGGCCCTTTATTATCATGGCGCCTTGAGGGTGGGAATTTTCAGCCTGGCGTACACGGTATGAGAAGCGCAAGGTTCCGATTCGAAATCGTAGAGGATTTGGCCTCGGCCGATTTCATTTTCGACGCTTATGGCCAGACGCTCGAGGACCTTTTCAAAGCCTGCGCCACGGCGTGCTTTACCGCCATGACCGAAATCGAACCGGTCGAGCCTATAAAAGAGTACAATCTCATGGTCGATGGCGAAGATCTGAACGAGCTTTTGTACAATTATATCGCCGAACTCATATATTTGAAAGACACGGAGAAATCCTTTTTCTCTTATTTCGAGATCCATATCGCCGAGGACAAAAAATCGCTAAGTTCCGTTGTCAGGGGCGAACCAATTGATTATGATAAGCATGTTATTAAGACCGATGTCAAAGCCGTGACGTACCATGACCTGAACATAACCGAGCGTAACGGCGAATATGTGACCAGGATGGTGCTCGATCTTTAGGGGTTGAATCATGCAAAAAAAGAGAATCAATGAATATATCTGGGAAATCCCGCCCGATCAAAAACCGGGTATGAAAGTCCCGGCCCGCATCGTGGCCTCGGAGAAACTCATTTCTGGGATGGACGAAGGGGTCTACAACCAGATTACCAACGTGGCCTGCCTGCCGGGGATTCGCCAGTATGCCTGGTGCATGCCGGATGGTCATTGGGGATATGGCTTCCCGATCGGCGGCGTGGCGGCATTCGATATGGACGAGGGTGTTATTTCTCCCGGCGGTATCGGTTTCGATATTAATTGCGGTGTCCGTTTGATACGAACCAGCCTTGCCGAAGACGAGGTCCGGCCCAAATTGAAGGAATTGGTCGACACCCTCTTTCGGAACATACCCGCTGGAGTCGGGAAAAGCGGATCTGTATCGCTCAGCCGCAGGGAATTCGATAATGTTATCACGCAGGGAGCCGGCTGGTGTCAGAAGAATGGATACGCCTGGGAGGAGGACCTTAACCGCATCGAACAGCGCGGCCAGATCCCAGGCGCCGATTCCTCGGCAGTCTCGGACAAAGCCGTCAATCGAGGGGTAGATCAGATCGGTACGCTTGGTTCCGGCAATCACTATCTTGAAGTTCAGTCTGTGCGATTCGATGAGGGGTGCGATGCTGAGACATCGAGACTTCTCGGTATCGAGGAGCCCGGACAGGTGACAATCATGATCCACTGCGGGTCGCGCGGATTCGGCCATCAAATCGGCACCGATTACCTGCAGAGTTTCGGTTCCGCCATGAAACGCTACGGTATTACGACCAACGACCGCGAACTGGCCTGTGCGCCGATATCATCGCCCGAAGGAAAGCAGTATTTCGGCGCCATGGCTTGCGCTGCCAATGCAGCTTTCGCCAACCGCCAGGTAATCACCCATCATGTCCGCCAGTCTTTCGAAAAGGTATTCGGCAAACCGGCCGACAGGTTGGGCATGAACCTTGTTTATGATGTCGCTCATAATATCGCCAAGATCGAGACTTACGATATCGAAGGCAGGCCGACCAAGCTCCTCGTGCACAGGAAAGGCGCCACGCGGGCCTACGGTCCCGGCAATCCGGCCCTCTCCGGAATTTTCCATCAGCTTGGCCAGCCGGTCTTGGTCGGCGGTTCGATGCAAGCTGGCTCATACCTGATGGTTGGCACCAGGATGGCCGAGGAGTTGACATTCGGCTCGACCTGCCACGGGGCCGGGCGGGCTATGTCTCGTGCCGCCGCCAAAAAGAGGGTCAGGGGTTCCGACCTCCTGCACCAGATGGAGAACGAGGGGATCATTGTACGAACGGCGTCTTTTTCAGGCCTGGCCGAGGAGGCCGGCTTTGCGTACAAGAACGTTTCCGATGTGGTCGAGGCGGTACACAACCTCGGTATTTCGAGAAAAGTAGCCAGGTTTCACCCGATGGCCAACATCAAAGGATAGATCCGTTAACCCGTTTAAATTTGAAACGTTGCCCCGCAACCGGCAGAAACAGGGCTTTAATTCTCCACCATTTGATATAATCGGCTCATAATTTCCCGATAATATCTTTGAGGAAGGATTAACCTTCATTCCAGGGGGTGTTAAATGCTTTCAAAATACCGTTCAAAGTCGCAAATGGGGTTGTATTTCCCGCTTGAGAATTTCGAGCGATGGCCGGAGGGCACCTATTCGTTTTGTCCACGATGCGGCCTTGATATGTTCGAGCTGTTGTACGAGGCGGATCGCCAAAGCTATATCAGGTGCTCGGTATGCGGGGCCCAGTGGATTATCGGAACGGGGTCGGGGATTTGCCTTGACGCGGCCCTGCCATAGCCGCAATTGCTTAACGAAATCCGCATTTTTGACGTAGGTACCAGATTCTACAGTCTATAATTATCGCTACAATTTTCATATCGATATTCCTTTCAATCGGCCTTGAATTCCCTTTATTTCGTGATATAATTCAAAATTAGGCAGAATAGAGAAAGGTCATCGAAAGTCAGGCTTGGTTCTCTTGTCGCCATGGCGAGGGGCAAAGTCTCGATTAGATTTCCGTTTATAATTGAATCTCCGACGGCACCAAATATCGCGTCAAAGCCAGCTTTTAATTATCTCGATAAATGGGCCGAAGATAGAACCGTATGAAAGATAATAAAGCAAATGCGGGAGTTCGGTGGAAACATCTTGACCCGTGATAGATCCAGGACTATAATGGATTTTCTTTAGAGGCGAAAAATAGAATAGGGCTGTAATGAGCTTGAGATGAACCGCCCCGTCGACATTGGAGGGAGATACGCCCGGTATGAATCCTGGCATTCGGGCCGATAGTGCTTGAGGCGGCCGATAAGGAATTAGAGATAATCGGAATAAGGCGCGATTTCTGCCGCGCTCTGCAGGGTGTTGAAGAGCGAGTCAAACAGCATGGTCGGCCTGATTATAAACGAGGTCGTTGCAACTCCTTTGATAATAATGTTAAAGAATAAAAAAGATGTTGGACAGAAACCTGATACAATTTGCAGAGGCTTTTGGAAATTGAGGGGAGCAGCAATTTATGTCTGAACGCGTTGGTGTCCTGACCGGGGGTGGAGATTGCCCCGGATTGAATGCCGTAATCAGGGCTATTGTCAGAAAATCGCTTGGCATCTACGGATACGAGATACTTGGGCTCCTAAAGGGCTGGCGCGGTATGCTCGAAATGGAATATGAGGTTTTGGACCGCGAGAAAGTCAGTGGCACGCTTCACCGCGGCGGTACCATAATCAGAACCTCGCGCACGAATCCGCTCAAAACGCCCGACGGCCTTGAAAAGATAATCGACAACGCCTCTAAGCTGAAGCTCAGAGCCCTGATTGCAATCGGCGGCGAGGATACGCTTGGCGTGGCCAATCAGCTATTCCAACGCGGCTTGAATGTCGTAGGTGTTCCGAAGACAATTGATAATGACCTTGAAGGCACCGATTACACGTTTGGATTCGATACCGCCGTCAATATTGCCATGGAAGCCATTGACAGAGTGCACACCACGGCCGAATCGCACGATCGTGTAATGGTTGTGGAGGTCATGGGACGTCACACCGGCTGGATCGCGCTCGAGGCCGGTATGGCCGGCGGAGCCGATGTTATTCTCATTCCGGAACGGCCGTTCGATATCGAAAAGGTCTGTGAGCTATTAACCCACCGGCATAATCGCGGACGCGATTTCTCGATCGTGGTGGTTGCCGAGGGCGCCAGATTTAAGGCGGATGAAAAGGGGGAGGGGACCCTCATTTTGCAGGATATGGAGAAGGATGCCTTTGGACATGTCAGGCTGGGGGGTATCGGAAGCATACTGGCCAAGGAGATCGAGACTCGCACCGGATTCGAGTCGCGAGTCGTAATCCTGGGTCATATCCAGCGGGGCGGTTCACCGACAGCTTTTGACAGAGTATTAGCCACGAGGTTCGGCCTGGGCGCGATCGACCTGGTCTATAAAGGCGAATACGGCAAGATGGTTGCACTGCGGGGAAACAAGATTGTCTCGGTGCCGATCTCCGAAGCAGTACAAAAACTGAAAACGGTCTCAGATGAGTTATATAAAGATGCCGAAGTATTTTTCGGTTGATTATACGAAGGGAGAAGGAATGGCGAAAATAGGAATTAATGGTTTTGGGCGGATCGGGCGGCTCATATTAAGGGCCGGGATCAACGAGAAAAATCTGGAGTTTGTGGCTGTAAACGATATCACCGACTCCAGGACATTGGCCCATCTTTTGAAGTATGACTCGATCCATCGTATTTTTGAATGCGATGTCAAGGCGGTCGATGACGGGATCTTGGTTAATGGCAAGAAGATCAAGGTGCTCAAGGAGAAGGACCCGGCCAACCTGCCATGGAAGGAACTTGGAGTCGAGGTTGTCGTGGAATCTACCGGCCTTTTTACCAAGAAAGACGATGCCGAGAAACATATCCAGGCGGGCGCCAAGGGTGTTCTCATTTCGGCGCCGGCCAAGGGGCATGACGGCACTTTCGTGGTCGGCGTAAATTTCGACCAATATGATAAGAATAAGCACAAAGTCATCTCGATCGGCTCTTGCACCACCAACTGCCTAGCGCCGGTTGTCAAGGTGCTGCACGATAATTTCAAAATCAAGCGCGGGTTCATGACCACGATTCACGCCTATACCAACGACCAGCGCATCTTGGACTTGCCGCACAAAGACCTTCGCCGGGCGCGGGCCGCGGCCCTCTCGATGATCCCGACCACAACCGGCGCCGCCAAGGCCATTGCGGAGGTTATCCCCGACATGAAAGGGCGCCTCGATGGTTGCGCCGTGAGAGTGCCCACGCCGGATGGCTCTCTGGTTGACCTCGTGGTCGAGGTGGAGAAGGAAACCACCAAGGAGGCGGTCAACGAGGCCATGAAGAAAGCGTCGCAAGGGACCATGAATGGCATACTGCAATATATGGAGGACCCGATTGTCTCTATCGACGTGGTCGGCAACCCGCACTCATCGGTGTTCGATTCGCTCTCGACGATGGTTCACGGCAACATGATCAAGGTCTTCTCATGGTATGACAACGAATGGGGATTCTCCTGCCGCATGATCGACATGCTCAAGAAGATGGCGTAGCAAGGGACTCATCTAAAATCGCTTTCAAGACCTGCCGTCGGGTGATTTCACCTGGCGGCAATTGTTTTGTGTTAGGGAACTGCTCTTATATCCAGTGGTATACTAAAATCCGGGCAGTTTATTCATAACATAAGGGGGCTTGCGCTCACGGCAGTCATTCCCTATAATGGCCGAGTTTGCGCCATGATTTTCGATTTTATAAGCCTCGGGCTTAATGGATTCGTTATAAAGGAGGATTGGTGAACAAACTCACGATTGACGATATCAACTTGAACGGAAAACGCGCCCTCACTCGCGTCGATTTCAACGTGCCGATCGAGGGCGGCCGGGTCACCGATGACACCCGCCTGGTGGCCTCGATACCGACCCTGCATAAGATGGTTAACTCCAAAGCCAAGGTTATTCTCATGTCGCATCTGGGGCGGCCCAAGGGTGGGCCCGACCCGAAATATTCCCTTCGCCCGGTAGCGGATCGGCTCTCCAAACTGATGGGCATACCGGTCAAATTTGCCGAGGATTGTGTCGGCGAGGCCGCGAAAATGGCGGTCGACAGTCTCAAGGACGGCGAGATTCTCCTTTTGGAAAATGTCAGATTCCATCCCGAGGAGGAGAAGAACAACCCCGAATTCGCAAAGCAGTTGGCCGCGCTGGGCGATGTTTATGTCAACGACGCTTTCGGCTCGGCGCACCGCGCTCACGCATCGACAGAGGGTGTGACGCGGTATCTTCAGCCGGCCGTGGCAGGATATCTGATGAAAAAGGAAATCGAATACCTCGGCATGGCACTGGAGGACCCGATCAGGCCATTCGTGGCCATTCTCGGGGGCGCCAAGATATCCGGCAAGATCGATGTCATTTCTAATCTGCTTGATAAGGTCGATACGCTCCTCATCGGCGGCGGTATGGCGTTCACATTTTTCAAGGCGCGCGGCTTCAACATCGGAAAATCGTTGCTTGAGACTGACAAGCTCGGCGAGGCCAGCAACGTCATGCTTCTGGCTGAGAACAGAAGCGCCAACCTTGTCTTGCCCATAGACGTGCTTGTGACTCCGGATATCGACGCCGTGCCGCCCTCGACGGAGATCGTGGCGGCGGCCGGAATCAAAGGTGATCTCATTGGGGTAGATATCGGACCGCGAACGGTGGACGCGTTCCTCGAGTATATCAGGTCGGCCGGAACCGTAATCTGGAACGGCCCCATGGGAATATTCGAGAAAGAGCCTTTCGCGGCGGGGACAGTGGCGATCGCGCATGGCCTGGCCGACGCCACCGACCGGGGCTGTATCACAATTGTCGGCGGCGGCGATTCGGCCGCGGCGGTAGCGCAAGCCGGCCTGGCTGACAGGATGTCGCACGTCTCGACCGGCGGCGGCGCATCGCTCGAATTCCTCGAAGGCAAGACTCTGCCGGGCGTGGCCGCTCTGACCAATAAAGGAGGCTCAAGATGAGACGGCTACTCGTTGCTGGAAACTGGAAGATGTACACCGACCCGGCCGGCGCCGGATACCTGGCGTCGAGACTAAAAGCCAGCCTTGGCAGTTGCGGTTGGGCCGATATTGCCATATTTCCCCCGTTTACATCGCTGGCGGCGGCTGTCGACGCCGTGCGCGGAAGCGGTATCGCTGTCGGCGGCCAGGACTTGTTCTGGGAGAACGAGGGCGCCTACACGGGTGAGATTTCACCATCGATGCTGATAAAGGCGGGATGCACCATGGCGTTGATAGGGCATTCCGAGCGCCGCGCCCATTTCCATGAGACAGATTCGGTGATCAATAGGAAGATCAAGGCGGCTCTCGGAGCCGGGCTGCATCCGATATTATGCGTTGGCGAAACGCTCGAGCAACGCGAGTCCGGTATCACGGAGCAGGTCATCGAAAAGCAATTGATAGCGGACCTCGACGGTATCGATGAAGTAGGGCCTATCGCTATCGCATATGAGCCGGTCTGGGCGATCGGCACCGGCAAGAACGCCACCCCCGAGCAGGCATCGGATGTTCACAAATTTATTAGGCAGTTGATCGGCAGGAAAAGGGGGGAGAAGGCCGCGGCCGGTATCCGCATACTTTACGGCGGATCGGTTAAACCAGATAATGCCGGAGCATTGGCCGAGAAAGAAGATATCGACGGATTCCTCGTGGGCGGGGCCAGCCTGAAGGCAGATTCCTTCGAAGCCATAGCGCGTTGCCTCATAATAAAAGGTAACCATGGGGTGTTAGAGGATTAGATTCGTTGCCTCACATTAATGGTAACTTTGATGAGGCTAAAGATTCCTTTCAGTTTCTGTTCAATTCCCCTTTTTAGAAT
>Ga0315285_10005122_pt1 | contig 13544 bp, 10 predicted proteins | sample YL17G09_36_MG_FD_203698 | JGI IMG/M metagenome (GOLD analysis project Ga0315285, IMG submission 203698) | Sediment microbial communities from Yellowstone Lake, YNP, Wyoming, USA - YL17G09_36 | ecosystem: Environmental > Aquatic > Freshwater > Lake > Sediment | place: USA: Wyoming | collected... | reverse complement strand
GTACGTAGACCTCGCCCTCCGAGATGGCCAGCCCGACACCCTGGCCACTGCGGCCTCCCTGGGTATCGGCTCCGTCGCCATTGAGCGGGTCGTGACGAGCGCGGCGGCGGCGGCGGAAAGGTAGGAGACACATGCGTGAACAGTTCTGCACCGGGGCCCAGCGCCTCGCACTCCGCGCCCCTGACAACACATTTCGCCATGCGCGATTGTAACTAGGTCACATGGGCATCCACACAGAGTGGGTGGGTGCGTGTGTGGAATCGCTGAAACTCACCCGAACCGCCCCCCCATCAACAAACAGCAGTCCCCCGCCGCCAACCTCGCCCGTCACCCTAGCCTCCCACCGGCCCAGCCTCCGACCGGCCGCGCCCTCCTTGCTCGCCCGCCGGGACGGCGGCGGCGCCCCTAGCACATCAGCAGCAGTGACCCCATCGTGCACCCCTCTCCTCGCCACTCGCCTGACCCTGGCCACGGCCGACCCCGCCGAAGCCGCGGCCGCCCTCGGCCCAGGGTCGCCTGCTGCGGGCCGCTACACCATCCTCGCCCTGCGCCCGCTCTCCGACCGCGTGCTCGCCCAGGCCTGCTCCGGCAGCCTGGCCATCGACATCATCGCCGTGGACTGGGGGGGGGGGGGGGGGGGGGGGGGCACCGGCCGCGGCGGGGGCGCGCCCACCCCCCGCCGCCCCCCCCCCGCCCCCCCCCCCCCCCCCCCCCCCACCCGCCCCGGCGGGGGGGGGGGGGGGGGGCCCCGGGGGGGGCGGGGGCAGCGGGAGCGGCGGGAGCGCTCCCCTCCCACACCCGCCCCGCCTGCGCCCGGCCGCCGCAAAGGCCGCGGTCGGCAAGGGGATCGCCTTTGAGGTATCCTACGCGCACCTCCTGTCACGGGATGACCGGGTGCGAAAGGCGGCGATGGCGGGGGCGGCGGGCCTGGCCCGGGCGACGCGAGGGGCGGGGATCGTGCTGTCGTCGGGCGGCGGCGGCGGGGGCGGCGGCGGCGGGGCAGCCCAAACCTTTCCATGCTTTTTGCGCGCCCCACGCGACGCGGCCGCCCTGCTGGCCGTCGGGGCGGGCTTGGGTAGGGGGGCGGCCCTGGCGGCGGTATCCAGCCGGCCGGCCGCGTTGTTGGAGAGGGGAAGGCGGCGGGTGGCGGCGCAGGCGGAGGTGGCGGCGGGTGGAGGGGGGAGGTGAGAGGAGTTGTAGCCGCGTGCGAGGCTCACTTGCATTCTCAATCATTCGTTCCACCGCCGCGCCGCGCACACCTCCAAACCCGGCCAAACTCGAGCCCCTCGAAGACCATGGCTGTCGATCCAGGTGGGACCGGGACCCCGCTTTTTGCTGACATTCGGAGCATCTGGGCGTCGACTGTCGCGGTCCAAGCCCGCGCGCTCGCCCTCGCGGCAGCTGACGGTGCTGCCTGCCACACGGCGGCGGGACCGCCCCAGGACCGCCGTAGTGCCGTACTCGCTTACCTCTTAGAAAACACCGTCGACGCAGACGACGTCATCCTGGGGTCCGTCACCGCCCTTTTAGCAGACCTGGCCGAGCTGGGCGCCCGCGGCGGGGCCAGCCAACAAGCAGCAGCGGCCGTCCGGCGGGCTTTGTACGCCTCCGCCGCGGCGGCGTTGGCCTCGGCCAAGCGCGACTTTTTGCCTACCCTCGCGGCCGAGTGCGGGGTGGCCGGGGCCTACGCGTCGGCCCTCCTACAGGGACTCGGCAGCAGCAGCGGCGAGGAGAGCTGTGGGGGCCCGCCACCACCTCCCTGGTCGTCCCTGCCGGGCCTGGAGAGCGTGGCGGGCCTGGAATTTGGCCTGACCGTCGTCCTGCCGGTCGACCTTGGCCGGGACCTCGCGCTGCTGTCCGCCACCACGCCACCGCCGCCCCGAGCCGCCATCGTCGCCCGCCTGGCGTCCGCCCTGACGGACGGGGACGCCCTGATCCACCGGTGCCTGGCTGCCTCGCTCACCCGGTGGGCCCGCCTGGAGAGCGCGCGGGTGGAGGTGGGCGCCAAGGCGGCCGCAGCCGCGGCCGCCGCGGCCGGCCGCTCGCCGGTCGGCGGGTGGGGCTGCGCCCGGTCGCCCACGCCGCCCACTTCGCCCCGGCGTGGGGCTGTTGCGAGCGTGCGTGGCGGCTGGCAACAACAGCAGCAGCAGCAGCAGCAGCAGCAGCAGCAGCAGCAGCAGCAGCAGCAGCAGCAGCAGCAGCAGCAGCAGCAGCAGCAGCAGCAGCAGCACGCCTCGCCCGCCCGCCCTGCCCCCTCCTCCTTCACCCGGCCCAGCGGGAGCCTCCGGCACAGCCCGCCCCCGCCGCCTCCCCCCGTCGACCTGGCCGCGCCTTTGGGCGGGTTGGACGCCATCACCCTCTTCACCCAGGCATCCTGTACACTGTGGTGCACAGTCGAGCGTGTGGCGGAGGCGGCCGGGTGTGGGGCGGAGCTGAAGCGGGTGCAAGCGGACCGGGAGGAAGGGCGGGCAGTGTGGGGCAGTGGGGAGCCGGCGTTCGCGCTGGTGTCGCCGCCGCTGTCGCCGCCCACGCCCCAGGGTAGCGGCAGTGGTGGAGCCCCAGTCGCCCCCCTGACATTAGCCGCGGCGTTGGAGGGTTTGGACGTGGCGGCCTGTGAGTCAGGGCGGGAGGTAGGCGGGACGAAGGAGGAGGAAGGGGTGGCGGCCGCGCGGCTGGGGCGGGTTGATGAATAGGTGGCGGCCTGTGAGTCAGGGCGGGGGGTAGGCGGGACGGAGGAGGAGAAAGGGGTGGCGGCCGCGCGGCTGGGGCGGGTTGAAGAATAGGAGGAGGGAGAGTTGCATTGTTTTGTTTTGTTTTGTTTTGAGCGAAAAGCGTCAGACCCAAACGCACGCGCACACCGCCCTCGCAAGCAGCACGTGCGCACGCTCGGCGCCACGCGCGAAGCGCATCAATCAGCACCCAGCAGCGCGGCGGTTGCGAGGAATAGGGGAGGGCTCGCATCTAATCTCCTTTTTTTTTTTGAACTCCAACCATGGTGGACGCCGCCACAGTCCAGGCCGCCTTGGAAGCCGGCCTCATCAACACGACGTCCGTCTCCGTCATCGACGTCTCCGGCGGCTGCGGCTCCGCCTTTGAGGTCGCCCTCATTTGGCCTGGGTTCGCCGGCAAAACCAGGCTCGCCCGCCACCGGGCTGTCACCGGGGCGTTGGCGGAAATGATGCCGTCCATCCACGCGCTGAGCATCAAGAAAACGGCGACGCCGGAGGAGGCGGAAGTAGCCGCTGCCGCCCGCAATGCCCGCTGAGTAGAAGACACAGAGGCGTGTGTACCAATGAAAAATAGACGTTACAAAAGACATCACTCTCCATCCATCCATCCATTCCATCCATCCATCCATCCATCCATCCATCCATCCATCCATCCATCCATCCATCCCATCCCATCCATCCATCCGATGTTCTCATTTCTTTTTGTCCACGCGCTCGTACACGACCAGGTACGCGTCCCCGCCACCCCCGCCCCCACCAAACCCGCTGCTATCCCTGCCCCCGTCCTCCCCCGCCCAGGGCGCCCCACGAGCCGGGCGGACGTCGGCATCGTCAAAAATGAGCCAGCGCCCGTCGGGTTGGGCCACGGACGCCGTGTAATGGCCGGACGCCAGGCCGTTGCCGTGGTGGGCGACGACGCCGACGAGGGCGTAGTGAGGGGGCGCCCCGCCTCCCCCGGACATCCACCCGGATTTCAGGCGCAGGGATGCCGGGACTGCGATCGGTGTGGCCAGCTTGCCGCCGCCCCGCCCGTCGTACGTGAAACGGTTGAGGTGGAGCAGGAGCGTGGGCGGGGGCGGGTGCGCCAGGGTCAGCGCCTTGGTCGCCCGGACGGTGGTGGTGACGGCGCCGCCAGCACTGCCCCCAGCCACGCGGTACCCCTCGATGGGCTCGGGGCGGGCCAGGGCGTCCAGGCAGGAAGGGATGCAGGCGACCCCCCGCGCGCCCGCGTCCAGGGGCAGGACGGTGAAGGGCTGCACCGTCGCGGAGGGCGGGGCCAGGCCGCCCGTGCGGACCTCCGAGCGTAGCAGGCCCCCAAAGTAGGCCCGAATGGCGGTGAGAGGGGTGGAGGAGGGGCAGGAGGAGGCGCCAGGGGCTGGAGGCGGCCCCAGGCCGGAGCCGCGCGTCACGGCGGCCGCCCGGCGGGTGCGGCCCGCCGTCACCCACGACCCCCCGCCCCCGCCCTCCCCGCCCTCCTCGCCCTCATCGTGCCCCGCATGCTCCGGAGGGGCGCCAGCCACGGCGGCGGCAGACCCACCGCCGCCGCCTGCCCGCCGCCCCGCCAGGGACGCCAGCTCGCAGTGCGCGGCATCCAGGAGGTGGGTGAGGTATTCCTGGGCGTCCTCCTGGCGGGGTGCCGCCGCCAGGGCGGCCCGTGAGACAGGCCGGTCGCCGCTGGTGGGCTGCTGCTGGGAACCAGCAGCAGTGCGCTTGCCCTTGCCCGTGTGGAGCACGGGTGGAGGGGCCAGTGCTGCCCGCCCCGCCCCGCCCACGCCCACTGCCTTCAGCGCGTCCAGGGAGGGCAGGATGGCCCGGGCGTCGACGGGGCGGCCGCCGAGGAGGGTCGTCGTCGGCAGTTGTTGTTGAGGAGGGGCGGTGGCGGTGGGGGTGGAGGGTTGGGGCGGGGGTGCCGCCTTGGCAGCAGCGGGCGCCTCACCGCCGCCCTTGACCACCCCGACCGCGGCCCCAAGCTCCGCCAGGGCCGCCAGGGTGGGCGCGCCCAGCCGGCCCAGCCTCTCCGCGCCCACCCCGCTCGCCACGCCTAGCAGGCGCGCCCAGGCGGCACTGCCCGCGAGGGCTTGGAGGGCGGCGTTCATGTAGCAGGCCGCGCCCGCGTTGGTCAGGCCGCGGGGGGCGAGGGTGTAAGAGGCAGGCGAGGAGGACGCACCCAGCGTTGGGTCGAGGAGGGGCGCCACAGCAGCCGCGTCGGCGGGGGAGAGCTGGGTGGGTTGTGGCGGGGGCGCTGCCGCTGGCGCTGCTCCTGGCGCCGATGCCGGGGCGGCCGCCTCCCGGGGCGGGTCGGCCGCGGCAGGCGTGGCCGGAGTGGGCGACGGTGCATGCTTCGCAGGAGCAGGAGCGGGGGCTGGCGGCCGGGGCGGTGGCGCGCTCGCAGCCGCCGCGCTTGCCAAACGGGCGCGGGCGGCCCAAGAAGACGGGGCGGGTGGGGGGGGGGGTGGCCCCGCCGGTACCTCGGCCGCCGCCGCCTCCACGCCCTCCTCCTCCTCCCGCGGTGCCGAACCCATCAGCTGCGCGGCCGCCGATCCTTCCGCGGCCGCCGCCTCCGGCGTCGTCGCGTCCGTGGTGAAGAATACTAGGCCGACCTGCGCGGCGGCGGCCGCAAGGGTGGGCGGGCGCTCGCGAGTGATAGCCGGAGGTGGGAGGGGAGGAGGGGGGCGAGGAGGCGGAGGCGGCGACGCCGGCGCTGCCGCCATCACCGCAGGCACGGCTTGCTTCTGCTGGGGCGGTGGCGGTGGCGGTGCCGGCGGTGGTGCCGCCGCGGGCACGGCAAACAGGGCCCGGCCAGTGCCGGCCGCACCCCAGGCGGCCTTGGGCGGCAGGTCGGTGGCCGCGGACGCTTTCGTGCCGCCGCCGCCCGCTTTGGGCTCACCACCCGGCGTGGATGCAGGTTCAGCCTGTGAGGGTGTGGTGTCGCGTGTGAGCAGGCGCGCGCATGTGTGTGTGGAGGGGGTGGGGGCGTGAAGGAAAAAGGAGGACGACAAAAAAAAGGGCGAGAAGAGCGCTGCCGATGGGGCAATGAGCTCTTATCCTCACCGTGCGAGGCGGTGCAGGCATCGAAGCTGTGTGTGTGTGTGCGTATGCAGGCACGCGCGCCTGTGCTCTCTCTCTCTCTCTGCAAGTCTATGCGGCGTCAACGGGTACAGGCGAGCGGGTGTACACGCGTGTGCTTCGCGGCCACAAAAAAAGAAGTGAGACCGCCGAGTTTTTCTCTTTGCACTTTCCCACTCCAGCATTTCACATCAGTGTGCAAAAGCGATATGGCAGGCCTCACCACACGCCCTTTCTCGGGGCCTCGCCATGCTGGGGGGCCGAGGCGGCTTACCTACCTACCTGGCCTACGCATACGTGTGGCGCCACGCGCGTCGCCCGACCCTCCCGGCCCGACCTCTTCATCCTCCGCCCAACCTCCACCTCAACCCGCCGACCCCGACGTCCCGCCGCCCGCCCTGCCCGCCTCCGCCCTGCCCGCCGACATGTGGTCCCTGAAGCCGGCTTGGTGCCAGCCGTGGTCCATCATTGGGACGGGCGTGATAATTACGGCCGGCGCGAGCGCGCTCAACCCGTGGCTGGGCGGGGCAGCCGGCTTTGGAGTGGCAGCCTGGTGGTGGTTATTCTTGGTCATCGTCCCTGCAGACTACGCCGCGTACGCGGCGGCCGCGCGCGAGAAGGCCGGGCAGCAGCAGGAGCAGCAGCAGCAGTAGTGGAGAGAGAGAGAGAGAGAGAGAGAGAGAGAGAGAGCGGTGCACGCATTGTGGTCGTTTCATTTCTTTTTTCCATTCATCCATCCGTCTCCATCTCCTTTTCTTTTTTTTACTTCTCAAATGAACGACCCGTCGTCCGCCCCCCACTCCGGCACCGCCACGCTCCGGTCCCCGTACGCGTACTTGCGGCTGAACGACCAGGGCTTGACCGCGATGGCGGCCGCGGCCGCCGCCGCCTCGCTGACACCCGCCGCACGGGGCGCGTTGGGGCCCAGGCCGTGCGTGGCGAGGTACTCGGAAAAGCCAGGGAAGCGCTGGTCGACCTCGCCCAGGGAAAAGTAATTAGAATTGAATTGTGGGGTGGACAGGATGCCCTCCGTGCGGCGCAAGTCCGCGCCCGCCCGGATCAGGAAGGTGAGGGCCGCGTCCAGGGCCGCGTCGGGCGGCGCGCCCTGGGGCGAGTGCCACCCCGAACCCACAATCACGCGGTGCTTTGTCTCCAGGGAATCGTACGCCAGCGCGATGTCGAAGAACGTGCCGCCATTGGCGGGAAAGGTGGCCAGCGTGCGGACGGTTGCGGCGGGCGGGTCCAGGCCCGGGAGCGGAAGGGTGCGCGCGCCCGCAGCCGCGGTCTCGGCCGCGACCGCGGCAGCCGCCGTCTGTTCGGCCGTCAGCTCGGCGGCGGGCACGAAGTCGACCTGGCCCTCATTCAGCAGCCTCTCATCCGGCACCAGGTCCTCCAGGCAGCCCCGCGTGCGCAGGGCGGCCGCCAGGTCGGCCGCCTTCCCCTCCGCCGCCGCCCGCTGGCCCCGGGCCGAGATAGCCCCCGCCGGGACGGGCGCGGTCCAGGCCGCCCGCTCCAGGGCCAGCTTGTTGCCCGGCGGCGCGCCGCCGACCTCGCCGAACCAGGCGTCCCGGGCGGCGGCCATAGCGGGCTGGTCGACGGCTGGGAAGAAGTGCGCTCTGTGTGAACATGGGAATGGAGTGGGGGAGAGGCGTGAGTAGCCAACAATGGGTAGGGAGCAATGAGGTGAGAGTAGAGAGCGAAAAAAATGAAAAACGACGCACTTGTAGTAATACGCCTTGTCCGGCCGCCGCCCTAAGACTGTCAACAACGACCGGCGCAGGTCCGTGGAGAAAGCGACGACTTGCAAGGCCCGGGCGTCGGAGTAGATAGCAAAGACGGCGGCGGCCGCGCCGTCCGGGATGGAGGGGCGGACGAAGCCCTTTTTGGATGGAAGAGGGGATAAGGGTAAGGGGCGCAAGTGAATGAATAACTAGCCGCCGCGTCGGCCAAAACAAAAATGCTCCGACACCTCTCTCTCTCGCGCACCTGCTGGTCCAGGACCGACTTCATGTCCAGTTCGGCCAGCTTGGGAACCGTCGAGCTGGCTGGCGAGGCGGTGGAGGAGGAGGCCGGGGCTTCCGCGGCGGGCGGAGGGAGGGGGCCGCGGCGGCGACGCATGGCCAGGCGGCGCGACGGCAGGGCTGCACGCGGGGCGGCGGTGGCGACGGCGGGCGTGGCCGCCGCCCGGGCAGGGGCATGCCTGCAGGCTGAGGTGCGCAGGGTGGGTGCCTGCGCCTGCATCGCGAGGGCGGGCGGGGCGAGGAGAGAGAGGCGGGGGTGCGTGAGAGTGAGAGTGAAAGGTCTAAACAAATCATTCGCACACAACATACACAAAAATGGGGTAGGGCGGGCCACGGAAGAAGGGTGAGAGAGAGAGGGAGGGAATGCGTCCGCTGCCTAGCACGGATACCTTCATGGTCTCTGAACCCCTGAACATCGTCCGCACAGGAAAAAAGGGGGGGAGGGGGGGGGGGAGGAAAAAGGGACAGGGAAAACCGGGCCTGCCTAGCGGCACCGGCTCCCTTCTAAAGAAAGGCGCACCCCCCCCGCTCAACAGGCGACCGCCTCGCCACCGCCCCGGCCGGCGGCGGCCAGGACCCGGCCGCCCACCCCATTGGCCGCGTCCACCAGGGTCAGGCCCGTGCGGGTGATTTTTGAGGGAGGCACAACCTCCTGGGAAGGGGCCTCCTCTCCGCCATCCGCCCAGTCGGGCACGCCGGCCGCACGCGCGGCGGCCGCGACGACGGCGGGCGGCAAGCCCGCAAGTGGACACAGGGCGCCCGCGGACGCGGCGGCCTCAACTCCGGCGGCCGAGGCGGCCCCGCAAAACAAGAGGCACGGCGCCCGGCCAGCGGCCGCGGCAGCGGCCGCGCGCACGGCCGCCAGGGGGGAGGGCGCCACGCAGTCCGGGCCGTCTTCGAGGGCGCACGCCCGGATGTCCACCTCAAACAGCTCCAGGCCGAGCAGGTCGGCCACGTAGCGGGCGCGCTCGCGGGCGGCCTCCGCGCCCGGTCCCTCGCCCGTCACAAAGGCAGCAGCCGCAGGGGCGTCCTCGGCCACCGCCGCCAGGGCGGCCGCGACGACGGCGGATGCGGCATCACCCGTGACGGCAACGACGGGCAGGCAGCCAGGGACAAGGGTCGCGCCCACGGACGCCTGGACCGCAGCCAGCGCGGCCTGGCCGGCCTCGGCGGCCGTCAGGTTGGACAGCGGGGCGCCGCCGCCGCCCTCCTCCTCGTCGTCGCTGCTGCTCATGACGCCCGTGTAGAGGGGGAGGGGTTCGGCGCGCAGCAGGGTAGGGGCCGGTCGTGGCGCCCGGCGGGGGCGGGATGCCGGGCCGGCAGGGCGGGCGGCCCGGGCGCTGCGGGAGAAAAGAGGTTCTGAGGCGTTAATTTTTTGGGGACAGCGGAGGAAAAGGATGCCTTGCTGTTCGGGGGGCCAGGCGCGCATCCGGGAAGTTACTCAATCCGCCCCCGGGGGCGGGGCCACACTGCTGCCGGACATGCATGGGGTGGGTGGCCGCGACAGAGGAGGGTTGGGGGCGCGGCGAGGCGCGTGTGCACACGTGGCGCGACGGGTGTGGCAGCACGGGGCCTTTTAATCTGTCCCGGCGGCGTCTCCTCCTCCTCCACCCGCCCGGGGCCTTGGAGGAGAAATTGACAAGGTACACACGCTCACGCACCTGAGAAGTGCCGGCCGGCCGCCGCGGGCGAGGGCGAGCATGGCGTGGGGCGGCGCCGAGAAAGGAGGAATGAAATGAATGCGCCGCCGTCTCTCCTCGACCAGCCACGCCAGCTCACATTCGTTTCTCTCCTCCTCTTATTTGCGGCTGTGGCTCCGCCCTTTTGTCCCAGCAGACCACGCATTATGCAACCCACGGTAAGCCAGTCCATTGCATCACCACCCCGGCGTGCCAGAAGTTGCGTCGACTCACCCGCCTCGCTCCCCAAGCGCACCTCCCACGAAATGCGGCCGCCGACGTGTGAAGCGGCCGCCGCCGGATGGAAGGACACACACACACCTGGCGCCTACTCAGCGCCTGGCCCGCTAACACACACGCACACACACACACACACACACACACATGTATACACACATAAAGGCACCCCCGCCTGGGGCGGGCCGTGGGACGGCGACGAAGCCTGGCCGCGCCACGACGACACCATCCGCCAACCCGCCCCGACGCTCGCCGCCCCGCCCCGCCACCCCCGCCCGCCGCCGCCGCCAAGCCGACCTCGGGGAGCATGGGGCCCCGCCCCAGCCACCCCCTTACACGGCCGATGGCGGCGGCGGCATCGGCGACTACGCGGCGGCCGCCCGGGCGGCGGGGTTCGACCCGCTGACCACCCCGCCCTCGGCTGTCCTGCGGGGCCTCCACCCGGGCACCCTGGGCCGGGGCGCGCACTCCAACGCCGCGGTCATGGAGCGGGCCATGATGGAAGCCACGCGCTTGGCGGGTGAGGCCGGCGACGACTTTGGGGAGGGCGACTTGGAGGCCGAGGAGGCGGCGGCGGCGGCGGCGGCCGAGAAGGCCGCGCGCAAGCGCGAGCGGGCACAGGCTGCTGCTGCCCCGCCCGCCGCCCCGTCGCCGCCCGTCGAGGTCCTGCCGCCCCTGGATGCGGGCCCCTCCATAGAAGAGGAAGCCCAAGGCGCCGCCTGGGCAGCTGCCGTGGGCGAGGAGGAGGGCGGCGACGGCGACTGGGAGGTCGGCTCGGGCAGCGACGACGACTCGGATGAGGACGAGGACGGGGACGGGATCGGCGAGGATGATGAGTGGGAGGCGGCCGTGGACGCCGCCGCGGCAGCCCTCGCCTCCAGGGCCTTCTCCAAGGCGGGTGGTGGCCCGGCAGAGGACAGCTCTGATGAGGACGAGGAGGAGGAGGACGTCGGGTACCTGCCACCCCCAGACGCCTGGGACGAGGCTGCCGACGCCGGCCGCCCCCGAGGAGGGGGCGGGCGGGGCCGCTCAGTCATCATGGCCCTCTCCGTCGCCGCCGCCGCCGCTGGCTCGGTGGGCGACCCCCCCCAGCTTGACCTGCTTGACCTGATCACGGGGGAGACCCTGGCCCAGGACGTGGCGGGGGAGGGGGACCGGGCGGTGGAGGCGGGCGCGGTGGCCAACCAGGCGGGCGGGGCCGGCACCCTGGCCGACGCCCTGAACGCCGTCGTGAACGTTGCCTCCCTCGTCGCGGCCGCCCGGGCCCTGCAAGGCCGCCTGGGCGGGGCCGTCCACGCCGAGCTGGACGAGGCCTTATCGTCCCAGGCCCGGCTGTACGACAAAAAGTCCATTCCCGCCCTGCGCGAGGCGGGCGCCATCCTGACCGGCCTGGCCGCCGTCAGGGACGACGGGGGCGCCCCGGCGCGCGGCGGCATGGCCAACCTGAAGCTGACCATCCACCCGGGCGCCCTGGGCGCGGCGGGCCTGGTGGAGGAGGAGGCCGAGGCCGCCGCCGGCCAGGACGGGACGGCCGCCCTGCCCATGCCCCAGCACGGGTTCTCGGTGCGGGACCCGGTCGCCCTGGCGCCGACGTCCGACCTGGGCGGCGCGCGGCCCGCGCCCGGGCGGCCGGCCCCGATCGAGGGCACGGTCGTCCAGGTGCGCCGGTCGAGCATTTCCGTCTCCATCCCCGCGGGCCGGGCGGACGATGCCCTGCTCGCCTCGGCCGGCCAGGCCTGGCGCCTGGACAAGACGGTGCCGGACGTGACCGCCATGCGCCAGTTGGCCGCCCTGGCCGCCCTGGACCGGCCGTGGGCCGAGGTGGCGGGCCGGAAAGGGTCGGGCATGGGTGGGGGCGGCGCCTTTGATGAGGGCGTGGCCCGCTCCCTGCGCACCCTGCGTGACAGGCAGGGCCCGCCCACGGCGCATTCCGGAGCCTGGACGGTGGCGGAGCTGCGGGTGCGCAGCGTGCTGTTGGGCGCCCCCGGCGCCAAGGAGAAAGCGGAGACGCCCCCGCCCTGGGCGGAGGGGGGGACCGGGGGAGGCGGGGAACGGGCGGCCGCCTCGGCTGCGGCCTGGAGCGCCCTCGCGGGGCGCCTGCTGTCCGAAGAAACCGGCCTCAACCAGTCACAGCGGGCCGCCATCGCGGCCGTCCTCTCCTCCAGTGTCACCCTGTGGCAGGGCCCGCCCGGCACGGGCAAGACGCGCACGCTGACGGCCCTGCTCACGGTCCTCGCCAAAGCCTCGCGCGGAGACGCCAGTGGGCGCCCCCTGACGACGGCGGGCGCGGACGCGGTCCAGGCCGCCCGGGCGGCCGTGCCTGTCCTGGCCTGCGGCGACACCAACGCGGCAGCCGACGGCCTGGCCCTCGGCCTCGACGCGTCGGGCGTGAGGGTGGTGCGCCTGGGGTCCGCGCCGGGGCCAGCCGTCAGGAAACTGACCCTGGCCGCCGTGGCCGCCATAACGCCAGCCGGCAAGGCCGCCTCGAATGCCCGGTCACTCGCGACCGCGGCCTTGTTCAGATCCCGTGCGTTGCAGCGGGCGGGCGACGAGCCGGGGTGCTGGGCAGCAAAGGACGAGGCGGCCACGTGGAAGCGCGAGGCGCAGGAGCTGGAGGAGCAGGCGGCCGAGGCGGCGATGGCCTCGGTCGAGGTCGTGTGCACGACCACGGCGGGCGCCGGCGACGCCCGCCGCATGGGCGGCCTGCGCTTCCGGGCGGTCGTCCTGGACGAGGCGACGCAAGCCACGGAACCCTCCCTGCTCGTCCCGCTCGTGCGTGGGGCGGAGTGCGTCGTCCTGGCAGGCGACCCGCGCCAGCTCCCGCCGACAGTGACCACGCCCGCCGCCAAGGCCGCCGGCCTTGATCAGACCCTGTTTGAGCGCCTGCAACGGGCGGGCCTGGTGACCCACCTGCTGGACACCCAGTACCGCATGCACCCGACCCTGGCGGCCTTCCCCTCGGACCGTTTCTACGGCGGGGCCCTCAAATCCTGGGTCACGCCCGAGGACGCCGCTCCGCCGCCTGCTGGTTTCCCCTGGCCGGCGCCCTCCATCCCGCTCGCCCTGGTCGAGACCGACCCGTTCCATCACCCTGAATCATGGGGCCGGAGCGACAGTGGCCCCAGCCAGGGCGGGGCGGGGTCCGTGGCCAACCCCGGCGAGGCCGTGCTGGCGGTGCGGGCGGCGGCCGCCCTGCTGGCGAGCGGGGGGGTGAAGTCTGTCGCCATCCTGACCCCATACACGGGCCAGGTCCGGGCGCTGCGTCAGCTCCTGGGCGAGTGCGGCGCGGATGCGGTGACCCGGGCCGCCATCACCGTCTCTACCGTGGACGGCTTCCAGGGCCGGGAGGCGGACGCGGTCGTCTTCTCGGCCGTCCGGTGCAATGAGACTGGGGCGCTCGGCTTCGTGGCCGACCCCCGGCGCATGAATGTCGCCCTCACCCGCGCCCGCCTGGGGTGCGTCGTCATCGGCCACGCGCCCACCCTGGGCGCCGCCCCCGACTGGGCGGCCTGGCTAACGTGGGTGACGGATGCGGGGGCGTTGCTGCCCGCGGGCGCGCTGCCGGCGGCCGAGTGGGAGGCCAGGGCGGGCAACATGTGGGAGCGCTTCCGCCGGGGCGTCGCGCCCAGTCGCGCGGGTGGCCAGGGGCTGAGGAGGAGGGCGAGCCCGCAGGCCAGCGCTGACAGAGACTTCTCCACATCCTGGACGGCGGGTGAGGAGCAGGCGGCCCTCCCGGTTCAGCCGCTGGTGGGTGATGGGCCACTGGAATGGGGTGCCGACCCGGTGGGGTGGGGCGAGGACTGGGGCGGGGG
>Ga0315285_10005120_pt1 | contig 13545 bp, 14 predicted proteins | sample YL17G09_36_MG_FD_203698 | JGI IMG/M metagenome (GOLD analysis project Ga0315285, IMG submission 203698) | Sediment microbial communities from Yellowstone Lake, YNP, Wyoming, USA - YL17G09_36 | ecosystem: Environmental > Aquatic > Freshwater > Lake > Sediment | place: USA: Wyoming | collected... | reverse complement strand
CCGCCCTTCGAGCAGAAGAGGATTCTCTTATGGATAAATACTACAAGGATTACGCAACAGCAAATATGCCCACCAATGAGACATTCGACATCGTGGAGATTTTGAAGCATTTTCCCACACCGAAAATCAAATAAGCTTTCGATGAATGGCCGCCCCAAAAATAAAAATCCCCGGAGTCGATGTGGCTAAAATCTCGCATTACGCGGGCTTAGTCCTCAATTGGTTAAAGGCGTATGGCCTTTGGACGCTGATTTTGGTGGTGGGCGGCTGGTATCTGATTAAATATGGAACCCGGTTCCTTCGTTTTTTATATCAAATCTGGATATCCCATCGTCTCGTGTACATCAAAGTCACCCTCCCGCGGAGCGATTCCAAAATTGATCAGGAAAAGCGCACGGAAAAAGATTTTAAGGAAAAAGTGGCGGTCATGAGCCAGCTTTACCGCGCGCTCTATGAAATCCGCGAGATGAACCTGTGGAACACCATCAAGACCAAAATCTGGCAGGCGGATAACATTTCATTCGAGTTATTTTTGGAGAACCAGGAGCTCGGTTTTTATGTGGTTTGCGATGAATATTACCGGAGTATTCTTGAAAAACAGATCACTACGTTTTACAAAGACGCCGACATTTCAGTCACTAAAAAACCCTACAATCTGTTCGCCAAGGGGCTCACGACGCGCTCATATTTCATGTATGCCAAAAAGCCGTTCTGGTTCCCCATCAACACCTACAAAGTGATGGAAGAAGATCCTCTGAACGACATGGGCAACGTGCTCTCGAAGCTTGAGCCCGATGAAAAGGCGGCGGTACAAATGATCATTAATCCGGTCTCCTCCGAAAAGTGGCGCGAGGAAACCGAAGATGTAGGCACGAGATTGTTTAAAAATAGACCACTGCCTATCCACATTCCTATTCCCATTATCGGCCCAATACTTTCCTGGGCGATCAATATGATGCGAGGCGCGGGCGGTGGCGGCAAAACCAGCGCCCCGGGTGCCTCATCCGGCGATCAATACATCCGCATGCTTCAAACCAAAGAAGAAGCCTACAAGAAAATCGGCGAAAAGGCCGGCCAGGTGGGTTTTGATGTTTCCATCCGCATTGTTGCCGCAGCCAAAACCAAAGCAAGGGCTATCGAGATCACCAACAATATGAACGTGGCCTTCAGCGTGTATCACGACGCTTATTTAAACTGGTTCCAGAACCGCCGCATTGTCCCCTTCGATTTCATCAACAATCCCCTCATAAAATTTCTCTTTAAGCGGCGTATTCCCGGCACTTTTCACCGCAAGATGCTTTTCACCCAGGATGAGCTTTCATCCGTGATCCACTTCCCCGATTCACGCTACAACGCCATCCCGATCATCAAATGGATGACATATAAAGTTTTGCCGCCTCCTCTGGAATTGCCCAAAGAAGGGATTGTGATTGGCAAAAACGTCTACCGCGGAGAAGAAAAACTCATCCGTATTCTGAAAGACGATCGCACCCGCCACTTCTATATGATCGGAAAATCCGGCTGTGGCAAATCCGTATTGCTCAACTACATGTGCCGCCAAGACATCTGGAATGGAGACGGTGTTTGTCTTATTGATCCACATGGCGATTTGGTGGAAGACACACTCAAGGCGGTCCCGAAAACGCGCGCGCAGGATATCATCCTGTTCGATCCCGCCGACACAGAACGACCAATGGGCTTGAACCTCCTTGAAGCCCATACCAATGAAGAACGCGACCGCGCGTCACTCGATGCCATGGAAATTTTTATCAAGATTTTCGGCGACGAGATCTTCGGCCCGCGCATTCAGCATTACTTCCGCAACGCCTGTCTGACTTTAATGGAAGATGAAGAAGAGGGCGCCACTTTGATCGATGTGCCGCGCATTTTCGTTGATGAAGAATTCCGAAAATACAAGGTGGCCAAGGTCACGAACGCCGTCGTTAAATCCTTCTGGGAACATGAATATGCGTCGACCGGCGACCGAGAAAAACAGGAAATGATCCCCTACTTCAGCGCCAAATTCGGCCCTTTTGTCACCAATACCACCATCCGCAACATCATCGGCCAGCCGAAATCCGCCTTCAACATCCGCGAGATCATGGACAATAAAAAAGTCCTCCTCGTGAACCTTAGTAAGGGCAAGATCGGCGACCTGAACGCTCAGCTCCTGGGTCTCATCTTTGTGAATAAGGTGAATATGGCGGCTATGAGCAGGCAAGACATGGTTAAAGAAAAGCGCCACGATTTTTACATGTATGTCGACGAATTTCAAAACTTCGCGACCGACACATTCGCTTCCATCCTTTCCGAGGCCCGCAAATACCGCCTGGCATTGATCATGGCCCATCAATACATCGCCCAGTTAACTAAAACTCCGTCCGGCCATGACGACACGCGTGTGCGCGATGCTGTGTTCGGCAACGTGGGCACCATGATGAGCTTTAAGGTCGGCGCCGAAGACGCGGAATATCTGGCCAAAGAGTACGCCCCAATCCTTTCCGAACAAGACGTCCTTTCCATCGCCAATTACAGCGCCTACATCAAACTCAACATCAACAACACGACCTCGCGCCCTTTCTCCATTCAAACCATCTGGGACCCGCAGGGCAGCGACAAAATGGCTGAAATCCTCCGCAAATACTCGCGCATGAAATACGGCCGCAAGAAAATGTTTGTGGACCAGGAAATCGAGGCAAGGCTTGGAATTGTATAAAGCGGAAAGCGAATAGCGGGTAGCGGTTAGCGCTGATCTAAATATATGATGAGATTACCTTTCAAAAAACTTGGGATATGGCAGAAGGCCATGAAGTTGGTAAAAGCCATTTATCAGTTGACCCAAAATTTTCCAAAAAAAGAGATTTACGGTTTAACAAGCCAAATCAGACGTTCTGCAGTTTCGATTCCATCCAATATTGCTGAGGGCAGCCAGAGAATCTCTGACAAGGAATATAGCAATTATATTTTAATTGCACGCGGTTCGTTGGCAGAACTCGAAACTCAATTGCTTATTGCGGTAGATTTGAGTTATTTAACACAAGCTGATACAACTCAAGTTTTTGAAGACATTATTGAATTACATAAAATGATTTGGTCATTTTATGTAACGCTAACTGAATCCAAGCGCTAACCGCTACCCGCTATTCGCTTTCCGCTCGCTTCATCGTTCATAAAATCCACTCCAGCTCTCCTGCGCTATAATATGCGACTCAATGGTCTTCAGAAATGCGGCGTGGGTGGTCTTTTCGGTGATGTCCAATTTCGAAACATCTAAGGCGTACAAAGTTGCCACATATTCATGTTCTCCTGATCCAACAGGGGGCTCCGGGCCATCATAACCCGTTCTCCCCCAGGATGTTCTAAGCTCACGGCTCCCTTTGGGCATCCGGTCCGTTCGACTCGCGCCTTCAGTTATTTCAGTGGTTGTATTTGGAATATCCACAACCAACCAATGCACCCAATGATTAGCAATGGGGTGTTTATCATCCAGTAATAACGCATACGACTCCGCGGCCGGTAGCGCCTGCCATCTGAGGCCAATCGACACATTCTGCCCGCCGCCATCACGCGTGACAAATTTAGAGGGCATTAAGGAGCCATTGGAGTATCCAGTGACTTCAAATTGAAGTGAGGGGGTCATGGTTTGTTTAAGGTTAGGGGTTTCGAGGTTTGTTCTATTTATCGCGCACGCCGAAAGAAAAATGGAGGTTATCATCATTAACGAAAAATATTTTATTATCGATGATAAGGTCATCAGCCAGGTTGGTTTGGAACTAAGGGCAGATAAATAATAAAGCAAGTTCCCGGCTCAGTCGAATTTTGATCCAAAACAAGTGCGCCACCATGGTCCTTTATATTTCGTAGGAGTGATCTGAAATTTTGTTTGCTGTTTAGGTATCATTTCATTGAACTCTGTTTTTCTTTAAAAGCAGGGAGCAGGATAGAAAAACAAGCTCCCTGCATTGTTTCATCATGATCGACAAAGATATGGCCGCCATGGTTTTTAATAATGGTGAAAACCGATTCCAGCCCCCGCCCCCGCCCCTCTCCTTTTGTGGTGAAGTCAGGCCGGAACAGGTATTTCCGGTTTTCCGGCGGGATTCCTGACCCTGAGTCGCTGACACGAATTTGAATGACCTCTGTATTCGGCCTTGTTTTTTTCGTATATAGCAAAAAGTAAACCGCTTCCGAATCAATAGCCGTTACCATTTTTTCCAGCTCTTCCTCCGTAACCTGTCTCGCATAGACCTTAACCTGAAGCGTCCCAGAACAGTCTCTTCCCGCCTCACGTGCATTTTTAATTAAATTTTCAAATGCCCGGTCAAGATCAGCGGCCACCCCGCGTAGTACGATATCCTCTGTCAGCTCCAAATCCACCTGAATGTTCATATCTGAAAAAAACTGATTGGTTAAAGAAAATTTATTTAAATAATCAACCATTGCAATCGGCGCAAACTCTTTTGAGCCATCCAGCATATGCTTAAATACTCTCAGTCTTTGGATAAATCGTTCTACAGCAGCTTTAATTTCTTGAATCACACATTTATCGTCATCAGAAAGCCTATGGGATTCAAATTGATTGAGCGTCCGGGAAATAAAAGGCAGGATGCGATTTGCCTCCGTCCAAAATTCTAACGCGCCCCCCTTGGGCAGACCTTGGTTTAATCGGATCAGCTGGCGGATTTTTTCAGCGGCTCCGTTTAGAAATGGGTAACGGACGGATAAGAAGTCAGCCACATTTGAAACGAGAATGCACAAAAGATTATTAAAATCATGTTTCCAGCGCTGCAGGTCTTCGGTTTGCATGACTTGCTTAGCCAGTGCGACGTTTTTTGAAAAATCAGCCGGATCATCACGGCGTGGTTCAATTTTATCCCTTCGCCCCATTACTAAGGCTTGGGCCGCCCGATACACATCAATTCCCTCTATAACCTCATAGTGTGACTTAAGGACAGCATCCTCCGGCAGATAGTCGCGCCATCTTTTTTTTGGCATGCCGCTTAGCCCCAGAGTCGCTAGTTGGCCCCGGACAGCCTGGCAATATTCCATAGAGATCCGCTAAAAATGATCAGGATCGCTTTTCCTGAAAGAACGTTCCGCGTAAGTATGCAAACATTTTTCAGCCGCCCGCGCGACATCGCTACCGAGAATAACGCCCGGATGAACATGAAGCGTTTCAAGGCTTTTGGAAAACCGGGTTACCCCAGAACGAGAACGATTGCTGTTTGAAATTTCTTCGGCAGACAATACTGTTGGAAATAAAAATTAAGATTACAGTTTACAAAATAATAATAAATTGTAAAGTATATCTTATTAATAAATTCTTAAAAAATTTATGACGCGATTCTAAAGTCGAGAGCACAACATATGACCCACGCCATGAAGGGTTTTAATAAAAGCTTTAGGGGTTGGACTATTTATTTTTCTTCGAAGGCTGGCAATATGAACATCGACCGTATTGGATTGTACATTATTTTTAGAGCTCCAGACATACTGCAAAAGCTCCTCGCGGGAAATAACCCGGTGCGGACGCCGCATAAAATACTCCATAAGTTCAAATTCTTTGCCGCGCACGGCGGACAACCTCGCGGCCATCCATAGAAGGCAGCAATAAATCTAAAACAACAATGTCATAATCCTTTTTAAGGATTCGTTCCAGCGCTTCTTTGCCATCAGCCACGGATTCAACAGAAAATTTTTCATATTTAAGGCCGCGGCTGAGAAAATTCGCCAAAACCTGATCATCTTCGGCTATAAGAATTTTCATAAGACAGGGTTAACATTCCTATAATAAAGATTTATTATACGAATTATAAAAGCGAAGAAGTATATAAGCTTTTCTAGGCTTGGCTCGGAATTAAAATCAAAAAACACGTCCCTTTGGGCCCCGTAGAAACAATTGAAATAGTTCCCCCATTCTCTTTGACAATATCGCGGACCACCCCAAGCCCCACCCCACGGCCAGGACCCTTGGTCGAAACCGGATGTGAAAGAAGGTCCTTAGGCGCTCCTGGCCCAGTATCGGTATAACGGATTTCTAAATGGTGTGGATCCGAGCCGCCCAAGGGCAGTAATCGCAGTACAACCTTTATTTTTTTCTCCTGCTGCTCCGGGGATGCCATGGCCTCATGGGAATTTTTAATCAAATTTTCCAAAACCCTTAAAAGATCCGTCCGGTTGGCAGAAAAAAGATACGATTCCAAACCAGGTTCGACCTCATAAGAAAAATCAACAGAAAGAGAAATGCTGAATGAATAAGCCTTAGCCTGATCCATAATCTCGTTCCAGGGAATGTTTTCTATAACCTTTTGTTGGCCTTCTATAGACCGCCTAAAGTCGATAAATCGCCTTTGGACTTCTAGGGTGTTGGCCAAAATCAAATCCAAAGCATTTTTATGTTTCGGTGAATAATTTTTTTGATTGACCCCCAGAGAACCTAATGAGCTTTCAAGCCCAGGAAGAAAATCATTATCGAGATATCTCAAAAAATCAGGAAGGGTTGAACACTTCAGCTGTTTAAGTTGAGTGGCTAAAATTTCGATCAAGCTAAAAAATTTTTGGGTTTCCACTGGCCATGGGTATAAATATCTAATCCCAACAACCGGGGAAAGAAGATTTTTGATGTCATGAGACCAATCCGCTAACAGACGGATAGGGTCAAAAAGACTTTCATGATAAAGATTTCGAATTAAGGCAGCCCGCTCCCAAAAATCAGCAGGATAGCCTTGGCGTTGATAAAGTTTATCGAAAGGGTTAGTGGGGTTTAGGGTGGCAGCCCTAAAAAGATCTACTCCCAATACACGGGCATCGCATTTTCTCAAAAGGGAATCTGATGAAAGGAACGCCGTCCAACGTCTTTGATTTTCATCTCCTTGGCCTGATGAAGCAATTTGCGCGCGAAGCGCTTCTATATACTCAATAAAATGCTGTTGCCAAGACTCCTGAGCAAGAAGATTTTTAAAAATAGGATCCTGGGCCAAAGCCTCAGGATCCTCTCTTTTGTCTGCGGCATAAGCCATCGCACATCCTCCCGCGATATTAGGATCCAGGTTTTTTTCAGATAATAGCCTGAAAAAACGTACAGGCTCGCTATGGTGTTGCCCCTCATCTAAGTGCAAATGGTGAAATAAGAATAATTCACGCAAAACTTTGAGTGCCCCTATTATATTTCTTTAGACATTAAAGTCTTATTGACAATATTTAGTTTATGTTTAATAATTATCATCAACAATTCATTATTTTTTAATTATAAAATTATGAATGAATCTGAAAATTTACTAGATCATATAGCTGACGCGACCCAAAGCCTGGCAGAAAAAACTGATATTGGATGCCAAGACATCAATCAGTTTGTCGCTGCTTTAGAACCCCTAAGGTCTGTTACCGCTGAAGAGTTAATCTCAGATATCGCCCTCACGGGTGACAGACTAGCCGCCGTAAAAAAAATTAATTCCATTCGAGAATCTATGGGTCAATTAATGAACAATCCCTCCTTTATTAACATGCTCGGATCCACCGATTTTGATCTGCTTGTTCTCCTCAAGCTCAATCAATGTCGCGACAACCTTCTTGTTTCACTTCGAGAAACTATAAACCAATTAATGAACAATCCCTCCTTTATTAACATGCTCGGATCCACCGATTTTGATCCACGGATTTTCCTTAAGCCCAATTAATGTCGCGATAACCTTCTTGTCTCACTCATTGGATCCACATAACATCACCAAAGCTGAAAAACCGATAGCCGGATTTTTTAGCGGTCTCATACGCCTCCATAATAAAATCTAACCCCGCGAATGAACTCACGAGCATAAGGAGGGTGCTTTTGGGCACATGAAAATTGGTGATCATCTGGTCCACGAATTTCCATTGGTACCCCGGGTAAATGTATATGTTGGTTTCACCGGATTGCGCCCGAAGGCGCGATTCGCCAATCGCGCTTTCGGGCGGGATTGCGCACGTTTCCAAAACCCTCACCGTCGTCGTACCCACAGCCACAATTTTTTTGCCTGACTTTTTTGCCGCATTTAAACGATCCGCGACGCCCTCCGGCAAACTGAACCACTCGCTGTGGATCTGGTGCGCCTCAATCTCCTCCGTCTTCACGGGCTGGAACGTGCCGAGTCCCACATGCAGGGTTACGAATTCAGTCTGAATTCCCCGAGCTTTAAGTCCGTCAAACACCCGTTTGGTAAAATGAAGACCCGCGGTCGGCGCGGCCGAGGAGCCCTCTGTCTTTGCGTAGACCGTCTGGTACCGCTCAGGGTCCTCCAACGTCTCCTTGATGTATGGTGGTGTGGGCGCGTGACCATATTTTCTGAGATAGGTTTTCAAGTTTTCACATTTAAAGTGAATGATCCTCAGTCCATTGGGCAGCACGTCCTCCACATAAAACTTAAGCTCCGGATCCACCTGAAACTCACGCTTGGGCTGAAATTTCTCACCCGGCTTCACCAGGCACTCCCAGGTGGTAGACCCCCCTTCGGTTCCCCTCTTAACCCTGTCATGCGACAGGGCAGGCAAGGGGGATATGGGTTTTGTGAGTAAAATCTCCGCATTCCCGTTTCCGACCTTGAATTTAAGGCGCGCCGGGATCACGCGCGATTCATTGAACACAAGCACCGAATTTTTATCCAAAAGACTAGGCAGCTCAAAAAACCGGCGATGCTCAATCGTCCTTTTCGCCCGATTTAAAACCATCAGCTTGCTCTGGTCGCGCTCCTCCAGCGGGCGCTGGGCGATCTGTTCTTTGGGCAGGTGATAGTTAAAGTCGGAGAGTTTCATATTTTGTTTAAAAAATAACACTTTTTTAGTCGAGCCGAAACCCAATCTTACTCACGTTGCTGGGCGCCGCCGAGAGTTTTTCAATCGCCTTCCACACACGCCTGAATTCTTGGTCGGTTGTTCGGGAATATTTTAGGACAAAAGATTTAAGTTCGCCCACCTCTTTAAATATTTCTTTGTGTGAGGTTAATAATTGGCGCATGTGTATAAAGGCACGGATAACCTGAACGCTCATTATTTGTGCGCGAGAGCTGCGCAGGGTAAAGGCAGCCGCGGTTGCGCCATGCTCCGTAAAAACACGCGGCAATTTTTGCTTTCCGCCACTTCCATTTTTTGAAGTACCAATTTGGCACTTCAAAATTTTCCACTCTTCACTGGATAGGTAAAAAGAAAAATCTTCCGGAAAACGGGCTTTATTCCGGTCGACAGCGCGATTTAGAGCTTTCGTTTCAACATCATACAAAGAGGCTAGATCGCGATCCAGCATCACTTTCTGCCCTCGGATGATATAAATGCAGTTTTCAATACGTTCGATGGGGACAATAGAGTTCATATTTATACAAAATAATGATTGGTTTTCTAGTTTAGTAAACATATGTTCACCTGTCAATCATTTTAATCCGGTCACCCGTAAAGACCCCTGCCGAAGCGACCAAATCAGCCCCTTCCCGCGGCGGATTTTATTCATGACAACGTGCGCGGTTTGTACGAAGAGGGCCAGCGGTAAAATAATAGCACACCGCTGGGCTTTTTGGGCGAGCGCCGACCTATTCATCTAAATAGGGGGGCGAGTTGTACAAACCGCTGTTGTAGGAAGTAAAGTTTAGGTTAACTAGAATGATAATTCACCAGTCCATTTCACTTCACCATATTGCTCTTCATATTTCTTCCATTCAGCCTCCACCTTTTGAACATTTTTGGACTTACTGATTGTCCACGAACCATTTGTTGGTTCATAAGAAATATCAAATTCGAATGTGTAACATGGATTAACTCCTCCTTCACAGGTTCCTCCCCACTTTTCAACAATGTTTCCGTTAACACAATCCACGTCTAATGGGCGGCCATAAAATGAAATGGGTAAGTCTCGTTTTTCAGGCCCCGTCGGCAAATCTAAAATTAAAATTTCCCCATTTCTCTTGCCAATTATTTCATAACTATTGAATCTCCATTCACCAAAAGGCATACTTTCATTTTTGATCATGAGTTCCTGAAGACCGTCATTCCCAACATCAATCACAGAAACAGAACCTATTCGTGTGTCTGGCTCTTCTTTAACATATGATCTCCAATCGCGCATGCCGGTATCTTTATTGATTACCGGAAAAATATATTCGTAATTTATTTCCCAATTATTTTCACGAAGCTGATATATATTTATATGATCGCGCTTTGAAAATAGCCCTTGGCCATCGATATCATCGCGATTGACATAGTGAATTACTTTTTCTTCTATCCCATCGCTGTCTAAATCTAGGGAATAGACAGAGTTGCTCATTGCAGTTGCAGGGACGAATGCTTGTCTATCAAATATTTTGGCCGGCGCGTCTGGTTTAACCTGAGTGGTCTGAATGGATTGACACCCTATTAATATGATTGAAGTCAAAAGAAGGGCAAAGAAAGATTTCTTCATAGAAAGTAAATGTTAGACAGGGATTAAATGTACCATAATTTAGAAAATAACCTAAGTTTGACTTACTGGTTACTATACGAAATGATTTCCGAAGATCCGCCGCTTTTTGAATATTAAATACCCTAAAAATAATTCACCGCCCTGCCGTTCGGCACCACCTCGATCCACGTTTGCCCGCGGTTCAGGGCGATCTCTTTGTCATCCTTATCAAAGAATTTGGTAAAACAAGAGCTTAAGGGCTGGTCGTTACTGTTAATGGAACAATCTTTGGCCCAGGTGCCCTCAATCACTGTGCCATCGCGGAACACGAGCGCCTTGCCCGTGCCGCTGGTCTGGATCCACAGGCGGCCAATATCATCCAGCACCTCAATATCTACAAACTGAATCACCACGTTGGTAGGCTTGATTTCGTGGTGTTTTTTGCCGCCGTTAAAGCGCTCATAGGCTTTGGCGATGGGGTCAAAAACATATTTCACGGCGTAGGGCTCAAGCGAAAAGTCAATAGTGATGGTTTTAATGTCACCCGAGGTCGAATCCGCATCTTTGAATGGAAAACGGGCAACTGTAAGCGGGTGCTTATATTCATCTTTTTCCATGCGCGCCTGAATTTTTTCCGTTGAGCTGTAGGCATTGTGCGGCGCCAAATAATCATTGTCGCGCCAGATGGTCTTAAAATCCGCGAATTCATCGACATTCAGAATCCTGAAATTCGACCTGAGGTCCCCCAGCGCCTCGTTACTGCCGCCAACATGGGCGAAGGCGGCTCGAAGCTCAGAAGCCCAGGTTACAAAATAAGGTCTCGCGGAACGAATAGGACCTATAAGATCCACCGACGCGCCATCATAAATAGCCAGCAGTCGTGTGATGCCCCCTTCGGCCAGGGCCTCATACACGAGCGATGCCTGCTCAATGCCCGCCTGCTGCTCGCGGATGGGGGTGTAATTTTCAACCACCACTGCGATCGGCTGCTCAGTGCCGGCGCTTTGGGCCACTGGCGCACCGTTCAAATAAGAATAATGAGGCTTAACCAAAACCGAAATATCATCTTTAAGATTATAGACTAAGCCATCATAAATAATCCCTTCATCCAACGGCCGAATGACCAATTGTCTGAGCTCGATAGAGTGAATGATGCTGCCGATAATCCAGTCGCTCGCCACGAATACAACGACCGCGACAGTCACCAAAACACCCACGAACCTCCAGTTTACTTTCCTCCAGTTAAGCCTTTTTCCAACTTTTGGATCTTGATTCTCCATAGTGCTTATTGTCAACGATGAACTTATCCCCCACCAAAAATCCTAAATCCTAAGCTCTAAATACTAAATAAATCCAAATGACCAAAATCCAAATACTCCAAACTTTTCTCAATCAATCATTAAATAGAAATAGTTTTGAATTTGGAACATTTGAATTTTGAAATTATTTAGAATTTCGGATTTAGAATTTAGAATTTGGGGGGAGCAGGGTATCTAGGTGGTTATTCCTTTTTCTTAGCCGGTTTCGCAGCAGCTGCCTCCTTTTTGGCACCTTCAGCCACCGCCGCAGCACCCTCCTTCTTCTCGCCTTCAGCCGGAGCAGCACCTTCAGCCGGAGCAATACCCGCGGCAGCTGCAGCAGCAGCTTCAGTCGCGGCCTTGGCAGCCTCTTCTTCAGCAGTGGCTCTTGGGGCGGCAACGGTAGCGACTGCAATGCCTCCGCCATCAAGAACTTTGATAGTTGAAGGCACTTGGATATCGCGGACTTTAATCGAAGTATGGAAGTCGGCAAGCGACGAGACGTCAACCACAAATTCGTGGACCAGATCTTTAGGCAGGCACTCGACTTCTATAGCGTCTTTGCTGAGAACCAGAACGCCAGCCAAATCACGCACCGCGGGGGAAATACCTGTGGTTTTAACAGGGATTTTGGTGCGGATTTTTTTGTTCAAATCGACCGCCTTAACATCAGCATGAATGATGAGGTCTGAAACAGGGTCATATTGAAGTTCATGCACCAGCACGGGCAGCTCTTCATTTTTTTCATTCACAAAATAAAGGATGGTGCTTCGGCCCCCTTTTTGATAAGCGCGGCGGAACTCTTGATAATCAATCGAAAAACTGCGATTTTTGACTCCCTTGGCATAATAAGCGATGGGAATGCGGTTCGCCGCACGTGCCGCCTTAGCCGTGGCGTAAGAGGTCTCAGTAACATTAAGCTTGATCGTGTCCATAAAGCGAGATTACAGATTTAAGATTTATGATTTCAGCTCTGCTATTCTACTGATTTATTTTTGTTTTTCAACCTGATTTTAAATGAGATTTACGATTTATGATTTGCGTTTTCTTTAATCGTTAACCGTTAACCGTTAATCGGTTTTTAGACAGTTTTTAGCTTAGCCAGCTGATGCACCACATCACTCCTTGTGAGAATTCCAACCAGTTTTTTATGTCCGTCCACGACGGGCAGGCGATTGACTTTGTGCGTAGCCATGGTGTTGATCGCCTCTTGTAAATTAGTACTTTCTTTAATCGTGATCACGGGTGAGGTCATCAGGTCTTTCACAAACTCCGCGCAATGTTCCTTAAGGTGTTTGTTAAAATCCGTAATATCATCCAGATACACAATGCCGCCCAATAAATTGACTGAACGAGGGGTTTTAAGAGTGGTGAAGTGCTCGATGAGGTCTTTTTCCGTCACAATACCCACGACCTGATTTTTGTCATTCACCACAGGGACGCCGAGAATACCATGCCTGTCGAGTAAATGAAAGAGGTCTTTAAGACTCTCGTTTTGCTCCACGGCGACCACATGTTTGTTCATGAAAGTGGAGACAGGTTTTTTAAGAAGGTTTTCCATACGATAAATTTAGACTGTTCGGATTATACCATGATTCTTAAAATAAATTTCCAATGACCAATGACCAATTTCCAATGAATTTCCAATATCTAATGTTTAATGTCGAATGAATTGAATAATCTCATTGGAAATTAGATCATTAGACATTCCATTGGAAATTGGAAATTCGTCATTCGACATTGTTATTCAGTGGTGCCTGGGGCGGGAATCGAACCCGCACTCCCGAGGGAACAGGATTTTAAGTCCTGCGTGTCTACCAGTTCCACCACCCAGGCACGATTGGAATATTA